>ENA-ORXM01002211-ORXM01002211.1-marine-metagenome-genome-assembly--contig:-NODE-2211-length-23581-cov-7.148315_pt1 | contig 23581 bp, 23 predicted proteins | sample MGYA00237867_ERZ511480 | MGnify/ENA primary metagenome ERZ511480 (study PRJEB26309, sample SAMN06266103) | marine metagenome | isolation source: Algal blade | place: United Kingdom:Sidmouth, United... | reverse complement strand
TAATTTGAAGAATATTGCTAGCTAAGGTAGGGCTAATTAAATAAAATTAGGGAGGGGTTCTAGTTATGATTAAAAAATCAACATTACTTGGGGTTTCGGGACTAGCCTTATCGTTCTCAATATTTGACTACTCACAGGCTCTGGGTGGGTGCAACGAAACAGGGTGTTGGGTTCAGGCTGAGATTCAGCGAGCTGGGGTAGTCCCACATCTTATTTAAAAGTCATCTCAATAAATGATAGGCCATCTCTTGGGCCACCTGTAGAAATCGACGGTGGTCCTCCGCCTGATGATGAAGGTACTATTAGCCCTATTTGTGGGCTACCTGACGAGGCAAAGAAAGATGCATTGGCCCGCGCTTTTGCAGAAATAGTCAAAGAGTTAGGGCCTTCCGATACTGAATATGGTATAATCATTGTACATACAAATAGTGGACCTAAAGCATTAAATTTTATTGTAGGCCAGGACGGCCTTATTGCTGGGAGCCAGTGGTTGGAATCGTTGCAATCCAATGGTTACACATGGAGAGATGTTAGTTCTTTCGTGCATTCGCATAACATTACAGAGGGCGATGATGCTATAAATCAACGTAACAGAGCGCCCGCATGGAGCTCTGGTAACATAGGTGATTATGGTATTGGAATTTATGCACAGACCAGAGCTCAGGAACAAGGTGCTAACATGGCAGCTTGGAATTCTCGGTATAGTCAGTATATAATAGGCCCAGAAGACTATGTAGCAAGAGAGTTTGACGGTGTTTCTCCGCATAGTTCTGTTACGGACGGGATTTTTACGGATGCCGAAGCTAATGCACATGAAGCAGATGCTAACAACGACTGTAGTTCATAGGAGAAAGTAATGAAACGGCTTTTTTTAATCTCGACTCTTGCACTCTTGTTATCTGACTTTGCTTTTGCCACTAAGATGGTGAGAGATAAGCACGGTAATCTGGTTGTTCAAAATCAACAAATTTTGAAAACTATTAAATGTGGCAATAGAAATGTACATCTCTTAGCTGACGAATCTAACTCTTTATCAAGCAGTTTGATTTTGGAAATTTCATACACTAACTTTGAAAAAGTTTCAGAAATCAATTTTAGCGAAACTATTAATGAGTTTTTATCGCCAGAATACAGCTTGTCTAAACTAAAAGTTGAATGCTTCGCTGGAAAGACATATGTCGGACTTTATGTTCCACATAAATTTGAATCCAGCAGAAATAGATATTTAATGCTGCTAGATGATGGTCGAGTATTAGACGGTTATAATTTAACGGGTCATGCTATTAAATAGTCCTAGTAGCACATTTGACTTTCATCAAATTTACCGCACGAGGCTCCTAGCCAAACTGGGTGATGACGACATATGGCAAGAACATGATGGTGCTCTGCTTTCACCCGAATAAACCTCTTGCATTCCTTTAAAACCCCGTTATACGGCGCGCTTAATTCGCGTATAGGTGAGGGTGACTAGCATATAGCTTTTCATCCATTCCGGTGGGACCAGCCATTAAGTTGATCTCCACACCCTATACAGGCCAACCGGAACAAGGAGATATCCATGGCTCTACCTGAATTTTCTATGCGTCAATTGCTTGAGGCAGGCGTACACTTTGGTCACCAGACCCATCGCTGGAACCCTAAAATGGCGCCTTATATCTTTGGCGCGCGCTCTGGCATCCATATTATGGACCTGTCCCAGACAGTTCCTTTACTTCACCAGGCGCTTGTTCAAGTGCGCGAAGTTGCGTCAAAAGGCGGCCGTATTCTTTTCGTGGGCACAAAGCGCGCGGCCTCTGAGCCTGTTGCGGCTGCTGCGCAGCGTTGCGCCCAATATTATGTCAATCACCGCTGGCTCGGCGGAATGCTGACAAATTGGCAGACCATTTCTGGGTCTATTTCTCGCTTGCGCGAGCTTGAAGCCAAACTTGGTGATCAAGCCGAAGATGCCGATACTGGCCTGACAAAGAAAGAAAACCTTAAGCTGACACGCGAGCTTGAAAAGCTCGATAAAGCGCTTGGCGGTATCAAGGATATGGGCGGAAAGCCTGATCTAATGTTCGTTATCGACACGAATAAAGAAGGCATTGCGATTAAAGAAGCGCGCCGCCTTGGTATTCCTGTTGTCGCTATTTTAGATACAAATTGTGATCCAGCCTCTGCTGATTTGCCTATCCCCGGCAATGATGATGCGGCTCGCGCGATTCAGCTTTACTGTGAGTTGATTGCCGATGCTGTTCTTGACGGCATGACAGAAGCTCAGAAAAATGTCGGGGTTGATCTTGGCGCGGCTGAGAACCCGATGGAAATGGCAATGGCTGAAAAAGCGGAGGCTCCTAAAGCTGAAGCGGCTCCGAAAGTTGTCTTGAAGCCTAAAGCTGCTCCTGCGCCTGCCGCAGAGGCCACAACGGCTGCCCCGGCAACATCCGAGCAATTGGCAAATGTACCGACATCACCTGTTGAACAAGCCAAAAAAGTTGAGGACGTCCCCGCCGCAAAAGCAGCTCCTGCTGCCGAAGACGAGTCTGAGTATCTACGCGTTACGCGTGAATATGATGCCGATGTTGATCCGGCTGTTGTGACGAAAATCGAAAAGCACCTCGGCGCGTCGCTCTCTAACAAAGATAGCAAATACGTTGCCTGTTCTGATGAGACAGAGCTTGAAACAATTGTCAAAGGCTTCATGAAAAAGAAAATGGGCATTGATGATAAAGATGCGGCCATGGAAAAAGTCAAAGCTGTTTGCACGACAATGAAACCGACACGGATGAAAAATCGCGTGACGTTTTATTACTTGCTTGCGAAGAACGAAGGTAAGTTGGGAGAATTTTAAACATCTAAAGTTCACTCGAGGTGAATTTAGTCCTCACGACTTGCTCTTTAAAAAGACATTCGGTCTCCTATATGGAGGCCGAACCCCTTTAAACTCTACTCCTTAGGAGATTTATCATGGCTCAGATTACAGCCGCACTCGTGAAGGAACTTCGCGAAAAAACATCCGCCGGTATGATGGATTGTAAAAAAGCATTGAACGAAACCAATGGCGACCTCGAAGCGGCCGCAGATTGGCTTCGCACAAAAGGTATCGCCAAAGCTGACAAGAAAGCGTCGCGTGTTGCCGCTGAAGGCCTAGTTGCTGTCGCTATTGACGGCACAACAGGCGCCTTGGTTGAAATCAACTCAGAGACTGACTTTGTTGCGCGTAATGACGGTTTCCAATCCGCTGTAGCCGAAGTGGCTCAGCTTGCCCTTACCGCAAATTCAAATGAAGAGTTAGCTGCAGCTAAGACAGCCTCAGGTGATGATGTCACAGAGTTTTTCAAAAAACTTGTCGGTAAAATCGGAGAAAACATGGCGTTCCGCCGCATGTCTAAGCTTTCTGTCACTGACGGTGTTGTGGCCGGCTACATCCATAATGCCGTGACAGATGGCATGGGTAAAATCGGTGTTTTGGTTGCGCTTGAAAGCTCTGGCAATAAAGCCAAGCTCGAAGATTTGGCCAAAAAAATCGCGATGCACGTTGCTGCGACAAATCCATTGGCGTTGTCAGTTGACGATCTGGACCCGGCAATTGTCGATAAAGAACGCTCAATGCTCAAAGCCGAAGCGATTGAATCTGGTAAGCCTGAAGCGATTGTCGATAAAATGGTCGAAGGCCGTATGCAAAAATTCTTCAAAGAGTCAGTATTGCTGACGCAAATCTTTGTTATGGACGGCGAACGCGCGATTGCCAAAGTTATCGAAGACGAAGCGGCCGCGCTTGGCACAGATGTCAAAATGACAGGCTATGTCCGCATGGGCCTAGGCGAAGGTATCGAGAAAAAAGAAGAAGATTTCGCCGCAGAAGTCGCCGCGACTCTCAAAGGTTCTTAATCCTTTAAAGAAAATTCAGCTTCAGGTGCCAAATCACTGGCACAATGGGCGCGAATCCTTATTATCCCCAGCAAGTGATAAACCTGCTGGGGATTTTTTGTGGCAACTGCCTATAAACATAAACGCGTATTGCTAAAACTGTCAGGCGAAGCCCTGATGGGAGATAAGCCTTACGGTATTGATATTGCGATGACCTCCCGCATTGCCGGCGAAGTCAAAGAGGCTCACGATAAAGGTTTGCAAATTGCCCTTGTGATTGGCGCGGGGAACATCTTTCGCGGATTGTCCGCCGCAGCAGGCGGAATAGAGCGCTCTACGGCTGACTATATGGGGATGCTAGCCACCGTCATGAACGCGCTCGCGATGCAAAGCGCGCTAGAACAAATTGGCGTGGATACACGGGTGCAATCGGCTATTCCGATGCAAACCGTTTGCGAGAGCTATATCCGCCGCCGCGCCGCGCGCCATATGGATAAGGGCCGCGTGGTGATTTTCGCGGCCGGTACAGGTAACCCATATTTCACGACGGATACAGCCGCCGCATTGCGCGCAGCAGAAATGGATTGCGACGCACTATTAAAAGGGACCCAGGTTGACGGCGTCTATGATAGCGACCCGAAAACAAACCCTGACGCTAAGCGATATGACACGCTGAGCTATCACAAAGTGCTGTCAGATGATTTGAAAGTTATGGACGCGGCGGCGATAACCTTGATGCGGGAGAATAAAGTCCCCATTATAGTATTCTCGCTACATGAAAAAGGCGGGTTTGATAAAGTCATGCGCGGCGAGGGGACTTGCACCACGATTACGTCTTAATATAGGTCTTAGAAAAGACAAATGCGCGGGGTAAGGCCCGCTCACAAGGAGTTAGACATGGCAGGTGATTTTGACCTGAAAGAATTTCGCAAGCGGATGGACGGCGCGGTAAGTTCGCTAAAATCTGAATTTGGCGGATTACGTACGGGCCGCGCCAATGCGGCGATTTTGGATGGCGTCATGGTCAATGCCTATGGCTCTGACGTGCCGCTCAACACAGTCGGCTCTGTCACTGTGCCAGAATCGCGTATGTTGATGGTCAATGTCTGGGATAAAACCCAAGTGGCCTCTGTCGATAAAGCTATTCGTCAATCCAATTTGGGTTTGAACCCGATTGTGGATGGCCAGAACTTGCGCATCCCTATGCCGCCTCTCACCGAAGAGCGCCGCAAGGATTTGGTGAAAGTCGCCAATGGCTATGCCGAAACGGCTAAGATCGCGGTGCGCAATGTTCGCCGCGACGCGATGGAAACGGTTAAGCGCATGGAAAAAGCTAAAGAGATCAGCGAAGACGAACAAAAGGCGCATGAGACGGACATCCAAAAAGCAACTGACTCCGTTATCGGCGAAATAGATAGTACCTTGGAAACCAAATCTGCGGAAATCATGCAGGTTTAATTGGCAGCTTCCTCCGCATATCGAGCCGATTTTCCGCTGCATGTTGCTATCATCATGGATGGCAATGGTCGCTGGGCACAGGCGCGCCACAGACCGCGCGTTTTCGGGCATCAAGCCGGAGTTAAAACCGTGCGACGCATTGTCGAAGATGCAGCGGATATGGGTATTGAATATTTGACGCTTTACAGTTTCTCGACAGAAAACTGGACGCGTCCAAAAGCAGAAATTGCGGCTCTTTTCAATCTCTTGCGTAAATATGTAGAGGATGACCTTGAGATGCTCAACAAAAACAATGTGCGGGTCCGTATCTTGGGATCTCGCGCAGGATTAAAACCCGACTTGCTTGAGCTTATACATCGCGTGGAAACGACGACCGAAGCCAACACAGAATTTCATCTCAATATCGCTTTCAACTATGGCGGCCGTGATGAAATATTAAGAGCCGCATCAAAAGCTGTTGCCGATGGGAAAGACCTGTCGTCAATGTCAGAGCGCGATTTAACGCCTTATCTGGATACAGCTGATTTACCAGAGCCTGATTTAGTAATCCGCACAAGCGGCGAGAAACGTATCAGTAACTTCCTGCTTTGGCAGGCGGCTTACTCTGAATTTGTCTTTACGGATGTACTGTGGCCAGACTTTTCAAAAGTTGACCTACAAGCGGCTATATCGGATTTCCAGAACCGTGAACGCCGGTTTGGTAATCTCAACGCATCCGAAGTGGCATAACTCCAGTGGATATCATTACTGGTGAGAAAAAGCCGCTTTTTAAAAATGTGGGCGTCAGAGCGGCCACCGCTTTACTTTTCGCGGCTATTTGTATTCCTCCGCTTTATTTTGGAGGCTGGCCATGGGCGATTTTGGTTGCCTTATTAGGTGGACGCATGATGTGGGAATGGGTGCGCATGTCGGACCCCGTACCGACACGTCTGGCCTATATCATTCCTATTATCGGCGTCGCGATAGCCTGTTTTTACATGGCGCAAAAAAATCTTGGTCTGGCGGTGTTGACCGTTGCCATTGCCGCCATATTGGCTGCCCTTGAAAGGGCACGGCGAGGCGGATCATTATGGTCGGGATTAGGTTATCTCTATATTGTCATACCGTCACTTGCGATTGTCGGCATACGTGGCATCGAAAATGGCTTTGTAACCGAGGGTTTCACTAAACTTATTTATGTCATCCTTATCGTTGTGGCTGCTGACGTTGGCGCTTATTTTGGCGGGTCTTATTTTAAGGGCCCTAAATTAGCCCCAAAACTCAGTCCAAATAAGACATGGTCAGGGTTTTTAAGTGGTCTGTTTTTCGGGGCGCTTTTCGGCGGTATTGTCGGGCACGTCGTCGGCTTGGGCTTTGTTCTGGGATGCGCATTGGCGGTTCCGCTCGTGATTTTGTCTGTCCTTGGTGATTTGCTGGAAAGCGGACTTAAGCGCTCTTTAAATGTCAAGGATGCCGGAGATTTGTTGCCGGGACATGGCGGACTTTTAGACCGTTTGGACAGCTTGATGATGGCTATTGTCGGGGCTGTCGTCATATTAGCCATTGCTCCTAATTTCTGGCCTATATAAGTAAGCCTCATGACAAAACGCGTGACAATTTTAGGCTCTACAGGGTCGATAGGTGAGAGCACGCTTGACCTTGTGCGGCGAGCTGAGCCAGGCGACATTCAAATCGTGGCTCTGACAGCGAATAGTAATGCAGAGATGTTAGCGGCCCAAGCTATTGAATTTAAAGCTGAATTCGTCGCTCTGGCCGACAGTAAAAATGTCGACATTTTGACGTCTGCCTTGAAAGATACAAACACTGAGATTGGCATTGGCCCCGAAGCTCTGATCGAAGCCGCCTCACGCCAAGCCGACTTTTGCATGGCGGCCATTATAGGCGCGGCAGGCTTGGAGCCCACATTGGCCGCTGTCGATCAAGGTATACATGTCGGACTTGCCAATAAAGAGTGCTTGGTCTGTGCGGGCGATTTATTCATGCAGCGCGTGAAAGCAAAAGGTTCAACGCTGCTCCCCGTCGATTCAGAGCATAACGCCATTTTTCAAGTTTTGGAACGTGATAAGCCGGAAGGTGTTAAGCGGCTTATCCTGACGGCCAGCGGCGGACCTTTTCGGGAAACACCACTGGAAACTCTGCGTATAGTAACGCGCGAAGACGCCCTTAATCACCCAGTTTGGAGTATGGGCGCGAAAATCTCCATAGATTCAGCGACGCTCATGAATAAAGGCCTTGAACTTATCGAGGCGAGTTATCTTTTCGAGCGGCCTTCAGCCGAGATTGATATTGTCGTTCACCCGCAATCGATTATCCATTCTATGGTCGAATATATCGACGGCTCAGTTTTGGCCCAGCTAGGCTCCCCTGATATGCGCACGCCTATTGCTTACGCTATGGGTTGGCCAGATCGCATGGCAGCGCCTATTGAGCGATTAGATTTGACGAAACTCAGCGGCCTGACATTTTTCGAACCGGATACAGAAAAATTCCCAGCCCTCAGGCTCGCCAGAGCCGCTTTAGAAGCTGGTGGTAAAGCGCCTTGTGTTCTGAATGCAGCCAATGAAATTGCCGTAGCCGCGTTTCTTGAGGGGCAAATTAAGTTTCTGGATATTGCCCGTGTTGTCGAAAATGCTTTGGATCAACACGCCGCGCGGTCATGTTTTGGGACCGCCCCGTGCCATGTCAATGACATTATTGTAACAGACGAAGACGCGCGCATCACTGCACATGAGCATATTGTAAGCTTGTAAGCCGTAGGAAAAACGGGCAAAAACAGCACCGAACAAAGAGAATCTTCTATGCTGTCCGGCCTTGTCGACACATTTATTTTTATGGCCAGTTTTCTGGTTGTTTTATCCTTCCTCGTTTATTTCCACGAGTTAGGACACTATTCCGTTGCGCGCTTTTTTAATGTCGCTGTTGAGCGCTTTTCCATTGGCTTCGGGAAGCCGATAGCTCAATGGACAGCTAAGAACGGGACGAAATGGTCCATTGGCCGCATTCCGCTGGGCGGATTTGTAAAGTTTTTAGGTGATGCTAGCGGCGCCAGTAATCCTGATGCTGAGGCGCTCGAAAAGCTGAAAAACGAAGTTCGGGGTGAGGGCGATGTACCTTTAGAACAGATATTCCATTTCAAACCCGTATGGCAGCGTATGCTCATCGTTTTGGCGGGCCCCGTAGCGAATTTTATTCTGGCCATAGTAATTTTTGCAGGTCTTGGCCTGACAATGGGGTCCTATTACACCCCGTCCGAAGTTGGTCAGGTTTTGCCGGACAGCGCCGCTGAAGCTGCGGGTGTCAAAGTCGGTGATAAAATCCTGACCATGGACGGTAAAGACGTTAGTGATTTTAATGAATTGCGGCGCTATGTTATTCTGCGAAGCGGCAATCCTATTCAAACAGTCGTTGACCGCGATGGACGCGAGGTTGATCTTGTACTTACGCCTCGCCGTGTAGTTGAGAAAGACTTCGTTGGCGGCAAGGCATCCACTGGAAAAATTGGGATTGGTATTGCGGCTGATGCTGAGACAGTCTCTATAAAATTTAATCCTGTTGAGGCCGTTGGTTTTGGTGTGGGTGAGGTGAAAGACACAATCGCGATGACAGGCCATTATATTGGCCGTATTTTTGCGCGTAAAGAAGACGGCAAACAATTAGGGTCTATTGTAAAAATCGCCACGATGACGGGCAAATCTGCTGTGGATGCGGCGAATGCTGATGTGCCGTTTAAAGATCGCATGCAGATGATATTACTGCGCCTTTTGACCCTCGCAGCGTCGCTTTCCATAGCATTAGGTGTCGCAAATTTAATGCCTATTCCAGTGCTAGACGGTGGACATTTGGTTTACTATGGCTATGAAGCCGTAGCGGGTCGTCCGCTGAGTCAAAAGAAGCAGGAGATTGGATTTCGATTTGGGTTTGCGGTGTTGCTAACACTCTTCGTAATTTTAACGGTGAACGATATCGGCTACGTAGCCAGCATCTTCTCCTAAGTGGACGGATTTATGGGACTGAATAATATCATGCGCTTGGCTACACTTCGCCTATTTACCATCATTGCGGCGGTTATTTTATCCGTTGCGGCTTCCGATATGGTAAGCGCGCAAGAGGCTTCAGCGCCTCAACAAGCCACCCTCATACGTAATATCCAAGTCCAAGGTAACCAGCGTGTCGAAGCTAATACAGTGGCGTCATACCTATTATTCGCGCCGGGCGATCCTTACAGCGAAGACCGTATCGATTTATCTATCAAGACGTTATATGCGACAGGTCTGTTTGCCGATGTCGCTATTGAGCCTAGCGCAGATGGAAATATCCTCATCCGTGTTATTGAAAACCCAATTATTAACCGCGTTATCCTAGAGGGTAATAAGTCCCTCAAGGCTGATAAAATTACAGATGAAATCGAAGCCGAACCTCGCGCCATCTTTACGCGCTCTAATGTTCAAGCTGATGTGCAGCGCATTATCGAGCTTTATCGCCAATCTGGCCGGTTCGCGGCAACGGTGTCACCAAAAGTGGTTCAGCAACCTCAAAACCGCGTTGACTTGATTTTTGAAATTACTGAAGGCCCTGTGACAGGTGTCAAGCGTATCAATATTATTGGTAACAGTGAGTTTCCGGATCGCCGCTTGCGTAAGGAAATCGTGACGGCAGAGTCCAGCTGGTACAAATTCTTTTCCTCAAATGACAATTATGACCCGGGCCGCTTGGAATATGACCGCGAACAATTGCGGACATTCTATACGAACCGTGGTTTTGCAGACTTCCGTGTTGTCTCTGCTGTTGCCGAACTCACCCCTGACCAAGAAGATTTCTACATTACCTTCACAGTGGATGAGGGCGAAGAATATACCTGGGGTGACATTTCTGTTGAAACAGAGCTTGATGATTTGAACTCAGACTTCCTTGAACGCCTTATCGCTATCAAGCCAGGCACTATCTACAATGCGAGCCGTGTCGAGCAAGTTATTGATACGCTCAACTTTGCGGCCGGAACTTCGGGCTATGCCTTTGTTGATATCCAACCCAATATTAAGCGTAATCGCGATAGCAAAACAGTCGACTTGGTCTTCAATGTTGTTGAAGGCCCCCGTGTCTATATTGAACGGATCGATGTTGTCGGGAATACCACAACACTTGATTATGTTATCCGCCGCGAAATGGAACTGGTGGAAGGTGATGCCTTTAACCGAATTTTGCTAGACCGGTCCCGTAACCGCGTCAGATCTCTTCGCTTCTTTGAAGATGTGGAAATTACAGAACGTCAGGGCAGCGCGCCAGACCGCGCCATTGTTGAAGTTGCTGTCAAGGAACAACCCACAGGTGAGCTTTCATTTTCAGCAGGTTTTTCATCAGCGGATGCTTTTCTTGTAGACCTCTCTATTACGCAGAGAAATTTGCGTGGACGCGGACAGCTCTTACGTTTTGTTATTCGCGCCAGTTCGAACCGCCGCGAAGTTGACTTACGTTTTACAGAGCCGCGTTTCTTGGGCCGTAACTTGGCCGCAGGTGTTGAGCTGTTTGATATCGTCATCGACTTCCTTGACGAGGCGAATTTTCGGCAGACACGGACAGGTGGACAGCTCACTCTCGCTTTCCCGCTAACAGAATACACAACACTCTCGACACGCTATTCACTTCGTAGAGAGTCCATTGAATCTCCGGGCGTAACGGAGGCAAGCTGTGCGGCTGCGGCGGATGGCGGAACATCTGTCAATATATCTCAGCTTTCCTTCTGTGACCAAATTGGTGGACGCATATCATCTATCCTAGGCTACACCTTCGGTTGGGACCGTAGAAACGACCCTATCACGCCGACACGTGGATTTGATGTCCGATTCTCACAAGATGCCGCTGGTGTTGGCGGCGACGTAAAGTATTTGCGCACAGATGTGCGGGCTAACGCTTATCGTGGTCTTTATAAAAACGTGATTGCCAGCGCCTCTCTTTCAGGCGGATATATTCAAGGCTGGGGCGGTGACCCTGTCTCAATTAATGACCGTTACTTCAAAGGTAACTTCGAATTTCGCGGCTATGATAATGCCGGTATTGGTCCGCGGGTTGTGCAATATGATCCTAACACCGGAGCCATTGTGCGCCGTCTGAACTCACTTGGCGGTAATGCTTTTGGTATCGCGTCAGCCGAGGTGAGTTTTCCTGTTGGCATCCCTAATTTATTGGGTAGTTTGTTTGTTGAAGCAGGCACAGTAGGTCTTTTGGATGAAAATGAGCAATATGATACAGGTATTGATCCGGTGACAGGTGAGCAGCTCACAGCGAATGCGACATATACACGGACCATTGATGACCTCTCAATTCGGGGCATGGCCGGTGCGTCTATTTTCTGGGAGAGCCCTTTTGGCCCCATCCGCTTTGACTTTACGAAGCCGCTTAAACAATATGACTACGATGATCGTAAGTCCTTTCAATTTACAACCCGAACAAGGTTCTAATTATGACATTCTCTAAAACACTTTTCCGCATTGCGATCGGTTTCGCAGCGGCGGTTCTTTTCTCAGCCAGTGCGTTTGCACAGAGCACAATCCTCGTTGTCGATACAGGCCGTGTCCTGCGCGACTCTGACGTGGGTAAACACATTGCCCGTCAACTTGAGACGATTGGCAAATCTATGGAAGCCGAAGCCAAAGCCAAAGCTTCACCGCTTGAGTCCAAAGGAAAATCTTTGGAAGCTCAACTTAAAGGACAAACGCCGCAGTCTTTACAAACAAATACTGCGCTTCAACAGCAGATCAAAACCTTCCGCGAAGATCAGCAAAAAGTTGCTATCGATCTTCAATATAAGCAGCAGGAAATGAAAATTACCGAAGGCAAAGCGGTTCAAAAAGTTCAAGAACGTCTTCGTACAATCCTGAAGAGTATTGTTGCTGAGCGTAATGCAGACGTCGTTTTGGAACGCTCATTGGTCATCTATGGTGATCCTGTTGACGTTACGGACACAGTCATCAGCCGTTTGAATAGCCAAATGAAAACAGTGCCTGTGACTCGTGAGCGCTTACCGCGCAAAAGCTAATGATCCTCGCGTGACTTTCGCAACGGAAAGTAACGCGAATTGACAATCCTTTAAGGGCCGTGTGGAATAGGAGTAGGGTATGATTGATACCCGTTTCTATATCTCCCGCGGCCCTTTAACATTGGCCGACCTGATTGAAGGTCTTGCCGCGCAATTACCAGACGCTAAATTTGCTGATGAAGAGATTGTGTCTGGCGGTGTTTTAGCAGAGAGCCAGCCCGGGCAAATTTGTTTTCTTGATAATAAACGTCATAAAGAGAAAGCTCTAACGGCCAAGGCAACAGCTTGTTTCGTGACAGAGCGCCTCGCAGATATCGTCGGCGCACAGCACATCATTCCTATCGTCACGAAAACGCCGCGCGCCCATTTTGCAAGGGCGATGGAGCGGTTGGCCGTTCGCAAAACAATGTCTGCCTCAGAGGACGTAGCAAAGATTTCTAAAACGGCGCGGGTGCATAGCTCTGCAATTATTGGGGCAGGGGCAGTCATTGATGATGGTGCGGAAATATCTCCTTATGCGGTCATTGGCCCCGGTGTGCATATTGGCGCGAACACCGTCATTGGCTCGCATGTGGATATTCGTTGCGCAGTCATTGGGCAGGACTGTAAAATTAAGCCTTCCTCGGTCATTGGCGGCGCAGGCTTTGGCGTGACTGGCGATGAAAACGGGATGTTAGATGTGCCGCATTTAGGCCGCGTTATCATGGGCGACCGTGTCTCCTTAGGATCACAAAGCTGTATTGATAGAGGCCAAATCGGCGATACAATTATTGGCAATGACGTAAAAATCGATAACCTTGTTCAAATTGCTCATAATTGCGTCATTGGCGATGGCACAGTGATAGCCGGCCATGTTGGTATTTCTGGTAGCTGTATCGTTGGCAAAGGCGTGCAGATGGGCGGAAGTGTCGGGATAGCAGATCATATGACCATTGGTGATGGGGCGTCTATTGCCGCGCGTGCAGGTGTCATGCATGATATCCCTGCGGGTGAAGTCTGGAGCGGCGTTCCTGCCATGCCTATCAGAGACCATATGCGCCTCGTCAGCGCGACACGTAAACTTATTCAAAAGCCAAAAAAGGACTACAATGCCACATAAGCACACACTTCCTTTAGACCGGGACTACGTTAAAAACTATCTACCCCATCGCGACCCTATGCTGTTTATTGACCGGGTTACGCGCCTTGAGCAGAATGCCATAACCATCGAGTCAGATGTTGACCCCAAGGCCGCTTATTTCAAAGGTCATTTCCCTGGCATGCCTATCATGCCCGGTGTCCTGATTGTCGAGGCGGTCGCGCAGGCCGGGGCGTTATTAGTGTCTCTTACGCGCGGGCTTACCGATGACAAATTTATCGCTTTTTCAAATGTGGATGCGGTCAAGTTTCGCCGTCCGGTTAGACCCAGCGAGGTGCTAATCATTGATGTCGAGATAGAGAAAATTCGGTTGCCCTTTTATAAATTTACTGGAACCGCTAAAGTGAATGGTAAGGTTGCCGCAACTTTGAAATTTGCTGCCGCAGAAATGAGCTACGGAACATGAGCGTTACAATTCACCCGTCTTCATTTGTTGACCCCAAAGCTGAACTCTCTGATGGTGTTGAGATAGGCCCGCTTTGCGTTGTTGGGCCAGAGGTCAAACTCGGCAAAAACGTACAACTTATCAGTCAGGTCAATCTGGCTGGCGACACCCGTATTGGCGAGGAGTGTAAGCTCTACCCCTTTGTCTCTATGGGGCATCCGCCGCAGGATTTTAAACATAAGGGCGGCCCTGTTCGCATTGAAATCGGCGCGCGCTCGACCTTTCGTGAAAATGTAAATATTCACCCCGGAGTCGATGTTGGAGAGCCTGTCACCCGCATCGGCAATGATTGCTATTTCATGGTGGGAACACATTTAGCCCATGAAGGACAGATGGGCAATAATGTGATTGTGTCCAACGGCGCTCAGATTGGGGGCAATGTCACGATTGGCGACCATGTTATTCTCGGCGGGCTTTGTGCCATCCATCAGCACACGCGTATTGGGGCTCATGCCTTTATTGGCGGTATGGCAACCGTAACAACGGATGTCATTCCTTATGGTTCAGTGATTGGCAATGCGGCGCATTTGGCAGGCCTAAATATTATTGGCTTGAAACGCCGCGGCTTTACTCGCGAAAAGATACGCGACCTGCGCTCCGCCTATCGTTTACTTTTTGCTGAAGAAGGCACATTCGCTGAACGCTTGGATGATGCGGCTGAAATTTATAAAGATCACGAACTCGTCATGGAAATTGTCGGCTTTATTCGTGAGCAGAAAAACCGCCGCATTTGTATGCCGCATACAGGATCGTAGACATGCATGTTGGTATCATAGCAGGGGGCGGAGATCTCCCTAAACATGTTGTCTTGGCAGCAAAACAAGACGGCCATGATGTATCCGTCATTACCCTAAAAGGTTTTGGTGATGCGTCTGAGTTTGAAAATGCTCAGGGCTTCGGCATAGCTGAATTCGGCAAGATGACGAAAGCGCTGAAAAAAGCCAAGGCCACGCATGTATGCTTTGCAGGTGTTGTGAAGCGGCCTGATTTCAAAAGTTTGAAACCTGATTTAAAAGGGATGATGCGCATGGGCGGTGCGGTCAAAGCGGCGAAAGAGGGCGATGATGCCCTGATGCGATATCTATTAGGGTTATTCGAAAAAGAAGGCTTTGAGGTCATTGCGCCGCAGGATGTGTGTCAATCTTTGCTATTGCCCGAAGGTCTCTTGGGCGCTGTTCCGCTAACCGAAGCGCATAAGAGTGATGCCAAGAAAGCCTGCGAAATTGCGAGCCAAATTGGCGCGCTAGATATCGGGCAGGGGGCTGTTATTTGCGAAGGCGTTGTTCTAGCGGTTGAAGCCCAAGAAGGCACAGATGCCATGCTGCGCCGTGTGGCTGAGCTACCGGCTGAGATACGAGGAAGCGCTGCTGATAGAAAAGGTATTTTGGCCAAGATGGTCAAGCCCAATCAAGAAACACGTGTTGACTTGCCTACACTTGGCCCAGCAACCATAGAACATGCCGCCGCCGCAGGTCTGGCAGGTATCGTTGCTGAAGGCGGTAGGGCCTTTATTTTGGAGCGAGAAAAGACAATTGCGCTGGCGGATGCGGCTGGCATTTTCATCGCGGGATTGCCGCCCTCCAAAGCGTGAGTGCATCCATCTATATCGTTGCTGTCGAGAACTCAGCAGACCATTTAGGCGCTGAACTGGTTCAGCATTTTCGAGCGCAAAAGCCTGATGTAAAGATTGCAGGCATAGGCGGTGCTGCTCTGGCCGCTGAAGGCATTCAAAGCGAAATAGATATTTCTGGCTTAGCTATATTAGGCTTCGTCGAAGGCCTTAAATCTTATCCCATGATATTAGATAGGGTGAAGGCCACGGTTGAAAGCATCATGTCTTGTAACCCAGGAGCGGTCGTGCTGATTGATAGTTGGGGCTTCATGATACGTGTCGCGAAGGGTCTTAAAAAGGCTGGTTACATGGGCAAGATTATCAAATATCTCGCCCCACAAGTTTGGGCCATGCGCGAAGGGCGGTCTAAAATTTTAGCGCAATATGTTGACCATCTTCTGACGATACATAGCTTTGATGCGCCTTATTTCGAGAAACACGGACTACCTGTTAGCTATGTAGGTAATCCTATATTTGATACAAATTATCGTCAGGGGGACGGCGAAGCCCTAAGGCGTGAATTGGGAATAGATCTGAAAGATGAAATTGTTTCCATCTTTTTCGGGAGCCGCTTATCTGAAATACAACAACTCGCAAAACCCTTTGCGGATGCTATTGCGCTTTTGAAGGATAGGCAGCCCCATCTTAAATTTGTTAGTCCTGTTTCGGAATCCATTGCGACAGATGTCAATGCCGCCGCAGGGGAAGATTTGCGTCTGCAAGATGTCATCTTGTTACCCGAAGCTCGCAAATTTGATGTCTTTGCGGCCAGTGATGTGGCGATAGCCTGTTCTGGGACTGTGACGACACAGCTTGCCTGCGCGGGAGTGCCAAGCGTGGTTGCCTACCGTCTAAATGGGCTAACCTATGCGGTCGCTAAGCGGCTTTATAAACCAGATTATATTTCCATCGTGAACATCGCAGCTAAAGACAGCTTGATGCCGGAATTAGTTCAGGGCCAAGTGACGGGCGAGAATTTGGCCCGTTTAGTTATGAGTTATCTTTACGATAAAGAACGGCGCCAAAAGGCTTCGAAAACACTCATAACTCAAACAGAGATCATGAAAGGAAAAGGCGGCTCCGCGAGTGAACAGGCCGCCTTGACGATCTTAGATATTGTTGGCGCTTAAGCCCTATCTCTTTGAAATAGGAACGTAATCGCGTTCTGTCGCGCCGGAGTAAAGCTGACGCGGACGCCCGATACGCTGGCTTGGGTCTTCGAGCATTTCGTTCCACTGTGAAATCCACCCGACTGTACGTGCCAGAGCAAAGAGCACGGTGAACATAGATGTCGGGAAGCCAAGAGCGGACAGCACGATGCCGGAATAGAAATCGACATTCGGGTAAAGCTTCTTGGAGACGAAATACTCATCCTCTAGGGCGATTTTCTCAAGCTCTTTGGCGACAGCCAAAATCGGATTGTCCAGATCAAGTTCTTCGAGAACATCATGCGCTACTTTTTGCAGAACGCGTGAACGTGGATCGAAATTTTTATAAACGCGGTGACCAAAGCCCATAAGACGGAAGGGATCCTGCTTATCTTTGGCGCGGGCAATATATTCAGGAATACGGTCAACCGTCCCAATTTCGCGCAACATATTCAGGCAGGCCTCATTCGCGCCGCCGTGACTAGGGCCCCAAAGACAGGCTATGCCCGCCGCGATACAAGCATAAGGGTTAGCCCCTGAAGATCCTGCAAGACGGACTGTAGATGTCGAAGCATTTTGCTCGTGATCGGCATGGAGGATAAAAATTGTATCCATGGCATCGACAATTGTCTTGCTGACTTTATATTGCTCGGCTGGGACAGAGAAACACATATGCAAAAAGTTCTCAGCATATGAAAGCTCATTATTTGGATACACATGTGGTTGTCCAATGGAATATTTATAACACCGCGCCGCAATGGTTGGCATTTTAGCGATAAGGCGATGCATGGCGATATCGCGCGCCTCATTGACGGTTGTGTGGGTATCGTCATGATAAAACCCCGAGAGCGCCCCAACAGTTCCGCACATCATCGCCATAGGGTGGCTGTCACGGCGGAAACCTTGGAAGAATTGCTCGACCTGATCATGGAGCATGGTGTGGTTGGTGATGGTCTGTGTGAATGTGTCATTTTGCGCTTTATTGGGCAACTCGCCATTTATCATCAGATAGGCAACTTCGAGGAAAGTCGATTTGTCGGCCAGTTGTTCGATGGGATATCCGCGATGCAAGAGTTGGCCTTTTTGGCCATCGATAAATGTAATATGAGATTCCGTAGAGCAGGTTGAAGTATAGCCAGGGTCAAATGTGAAATGCCCTGAATGCTTATGTAAGGCTCTGACATCAATACCAGCCGGCCCCATAGAGCCTTTCATGATCGGCAAGTCATAGCTATTATCACCAATTGTAACTTTAGCTGTTCCTGTTTGCGTAATCTTATTTTCCATTTAGTCCTCTTTCTTTTCAAAGCCGGTTTCGATCACATCGCTTAGCCGTCCGAGCACCTCGTCCTTGCCCAAAAGGGCGAGAACCCAGGATAAATCCGGGGAGGGTGCGCCGCCGGTGAGCGCCGCGCGTACGGGCTGACCGATTTTGCCAAAGCCAATGTCATTTTCCGACACATATGCTTTTATGAGCGTTTGAATAATGTCTTCACGCCATTGAGGCTCTTCTAAAGAGTCTAGCCGCAAAGTCAAAGCCGATAGATGCGCTATAGCGCCTTCCTTTTTCAAAGGCTTTGCCGCTTTGCCCGTTATGTCGAGAGGGCGGTTTAGCATAAGATAGCGGGCTTGCTCTGCTAGCTCTTTGAGCGTTTTAGCGCGAGGCTTTAATGTTTCCATCGCGGCCAGAATACGCGATTTCAGCTCTTCCGATAACGGGCCATCATTGACGGTCTCTAAAAAGGGCAAGGCTTGAGCCAAAAGGCTGTTATCGGCTTCGTATAAAATATGTTGCCCATTGATGAAATCCATTTTGTCAAAATCAAGACGAGCGGGCGAAGTATTGATGCCCTCCAATGTGAAGACTTTAGCGATGTCATCATCGGTGAAAAACAATTCCTCATCGCCGTGCGACCAGCCAAGCTTGAGCAGGTAATTGCGAAGGCCGCCGGGCAGATAGCCCATATCTCGATAAGCTTCCGCGCCCAAAGCGCCGTGCCGTTTGGAAAGCTTCTTACCGTCAGGCCCGTGGATGAGCGGAACATGCGCCCAGTCAGGCACATCCCAGCCTAAGGCATGATAGATGAGCGTTTGGCGGCCCGCATTTATAAGATGATCATCCCCGCGAACCACATGGGTTACGCCCATATTATGATCATCGACGACAACGGCCAACATATAAGTTGGCGTTCCGTCGGCGCGGAGCAGAACAAGGTCGTCAAAATTCTTATTCTCCCAAGTAATATCGCCTTGAACATGATCCGAGATTTTAGTCTCGCCGTCTGGCACGCGAAAGCGGATGGTGTAAGGTTTATCCAGCAGCTCTGTGCTGTCCCGATGAAGGCTTCGGAAGGCTGTATCGCCTTGCTTTTCCCGAAGGATTAGCAGCTCTTCAGCTGTGGCGTAACAGCGATAAGCCGCGCCGCTTTCCAGTAGAGTTTGAGCCGCTTCTATGTGGGCGTCGGCATTCTTGCTCTGATAAATAATTTCACCGTCATGATGCACCCCCAGCCAGTTCATGCCGTCAATAATCGCTTGCGTAGCTTCCTCTGTGGAGCGGGCTTTGTCAGTGTCTTCAATGCGCAGGTGAAATTCACCGCCCATATGCTTGGCAAAATAATAATTAAATAGAGCCGTCCGCGCGCCGCCAATATGCAGGAAACCTGTTGGGGAAGGCGCAAAGCGCGTAATTATTTTTGGTGTTGTCATGGGGCTCTTTGCACTCTTAATATGAATTCTGTGAGTTGAGGGGTTCTATCTCATAATATGATGCAGATTAACAGAATAATCGGGCCGCGCATTGCCCCCTTTCTGCAAGGCTGGTCCACGCCGCATTATCAAGATTTCGATTGGGCAGTGGCTGCTTTTGCTTTGGGCGTTGCGATCTATTTTGCGCTGCCTTTTGAGCCAAATATTTTGATTTTGACTGTCGGTTTAGCTGTCATGAGCCTCATCTTATTAGCTATAAACCGCTTCGCCTTTCGGCTTTACCCAATTGTATTTATTGTCTTTTTAATTGTCTTGGGCGCGGGTCGGGCCTCTTGGCATACTGAGGCTGCCGCAACGCCTAAGCTTGCAGATTATGAGCGCATCTATGAGGTGACGGGATGGGTCGAGGCGGTAGAACGCTCGCGGAATGGATATCGCTGGCGATTGCGCGTTGATAATATCAGAGGCCTAGTCGCTGATGAGATCCCCAAGCGTGTAAGGGTGCGCGCCAAGACGGACGGCTTCGCGGCTGGGGATGCTGTCAGCGTGTTGACAGTGATGACTCCGCCGCCTGGGCCTGTTGTGCCGCAAGGCTATGATCCAGCCCGCCGCGCCTATTTTGAGCAGTTGGGCGGTTATGGTTTTGCCATTCGCGCGCCTGACTCTGCGGTGATTGAGGACATGTCGTTTGAAGAAAACATCAAACGCGCGATTGTGCGGTTCAGATATAGTCTCGCAGATCATATTCGCGAGAAAGCGCCGCAAGAAACCGCAGGCTTACAAGCCGCGTTACTGACGGGTGTGCGAACCTACATTCCGCCTGAGCAAACGGAAAATTTACGCGTCGCAGGGCTGGCCCATGTCCTCGCGATTTCCGGGATGCATATGGGGCTGCTTGCAGGCGGAAGTTTCTGGCTGGCGACTCTGTTACTGGCGACAATTTCTCCACTCTCGCGGCGATATGATGTGCGAAAGCCAGCGGCCATTATCGGCGCACTCGCGGCCACTGGCTATCTTATTTTGTCAGGGGCGTCAGTTGCCACACAACGCGCCTATATCATGGCCATTATTGTCTTCCTCGCTGTGATTTTAGATCGGCGCGCCTTTTCTATGCGCTCCGTTATGGTCGCCGCTTTGGTGACGCTCATGTTTCACCCTGAAGCCTTGATATCTGTCGGGTTTCAGATGTCCTTTGCGGCGGTGGCGGCTCTGGTTGTCGCATATCGCGAATGGCAGGATAAACGTGGCTATGTCCCGCGCCTTGGTCTCTGGCAGAAAATAAAGAGCAATTTTGCAACGCTAACGGTCACCAGTTTCGTTGCAGGAACGGCGACCTCTGGCTTTGCCGTGCTGCATTTTAACCGCATTGCGCGTTATAGCTTGATTGGGAATATCCTCGCTATGCCGCTTTTTACGTTTCTGGTCATGCCTGCGGCCTTAGCCACATTGATAGCATTGCCCTTCGGGTTAGAGCATTGGCCCCTTATCGTGATGGGTAAGGGGCTGTCAGGAATGCTCATAATTGCAGAATGGGTCGCGTCTTGGCCGGGCGCGATGTGGTATGTCCAAGCTGCGCCGCCATTGGTGATAGGCGTTTTTGGCTTTGGGTTTCTGCTCATCACATTAGGCGAGAAACAAAGGCGTTATCTCGGTTTCGGGTTGGCCATCATCTGTTTCGTCCTTTGGAGCCAAACACCGCGCCCAGATATGCGAATCTCTGATACGGGGCAGGTGGCCTTTTGGGACGCAAGCGGAACCGTACTTTATGTCGGGCGTAAAGGCTCAGACCGTTATGGGCGCAGCCAGTTTATGCAGATGGGCGGAGAGCCTGATGGGGAGATTAAACGCTATCAGGATGAGCTTGCGGAGTGTGATGCTTTGGCCTGCCGCTTCACCGTAAAGGGGCGGCAGCTCTCAGTCGTCAATCATCCCTCAGAAATAGAGGAAGAATGCCGCCAATCTGATATTGTCGTGCTCACGCAACGCGCCGCTGGACCAGTCGCAAAACGGCAATGCAAAGCGAGATTATTCGATGCAAAGGTCTTTGCGCGGGAAGGGGCGCAGGATGTTTATTTTAAGGGAGGCGAAACAGTCTTTGTCCCCGCCAATAGCGAGGCAAGACGTAGGCGGGCTTGGGGCATGTAGTGTCCGTAATCGACCCACTAACTCTGTCTGTGTGGTCAATTACAACGAAGCGCCGACATCGCTGGCGATGTCGGGTAGAGCAATCTTGAAGCTTAATGATACTTACGCACCAACCCCACTAAGATACCCTGAACCTCAACGCGATCTGGCCCGAAGGTCTTTGTCTCGAAGTCCTTATTTTCTGGAATAAGTTCAATGGTTTGGCCGGATTTGTAAATGCGCTTTAGCGTAGCTTCTTCTTGATCCACTAATGCCACAACGATTTGGTTATTCCGCGCTGTATTGGCTTTTTTAATCACAACAATATCGCCGTCTAAAATACCCGCTTCAATCATCGACTCGCCTTCAATCTCAAGCGCGAAGTGATCAGGGCCCATCATATTAGGCGGAACGGAAATCATGTTGTAGCTGTCTTCAATTGCGGCGATGGGATTACCCGCAGCAATCTTACCAACGAAAGGCACTTCATAGGCATCATTGGCGGCGGCAGGGGCGGGGGCATTATTGTAATCTTCGGGAAGCTTGAGCACTTCAAGCGCGCGGGCTTTATTGGGAAGGCGGCGGATAAAGCCGCGTTCTTCTAACGCCGTAATCAAGCGGTGAATACCGGACTTACTCGCGAGGCCCAGCGCGTCCTTCATTTCGTCATAAGAGGGCGGCACCCCCACAGCTTTGATCTTACGATCAATGAGTAAAAGAAGGTCTTTCTGCTTCTGGGTCAACATCGAATAGTCTCCGAACAAAGTGGCAACATTAACTTTGTTCTATAGATGTTCTTTGAGTTGTCAAGGAGACTTGCATATGACTAGACAGTTTTTATCAGCCGCAAAGAATAACACCTTAGCCTATTTAAATATATATAACACTCAATCATTCCCGCGAAGGCGGGAACCCAGTTGTGAGCCGTGTTAGTTACTGGGTCCCCGCCTGCGCGGGGATGACAAGTGGTGGAGAATGTTATCTTAGTAGTTCCCGAACAGCCCCAGCAACATCTTCCTGCCGCATGAAGCTCTCGCCAATCAGATAACCTTGCGCGCCGTCATTAGCTAATCTCGCAATATCTTCTTTGGTGAATATACCGCTTTCGGCAATCAGCGTTGCGCCTTCGGGTGCTTTTGGGGCGAGGCGGGTGAAGGTGTCTAGTGTTGTGTCAAATGTGCGCAGGTCGCGATTATTTATGCCTATGAGTGATGCCCCGAGCTTGACCGCGCGGGCGAGTTCAGCTTCGTCATGGGTTTCGACGAGGGCGTCCATGCCGAGCAAGGCGGCTTCCTCCATCAGCGCGCGGGCCGTATCATCATCAATCATCGCCATAATAACGAGGATGCAATCCGCGCCCATGGCCGCGCTCTCGGCAATTTGGATGGGGTCGAGCATGAAGTCTTTGCGCAGCAGGGGCAGGTTGGTTGCGCCGCGAACTTGTTTGAATATAGCAGGGCTGCCCATAAATCCGGGACCATCCGTGAGGACAGAGAGGCAAGCCGCGCCGCCTTCTGCGTAGGCTCTGGCAATCGCTACGGGATCAAAATCCTCGCGGATAATGCCTTTGGAGGGGCTGGCTTTTTTGACTTCGCATATCAGGGCAGGGCCGTTTTGCGCTGTGATAGCTTTTGCAAAACCTCTTGGCGGGGTGAGGTCATGCGCAATCTCGCGCAGTTCTTCAATTGAAATGTCATCGCGCAAGGCCTCGACTTCGTCAGCCTTATAGGCGGCAATTTTTTTCAGCACATCTGGGGCGTCCATGAGGTTAGGCATTACTCACCTCAATCAAAGTTTCCAGCGCCGCTTTGGCTTTGCCGCTATCAATGCTTTGCGTAGCTAAATCGATACCTGCGGGAATGTTTTCCGCGAGTCCCGCAATCATCAAAGCCGCGCCGCTATTGAGCCGCACGATATCGCGGTAGTCACTATGTTCACCGTTGAGCAATCCGCGCAAAGCCAATGCATTTTCCGCAGGATGGCCGCCGCGTAATGACTCTATCGTGGTCAGCTCAAGGCCATAGCTTTGCGGGGCGATGGTGAATTTTGTGACTTTGCCATCTTT
>ENA-ORXM01002210-ORXM01002210.1-marine-metagenome-genome-assembly--contig:-NODE-2210-length-23591-cov-3.571744_pt1 | contig 23591 bp, 22 predicted proteins | sample MGYA00237867_ERZ511480 | MGnify/ENA primary metagenome ERZ511480 (study PRJEB26309, sample SAMN06266103) | marine metagenome | isolation source: Algal blade | place: United Kingdom:Sidmouth, United... | reverse complement strand
GGAGCCGGTTTCCACCTGCGTCCACGACACCTTGGAGTTCTTGCCCCGGCAGTCGGCGCGTTTGGTGACGAAGTTGTAGATGCCGCCCTTGCCGTTCTCGTCGCCGGGATACCAGTTCTGGACCGTGGAGTATTTGATCTCCGCCTCGTCCATCGTGATGAGTTCGACGCAGGCTGCGTGAAGCTGGTTCGTGTCGCGCTGGGGGGCCGTGCAGCCCTCCAGATAGGAGACGTAGCTGCCCTCTTCCGCGATGATGAGGGTGCGCTCGAACTGGCCGGTGTTTTCCGCGTTGATGCGGAAATAGGTCGAGAGTTCCATGGGGCAGCGAACGCCCTTGGGGATGTAGACGAAGGATCCGTCCGAGAACACGGCAGCGTTGAGCGTGGCGTAGTAGTTGTCGCGGCTGGAGATGACCGAGCCGAGGTATTTCTTCACCAGTTCGGGATGCTCCTGAATCGCCTCGGAGATCGAGCAGAAGATCACGCCTGCGCGTTTGAGCTCGGCCTGAAAGGTCGTACCGACGGAGACGGAGTCGAAGACCGCATCGACGGCGACCTTGCGGCCTTCACCTGCCGCCTTGCCCGCGCCCTCGACTCCCGCCAGAATCTCCTGCTCACGCAGGGGGATGCCGAGCTTGGTGTAGGTTTCCAGCAGCTTGGGATCGACCTCGTCCAGCGATTTGGGCTTCTCTGCGAAGCTTTTCGGCTGGGCGTAGTAATACTGGTCCTGAAAATCGATCTTCGGATAATCGACCATCGCCCATTCCGGCTCGTCCATGCCGAGCCAACGCCGGTACGCTTCCAGACGCCATTCCAGCATCCAGTCCGGCTCGTCCTTCTTGGCCGAGATCAGGCGCACGATGTCCTCGTTCAGCCCCTTCGGGGCGTAGTCCATCTCGATCTCGGTTTCCCAGCCATGCTTGTACTTGCCGCTCAGTTCATGAACCTTCTGAACGGTTTCGACTTCCACGCCCTCGCGAACGATCAGGTCCGTTGCGTCATCCATGATGTGTTCCCTTGAGCTTGTCCCTGTCGATGTCGATCAGAGTGCGCCGCGCCGTCGCCGCCCGGTCGCGATAGAGCGTCCCCCAGACATCGATGAAGCGTGCGATTTCAGTTTCCGTAGTGGTCGGTCCAATGCTAGCCCGGATCGCACAAGACGCCACCACGCGATCGCATCCCATCGCGCGCAGCACCTTGCTTTCGGATACCTTGCCGGAGGAACAGGCCGAACCGGCGCTGACCGCAACCCCCTGCAGGTCGAGCTGCATCATCTGGGTCGAGGCCTTCCAGCCCGGTACCGCGAAGCAGGTCGTGTTCACCAGTCGCGGCACCGCCCGACCGATTTCCTCCACTTCATCCGCAACCGTGGCGATCATGGAGCGGATATAGGCGCTCATCTCGAGCACTCTGCAGCCCGCCGGATTCTCGCGCGCCGCTTTTGCCGCCGCACCCATACCGGCAATGCCGATCAGGTTTTCGGTACCGGAGCGATGGCGCATCTCCTGCCCGCCGCCGACGATGAAGGGCTTCAACTCGCATCCCGCTTTCACGATCAGCGCCCCGACGCCCGCCGGTCCCCCGAATTTCTCGGCGGTGATCGCAGCATAGTGAACGCCGGATTTTGCAAAGCTGAAGGTCTTTCCGGTGTCGTCCAGGCGACCGACCGCCTGACAGGCATCGGTGAAGACGCGGCCATCGAAGGCCGTCGCGGATTCCACGATGCCGGTCAAATCCTGCACGATGCCCGTTTCACTGTTGGCCGCCTGCACGCAGATCAGCGGCGTACTGTCGGCCTTCGCACTCAGGAACTGGCGCATCAGACGAAGATCCACGATCCCGTCACCGGTCACGGAAAGGGTCAGCTTGTTCGCGCTGGACCGTTCAGCGGTCATCAGGACCGCATCGTGCTCGACCGCCGGGAGAAAGAGCGATGTCCAGCGCGGATCGCGCAAGACCCAGTTGCACGCCTCGGTCGCGCCGGAGGTGAACACGACCTCGCCCGGCGCGCAATCCACGAGGGCGGCGACCTCTTCACGGGCGGCATCGATCATCGCCCTGGCCTGTCGCCCCCCCGCGTGGATCGAGGACGGGTTGCCCACGACACCCATCGCGCGCGTCATCGCCTCGCGCGCTTCGGCACAGAGGGGAGAGGCTCCATTCCAGTCGAGATAGGCCAGTTCAGTCACGGGCGTGATCTCCGGTGATTTTCGTCATGCCGATGAAATCGGGCACTGCCGGGCAGGGAACGATCTCGGTGGCGATCACGTCCTCCAGCGTCGTCTGTTGCAGGAAGAGATGGACATGGGCGGAGAGGCGCTCCCAGAGATTGTGGGTCAGGCACCGTGTTCCGGCAACGGCGCATCCCTCGCCCACTTCACCGGTACATTGGGTGGCCTGCAGCTTTTCTTCCACCGCCGCCATGATCTGCGATACCGCGATGGCTTTGGCGGGGCGAGCGAGGGAATAGCCGCCCCCCGGCCCGCGCATACTATCGACCAACCCGGCGCGGCGCAGCTTTCCGAAGAGTTGTTCGAGATAGGCGAGCGATATCTTCTGGCGCTCCGCGATCTCGCCCAAGGCAACGGGCCGCCCTTCCGCATGAAGAGCGATATCGGCCATCGCAGTGACCGCGTAGCGGCCTTTCGTGCTCAGTTTCATTCGAAAGCACACCCGGAATGCCCGGAAAAACCGGAGCCTGGACTTGACCTTTCAGGCTGAACAACGATATCGCCTCAACCCGACCAGTCCTGTGGTTAATTTAGAATCGTTCTAAGATTTCCGACAGGGGAGGTCAAGATTTGTCGGTGCCGCGTCGCATCGTTCGTGAAATAACCCGGTGGCCTATGCCTGAAGTTCATTTTGCTGGTCCCGAGGGACGCCTCGAGGGGCGCTATCATCCCAATCCGAGCGAGGGGGCACCGATTGCGCTCGTTCTTCATCCGCATCCGCAGTTCGGCGGGACGATGAACAACAAGGTGATCTACAACCTCTATTACAAGCTGCACGAACTGGGCTTTTCGGTTCTGCGTTTCAATTTTCGGGGCGTTGGGCGCAGCCAGGGCGAGTTCGATGCCGGGATCGGCGAGTTGTCCGATGCCGCATCGGCGCTCGACTACCTACAGGAAATGAACCCGAATGCCCGGCAATGCTGGGTGGCCGGTTTCTCCTTCGGGGCGTGGATCTCGATGCAACTGCTGATGCGTCGTCCGGAGATCAGCGGCTTCGTTTCCGTCTCGCCCCCCGCGAACATGTACGATTTCAGCTTCCTCGCGCCCTGCCCGTCTTCGGGCCTCATCATCAACGGCGATGCGGACCGTGTGGCACCGCCGGACGACGTGCTGAAGCTGGTGCAGAAACTTCAGGCGCAGAAGGGCATCACGATCACGCATCAGATGGTCGAGAAAGCCAACCACTTCTACGACAAGGGCATGGAAGACATGATCGGCGAGGTCGGCACGTTCGTCAGAACCCGGATGGAAGCTCTCGATGCGGGTGGCGCGGGACGCTGAGGACGCCGCCCGTCACGGGCACGTTGCATCCCGTGGTTCCCGGCGCGCTGAGCGGTAATCCCCGGCGCGACCGCACGGCCAGATAGGCGAAGGCCTGCGCTTCGAGCATATCGCCGTCCAGCCCCGTCGCCTCGACCGGCTCGACGGGCGCGTCCAATGCGTCGGCCAACATCCGCATCATCACGGGGTTGTGCCGTCCTCCCCCGCAGACGAGCCAGCGGGAGGGAGGATGCGGCATATGTGCCACGCTTGCGGCGATGGTGCGCACGGTCAGGGCCGTCAGGGTCGCCGCGCCGTCCTCCGGCGACAGGCCCGCCATGCGCTCGCCCGCGAGAGCAAAGGTGTTGCGGTCGAGAGATTTGGGGGGGCAGCGCGCGACATAGGCGTCGGTAGCGTTCTGGTGCAGACGGTCTTCCGCGACTTGACCCTCGGCTGCCGCCGCACCGTCGCGATCCAGCGGCTTGCCGGTGTGCCGCGCCATCCAGTCGTTTATCAGCGCATTGCCCGGACCCGTATCGAAGGCCACGAGAGCACCGTCGTCTTCCGGGGTGGATTTGCGCGGATCGACCCAGGTGACGTTGGCCACGCCGCCGATATTGAGGAAAGCGACCGGCTCCCGCGCCGCGATATGCTTCGCCAGCGCGAAGTGGAAGAAGGGAGCCAGCGGTGCGCCCTCGCCCCCCGCCACCATGTCCGCCGAGCGGAAATCGGCCATGACGGGCAGGTCGGTGTGGTCGGCCAGACGCTGGGCCTCGCCGATCTGGACGGTGCGTCCGGCTTCGGGATCGTGGAAGACGGTCTGGCCGTGGAACCCGATGAGCGCGGCATCCACGTCCAGCCGCGCGCGCAGGGCCGTGATGGCGGCGAGGTGGATATCCGTCACTGCCCGCGATGCGCGGTCGAGATCATCCGCCGTGGCGCCGCCCTTCGCCTCGCTCGCCATGACCCGCTTCAACAGCGCGCGCTGCACCGCATTGTAGGCCGGGGTCAGTTCCAGCGATGGCCCGAACGCTTCGATCTCCACGCCATCGGTCAGCAACATCGCCGCATCGACCCCGTCCATCGACGTGCCGCACATCATGCCCATGGCCCAGATGGTGTCGTCAGATGTCATCGGGGTTTCCTCCGGGGTGGATATGACGTTAGAACGCGCGGCGAAACTAGGGACCGACGCCATGACTTACCAGCCGAAATCCGACTTCCTGCGCGTGATGCAGGAGCGCGGGTACATGAAGGATTGTACCGACCTCGAACGGCTCGACGCCGTGATGCTGGAGGGCGGGGTTCCGGCGTATATCGGGTTCGACTGCACGGCGCCGAGCCTGCATGTGGGGTCGCTGCTCCAGATCATGATGCTGCGCTGGCTGCAGAAGACGGGGCAGAAGCCCATCGTGCTGATGGGCGGGGGGACGACCAAGGTGGGCGATCCGTCGGGCAAGGACGAGTCGCGCAAGATGCTCGATGTGGCGGGGATCGAGGCGAACAAGCGGGGCATCTTCTCGGTGTTCGAGAAATACATGGCCTTCGGCGACGGGCCGAGCGATGCGGTGATGGTGGATAATGCCGAGTGGCTGGATCGGCTGAACTACATCGATTTCCTGCGCGAGTACGGGCCGCACTTCACGATCAACCGGATGCTGTCGTTCGACTCCGTGCGCCTGCGCCTGGAACGCGAGCAACCGCTGACCTTTCTGGAATTCAACTACATGCTGTTGCAGGCCTATGATTTCGTCGAGCTTTTCCGGCGTGTCGGATGCCGGTTGCAGCTTGGTGGATCGGACCAATGGGGCAATATCATCAACGGGATGGAGCTGGGCCGCCGGGTCGAGGGAGCCGAGTTGTTCGGCATCACCACGCCCCTGATCGCCACGGCCGACGGGGCCAAGATGGGCAAATCGGCGGATGGGGCGGTGTGGCTGAACGCGGATATGCGCTCGCCTTACGAATTCTGGCAGTTCTGGCGCAATACGATGGATGCGGATGTGGGGCGGTTCCTGCGGCTGTTCACCGAGTTGCCGCTGGACGAGGTCGCGCGGCTGGAGGCGCTGGACGGGGCCGAGATCAACGAGGCGAAGAAGGTGCTGGCGACGGAGGTGACGACGCTGTGCCATGGGGCCGAGGCGGCGGCGCAGGCGGCGGCGGCGGCGGAGGCGACCGTCGAACAGGGAACGCTGTCGGAGGATTTGCCGACGGTGACGCTGACGGCAGCGGATATCGGGGACGGGATTTCCGTGGGGCAATTGTTCGTGCGGGCCGATCTGGTGAAATCGGGGAAGGAAGCCAAGCGGCTGGTCGCCGATGGGGGCGCGAAGCTGGACGACGAAGCCGTGGCCGATGCGGGGGCGATGCTGACCGCAGCGGATTTCGAGGGGCCGCGCAAGCTGAGCGCGGGGAAGAAGCGTCATGCGCTGGTGCGGGTGGCGGGATAATACCAACGGCGGAGATCGTTCATCGTTTTGGTCTTTGCGCATCCCCGGATGCTGCGCGTCGCTGCGCGAGGCGAAACGTAGTCCTGCGCTGCTGGTCCGGGGTCTCTGTCCGCTCGAACCGACCCCGGACCAGCGCAGCAACATTGCATGTTGCAGCGCATCCGGGGATGCGCAAAAAAAGAATCGGTGATCTCCGCCGCTGGGATAATTCCTCGAAATCCCCAGTAGTGCATGTTGACGGCATCCATGATCGCATCCCGCGTCTCGAACACGTCGAACTGCTTCATTCGCTTTCGGCAAACGTGGGGACAGGAATTGCGGAAAGATTTCGCAGCCGTTCGTAACGCTCCTCGCAGCGTCGATCATAGGCTTTCAACGCAGCTTCATTCTCGCTCTTCCAAAGGTCTTCCGACGCTTTCAGCGACGTGCACAGTGCTTGCCTCAGTATGTCCCGCGCAACATCTTCAATCGGGCGCGCCTCAACGGCAGCCCGTTTCTCGAGAGCCGCTTCGACATCGGGACCGGCTGCGCGAATGTCGAGTACGATCTTCATGATCGCTCCCCAAGATGACGTTATCGATGCCCGACGATACCACGGATTTCAGTCCGGGTGTATCGCCGCAGACGGATCATCGATTCAACGCCGATACCGCCGCTTCTACGCCACCCTTCGCGAAGGGCGCGCCCATCTTGGTCAGGGCCAGTTCCACAGTCCCCAGCACACCGAGGATCATCGGTTCGTTGACGTGGCCCATATGGCCGATGCGGAAGGTGCTGTTGGCGTCCATGCCGATGCCGAGGCCCAAGGTAACGTTCAGATCGTTTTCGCAGAGGCGGCGCAGGGCCTGGGCGTCGATATCGCCGGTCAGGATCGTGGTGACGGCGTTCGAGCGGGCGGCTTCATCCACGATATTGCACTCGATGGGACCGCCCTGCCCCCAGTGCGCCACCGCTGCGCGGACGGCTCCGGCGAGGCGGGCATGGCGGGCGAAGATGGCGTCCTTGCCCTCCTCGGCCATCATGTCGAGGGCTTCGCGCAGGCCGAAGATGTGCTGCACCGGGGCCGTGCCGCAGAAGATCTTGTAGTACATGTCCGGCTCGGTGCGGGGCAGCCAGTCCCAATAGGCGCTGGTGCAGCCGCGCGCGCGTCGGTTCGCCATGGCCTTGTCGTTCGCGAAGACGAAGCCGAGGCCGGGGGGCGTCATCAGGCCCTTCTGACAGGCGGCGACCATGATATCGACGCCCCAGGCATCCATCTCGAATGGCACGCAACCGAAACAGGCGATGCAATCGACCATCAGAAGGGCCGGATGTCCGGCGGCATCCATCGCACGCCGGATCGCCTCGATATCGTTCCAGACGCCGGAGGCCGTGTCGATCTGCACGACGAGGACGGCACGGATGGCGTGGCCCTTGTCCTCGCGCAGGCGAGCCTCCACCGCCGCCGGGTCCACCCCGCGCCGAAGCGGGGCCTGCACCGTATGGACGGTCGCGCCCATCTGCGCCGCCTGCGCACCCCAGCCGACGGCGAAGCGGCCCGATTCGAGGACCAGCACCTCGTCGCCGGGATGGATCGTATTGGCGAGCGCGCCTTCCCATGCGCCGTGGCCGTTGGCGATATACATGACCGCCTGCCCGACGGTTCCGGCCAGTTTCTTCAGGTCGGGAAACAGGCTGTGGGTGGTGTCGATCAACGGGCCTTCGTAGATATTGACCATCGGGACGTTCATCGCCCGCAAGACCCGGTCGGGAATGACCGTGGGGCCGGGAATGGCGAGGAAGTGGCGTCCGGTCTGCATCGTTGTCGTCCCTATAGCATTTCACGATAAAGCTGAGCCATGTTTCGCGCCAAGGGCCGCGCAAAACATGGCGCTTCGTGATTCAAGATCATCGCGATTGGCTGTGATGATCGCGGCGCACGCGCGCGACGCCGATCGCGCAGAGCGTCATGAAGCCGAGCGCCAGCAGGACGTTCCAGTTCGCCATGCTCAGGCCGAGGAATTCCCATGCGATCTCGTCGCAGCGCGGAACGGGTTTGCCGCCCGCCGCCGCAGCGGCCAGAGCGCCCGGATCGAAGCTGTCGCCGATGGTGCTGCCCGAGCAGGTGGCGAGGCCCTCCCACAACTTGCGCTCGACGCCGGAATGGAACACCGCCGCACCCGCCTCGAACAGGAAGCCCAGAGCGCCGATCGCCCCGAACGTCACCTTGCCTGCGCGGCTTGCAGTCAGGGCGGCGATCAGCGCACCGACGATACCGACTCCGAGGCCATATCGCTGCCAGATGCACAGCGCACAGGGGGCCAATCCATCGACGTACTGGAACCACAGTGCGGCGGCGAAGGTGGCCGATCCGACCCCTGCTGCGATCAGGAACAGCGTTCTAGACGACATATTTCAACACCACGAATCCTCCGACCAGCACGGCGAATGCCAGGATCGTCACCAGCCCCAGCCGTCGCTCGATGAATGCCCGCACCGGGGTTCCGAAGCGGCGCAACAGCGCGGCGATCAGGAAAAAGCGAAATCCGCGCGCAATCAAGCAGACGATGACGAATAATGCGAAGTTCATCTGGAGCAGGCCGCTCACGATGGTCGTCACCTTGAACGGGAACGGCGTGATCGCACCGATGGCGACCGCGAGAACGCCGTGGTCGGTGTAGAGGGTCTGGAACTCGTCGTAGCGGTCGGCCTTGCCATAGAATTCGAGAAGCTGGATGCCGACGGTGTCGTAGAACAGGTAGCCGATGGCATAGCCCAGTACCGCCCCCGCCACCGAGGCGATCAGCGCGACCCCCGCCACAAGCCATGCGCGATGCGGGGCGGCGACGATCATGGGGATCATCAGGGCTTCCTGCGGGATCGGGAAGAAGGAACTTTCCGCAAAGGCGACGACCGCGAGGATCAGCAGGGCATAGGGCGATTCCGCCTTGTCCACGGTCCAGTCGTACATCTGCCTCAGCATCGTATCGCTCGCCCCCGTTCATCGATGGCCCGTGTACGCCCTGACAGGATGAAACGAAACCGCTTTGTATCTTGCACGCTCGGATTTCACCGCTATCTTGCGCGCGAAGGCAAATTGCCTGGCCCGGGTGGCGGAATGGTAGACGCAGCGGATTCAAAATCCGCCGATGGCAACATCGTGGGGGTTCGAGTCCCCCTCCGGGCACCACAGGATTCTTGCACCGCAGGACACGCTTGATCTCATGACGATACGGTGGAACGGCCGGCCTCTCATCGATACGGTGAGAGCCTGCATGGCCTGTCGGTATGCTTTCGAGCGCGCTACGTCCGTCAGGTCTGGGTGACGCGCATGAGGGACATGCGGGCTTCGCCCAGATGGGCCTTCATGCGTTCGGCGGCGAGTTCGGGTTCGCGAGCGCGGATGGCGTCGAGGATATCGCGGTGTTCGCGATTGTAGCGGGCGATCATCTCCATATCGAGCGTCCTGCCGCGCACATGCTCCCACTGGGTATGGCCGCGCACCTTGCTCACTTGCGTCATCATCCATTTTATCATCGGATTGCCGGTGATTTCGGCCAGCATCATGTGGAAGGCTTCATCGGCATCCGCGAAGGTGTCGATGTCGCCGCCGCAGGTTTCCATGCGCTGCAGGATCGCTTCCGCCCGGTCGAAATCGCGAACCGTGGCCTGTAGCACCGCAAGACGACAGATATGGGGCTCCAGCGCGAAACGGGCATCGACGAGGTCGATGGGGCGGGTCGTCTCGACCACTGCGCGGGGTGTATCCTCGTCGATATAGGTGACGTAGGTACCGCTGCCGGGACGGCGCTCGACGAAGCCGGTTTCCTCCAACTGGCGCAGAGCCTCGCGCAGCGTACCGCGCGCGACCCCGAAGCGGTCGGCGAGTTCGCGTTCGGCGGGGAGACGTTCGTTATGGCCATAACGCCCTTCGACGATCTCACGCCGCAAGGTCGCGACGAGATCGGAAGCACTGTTCCGGGCCTTTGTTCTGGCAGGGACGGAATCGTTCTGATCGAGCATGGGCGTTACCGTTCAGATAAACCGGATCGGTCCGCACACGAACGGTCCCGACAGTGCATCGATAGCACTGTCAGAACCAAAGATGAACCGGATTTATACCAGGCTCAGGGAATTGGTCATCAGGAGGGCTTGTCGCCCGCCGGTTTCGCCTGATCCGTCAGGTCCATGACGCGCGAGGTGGAAGGCTGAGACGGCGCGGCGGTCTTGCCATCCTCCATCGGGTCGTCGGAGCGGTGGATCGATCCTTCGAAATGAGCGCCCTCCTCCATCGCGATGGAGGAATGGACGATATCCCCGTCCACATGCGCCCGGTCCGTCAGGCGGACCTTGCGGCCCCGTATCTTGCCCACGACCATGCCGTTGACCGTGACGTCGTTGGACCGGATTTCGCCCTTCACCCGTGCACCGTTGACCACGATCAGGGTGTTGGCGTGAATATCGCCTTCGACTGTCCCCTCGATCTGGAGATCGCCCTCGGTAATGAGGTTGCCGATCACCTTCAGGTCGGAGGCGATCACCGAGGGTGTGCCCGATGGCGCGCGCGTGGAGGCAGGTGCCGCTGCCGGACGGTCGGCTGCGGCGACCTGCGGGCGTTCGGGTGCGCGGGCACCGGGGGCCGCTGCAGTCGTATTCGGGCCGGGCCGTGGATGGATCGGTTCGTTTATCTTCGATTTCTGGAACATGCTGCTCGCCCCTGCATGGAATGATCGCGCCCATGGCCCCAAGATCGGGAATGGGAGGACGTCTTGTCTGTAAAGGTTAATGCTGACCGATCCCGCCTCGCAAATCAAGCGATACGCAATCCCCGTTCACGCCATCGCCTCGACGGTTTCGAGCATCCGTGCCGCGTGACCCGCCGCCTTGACCTTGCGAAAGATGTGGCGGACGATTCCCGAGCCGTCGATCACGAAGGTCGAGCGTTCGATGCCCATATGGGTCTTGCCGTACATGCTCTTTTCCTTCCAGACGCCGTAATCCTCGGAGATCGAGGTTTCCTCGTCGGAAACGAGGATCACGCCGAGAGAATGCTTGTCGCGGAAGCGGTCGTGCTTCTTGACGCTGTCCTTCGAAACGCCGATCACGACCGCTCCGGCCCTGGCGAAATCATCCGCCCTCGCAGTGAATTCGACTGCCTCCTTCGTGCAGCCGGAGGTGTCGTCCCTGGGGTAGAAATAGAGCACGACGGTCTTGCCGGCATAATCCGAGAGCGAGACCGTCTCTCCCCCGTCGCGCGGTGCGGCAAAGGCGGGGGCGGTGTCCCCTTCTGCAATGGATTCGGTCATGATCTTCCTCCTGATGAGCGCATATGGCGGGGCGTTTACGCGGAACTAAACACCGACGCTCTATAGTGAGGCCGGGCGATCGAGGATCGAGCGCGGATGTAGCTTCGGCACCGTCCCATGTTGAAGGGAGTCGCCTTTCTTGGCCAGACGGAAGACATCCGCAATCGGAATGGGTCTGCGGCTGGTCTTCTGGCCGCTGCGCCTGTTCCTGCTTGCGATGGTCTGTCTGATCGTGCGGTTTTCGGCGGGGCCCGTTTCCGTACCGGTTCCCGAAGGCGCGCTCGATTCCCTCATGGCGGGTGCCGTGCCAGGATGGCATGTGCAAAGTTCGGGGGCCGTGTTCGATCTGCTGGGGCAGAACGGCCTGACGGGCCTCAAGCTGCGCGACGTATTGCTGACGGACGAGGCGGGGAACGAGGCCGTGACCATTCCCGAACTCGGGTTATCCATGGTCCTGTCCGCATCGACCCGAGCAGTGGACGCGGTCGAGATACGCGGCATCGAGATCGCGGGGGCACGGCTCGACGTGACGCGCGGGCAGAATGGCGATTTCACGCTGGGGCTGGGCGGTATGGCGTTGGCGAGCGGCGGAAACGAGCCGTTCTCGGTGGATGACCTCTTCGGAGTGGACGGCACATCGACGCTGCCGACGATTGCCTTGAGCGACGTGCAGGTCGTCTATCGCGACGTGCCGCGCGCCATGGTGCTGACGGCGCTTGGCTCGACGGTGACGTTCGATCCGGACGGGATCATCACCCTCGACGGCACCCTCGATACCGGGACGGGCGCTCCCATCCCGCTCTACCTCACGGCCGCCCGTTCATCCGACGGGACGATCACCGTCGATGCCCAATTCGCGCGTGTCGATCCGCCGGTCCTCGCGGCCTTCGATCCGGCCCTCGCGCCGCTGGCGGATATCCGCATGGTCGTGAACGGCACCCTGCAGGCGACGGTGACACCGGACGGCGCGTTGGCCGCTCTGACCGCCGAGATCGGCGCACCGGATGGCGGGGCGGTGATGATCGAGGGGCGGGAGCGGCGTCTGCGTGAGCTGTCGGTAGCGGTTGCCTATGCGCCCGACACCCTGCACGCCGATTTCCGCAACGTCTCCATCGAAGACGAGGGGCTGTCGCTGTCGGGCCGGGCCACCGTGGATCGCGACGCCGGGGATCGCTGGACCGTCACGGCGCAGACTTCCGGCGCGCGCTATACCGATGCCGTCGATGGCGCGTCGATAAGGGCGGATGCGGTGGCCCTCGTCGCTCATCTGCACGGCGGGAATCTGACGATCGAGGAGTTCGAGGCCACGGCGCCGGGCGTGAGTCTGCCCCATGACGGGCTGGTCGCCGGGGGGGCGTCGCTTTCCCTGTCGGGAAGCATCGATACGAAGAAGGGATCCATCGATCTGACGCGGATCGTGGCACGGGATATCGAGGGTGATCTGGATGGCTTCTCGCTCGCCCTGAAGCAGGTATCGGGATCCCTGCGCGGCCATGGGGACGGGTCCTCTCTCAGACAGGGTGATCTCGGGGCGGTCGCATGGACGGCGAGCGTCGAGGCCCCCGCACTGGTCGTTACCGACGCGGCGAGCGGGGCGAGTATTTCGGCGCATGAGACCGCACTGCTGGCTCGGCTGGCCGACGGTCGGCTGATGATCGACGATCTCGAGACCATCGCGCCGACCATCCGCCTGCCGCGCGAGAAGACGATGGTGAAGAGCGCATCGCTGGCCCTGACCGGCGTGGTCGATCCCGCCGAGGGGCGCATCGATCTCGCTTCGGTGATTTCCGGCGATATCGACGCCGAGAGGGATGGCACGCCCGTGCAGGTGAACGGGCTGGCCGGATCGCTGCGAGGCGAAGGGATGGGATCGCTGCGCGACGGGCGGCTGGATGGCGGGGTCTGGTATCTTGCGGCCCGGACACCCGCCTTGAGCTATCGCGACCCGACCAACGACGCGACGGTCACGGCAGGTCGTACCACGCTCGCCCTGCGCCTGATGGATGGCCATGTCAGCATCGACGATCTGACGAGCGCATCCTCCGTCATCCACCTGCCGCGCGAAAAGATGATCGCGAAGATGGCATCGGTAGACCTCGCGGGCCATGTCGATCCCGCGAGCAGGCGAATCGATCTCCGCAAGATCGTGGTCCAGGGTCTCGATGCGGCCATCGAGAAGAACGCGCTTCGTGCGAAGGGCCTGTCCGGGACGATGACGATCGAGGGCGATGTGGCGTCCCTGAGCGGGGTTCGGCTGGACGGTGTCGCGACACGCGCCGGGGATATCGGCGTCGATTTCGCCAGCGCGACGGGACGCGGCAAGATCGATCTCGCCAGCGGCTTCGCCACGGTGGATGCCCTGTCGATATCGTTGCTCGACGCGGCCCTGCCCGAAGGAAACTCCTTCACCGCCGATCACCTCACGGCCACCGCACAGATCGACAGTCGATCCGGCTGGGCACGGGTGAGCGGTCTGCGCACGGCGCAGGCGCGTGTTCGCCTGCCCCGATTCTACGATATGCCCCTGACGCTCGATGCCATCGATTTCGATCTCGACCGGAATGGTCGATCGGTCGCGATCCCCCGGTTCTCGGCCCATGTCGAAGGTTTGCCGGTGACGCTGAAGGCCGCCGTGAAGACGTTCGGCGACGAGGTGCAGACCCGGATCGATCTGACGACGGGGCCGACGGCGTTCGAGCGTATTGCGCGCATCTGGCCGAAGGGCGTGGCGCCGGGCGGCTATCGCTGGCTGACGCAGAACGTGCATGGCGGAGTGATCTCGGACATCGTCCTGAAAGCGAAGATCGATACCGCCGATCCGGACGAGGACGCTCTGGCCCTGACCTTCGCCTTTGCCGATGCGACGGCCACCGCCGTGCGGGGCCTGCCCGCGATCCGCCGGGGACGGGGACGGGGTCAGGTTACGCTCGACCGGCTGGATGTCTATCTGGACGAGGGGCATGTCGCCGTGCCGCAGACGCCCGGCTTCGGTCTCGGGAAATCCCGGTTCTCGATCCCCGATTTCGGGCCGCGCATCCCCGAAGGACAGATCACTCTGGACGTGAGCGGACCCGTGCAATCGATCCTGCGGTTCCTGGATCATGAACCGCTGGGGCTTATCGCGAAGTCGGGGCTGGATATCGAGACGTCCTCGGGCGATGCCTCGGGCAAGGTTCAGGTCAAGCTGCCCCTCGCTGCCGATATCGATATCGCGGATGTGGATTTTCGTGCGACTGCCGATCTGCGGAAATTCACGCTGACGGAGCCACATACGGGCGCGAAGATTTCCGGGGACGGCATGGCCATCGCCGTGACGCCGGACGGCCTGAAACTGCGCTCCGATGCGCGGATCGACGGATTGTCGGCGCGGCTGGAATACGAGCAGGAATTCTCCAGTCCCGTGGCGGGTGAACCGGAAGGGACACTGACCCTGCAATCCTATCTGACGCGCGAGGACTTCGCGTTGCGGGCGGGGTTGGATATCGACGAGTATTTCGACGGAGTCGCGGTGATCGATGCGAAGATCGATCTGTTTCCCGGCGGCGGAGCGCGCTTCGCGGCCAATGCCGATCTGAGCGGATCGACCCTGCGGATCGACCGTCTCGGCTGGGTCAAGACAGACGGGGTACCGGTGACGGTCTCCATCGGGGGGTTTCGCAATCCCGACGGGGCCGGTCAGGTGGAGACGATTGCCCTGCGCGGATCGGGGATGTCGGCGACCGGGCGCGTGGGCTTCGATGCGGGGGGGGCGGTGCGGCTGGTCGACTTCGACCGGATCGTGCTGGCCGACCTGATGGATGCAGGGATCAGCTATCGCAAGGGCAGCGGGGACGGGGACAGCCGGATCGAGGTGGCCGGGGCATTCCTCGATCTGCGCCGTGCCTTCTCGGACGCGATGGACGCGAATGCGACTGACGAGAGGGCTCCACCTTCGGGCGACGGCGCGACGACGGAAATCGCGACCCGGATCGCGCGCGTGAAGCTGCGCGACGATCTGGACATCACCGATCTGGGCGGGGGGCTGCGCTTGCGGGGCGAGCGGGTGGATGCCGTCAAGGTGGATGGGCGATTGAACGGCGTCGCCTCCGCGCGGTTCCTTGCGGAGCGGCGCGAAGACGGGTTGGCCATCCGCCTGACATCGCCGGATGCGGGGGCGTTCTTCGGGGCGGCGTCGGTGTTCGAGGGGGCCACGGGGGGCCAGTTGCGGCTGGATATGCGAACCCGCGATTCGGTGTCGCCCACCCGCGTCGCAGGGGTTGCGCGCGTGAACGGAATCACCATCCGCAATTCCGAGACGATGCGCGAAATCCTGTCGGGCGGCGCCATCGGATCGCTGACCCGGAAGATGCTGTCGGGAGGCGGGCTGTCCTTCACGAAGGTCGAACTGCCCTTCTCCGGCATCGCGGGGCGGTGGTCGATCGAGAACGGTCTGGCCTGGGGCAATGCGCTCGGCCTGACGCTGGACGGTACCTACGATATCGAGAGCAAGGGCATCGATCTGGCAGGAACGATCTCACCCGCCTATGCGATCAACGGGGCGCTGGGGTCGGTGCCTCTGCTCGGCTCGTTCCTGACGGGGGGCGAAGGCGAAGGGGTCTTCGGTGTCACCTATGCGGTGCAGGGGACGACCGAGCAACCGTCGGTCTGGGTCAATCCGCTGTCGGCCATCGCACCGGGATTCCTGCGCAAGATCGTCTCGGGAGTGATGGATGGACGCGGGGTAGCGAGCGTCAGTCCGGTGCCGAGACCCAGTATCGCCGGAGCGGATCGCTGAACGGTTGTTCCCGAAAGGGAATGGCCTACCTCTGATCCCGTACGGTAAAGGGGGTCGGCACATGGTACGGATTTTCGGATTTCTGGTGGCGATCATGCTGTGCGGGGCCGCCGTCGCACAGGATACCGAGGCGGTCGATGCCCTCTCGTCGACCGAAGAGACCGTCGCAGCCCCGGCGAATACGGTCTCCATCGAACCCGTCGCACGCGACGATCAGATCGAGCGGCGCATCCGCGAGATCATGAAGGCGACCGGATGGTACGAAAGCGCCGGTATCGAAGTCGATGACGGGGTCGTCTTCCTCGACGGCATCACCAAGCGCGACGAGCACAAGACATGGGCGGGCGATCTTGCCCAGAAGACGCAGGACGTCGTGGCCGTCGTGAACCGGATACAGGTCGAACAGGAAATCCAGTCGAGCTTCGCGCCCGCCGTCCGCGAATTGAAGAGCGTCGCGCGATCCGCGCTGTTGGCCCTGCCCCATATCCTGCTCGCGCTCGTGATCCTGCCTCTGGCCTGGCTGGCGGCGAAATGGGTGTCGCGGGGGGCGCGGGTGCTGCTCAGGGGACGGATCGATTCGCCGTTCCTCGTCGATGTGGTGTCGCGTTTCATCGCGGTTCCGGTCTTCCTGATCGGTCTCTACATCGTGTTGCAGGTAGCCGGGCTGACCAAGCTCGCGGTCTCGTTTCTCGGGGGAGCGGGGGTGATCGGGATCGTGATCGGTTTCGCCTTCCGCGACATTGCCGAGAACTTTCTCGCCTCGCTGCTGCTGAGTGTACGCAAGCCGTTCAAGGGGGGCGACTACATCGACGTGGCGGGGGAAGAGGGCATCGTGCAGAGCATGAATACCCGGTCGACCATCCTGCTGTCGGTCGAGGGGAATCATATCCAGATTCCGAACTCGACGATCTTCAAGAACACCATCACCAATTACAGCGCGGCCCCGGCCCGGCGCAGCGCGCTCGATATCGGTATCGGGTACGACGATTCGACCCCCGCCGCGCAGGAAGTGATCCGCGACGTGCTCAATCGCCATGATGCGATCATGTTCGACCCGGAGCCGCTCGTATTGGTGGACAGTCTGGGGGCCTCGACCGTCAATCTGAAGGTCTATTACTGGATCGACGGGCATCGGTATTCGGTCGTGAAGGTCAAGTCCGCCCTGCTCCGCCTCATCAAGAAAGCCCTGATCGAAAGGGGCATCTCCATGCCCGACGAATCACGCGAAGTGATTTTCCCCCAGGGCGTGCCGGTGCTGCAACTGGAAGGACGAGCCGAACGCACGGCAATGCAGATGGCCGAGCAGGACATCGCAGAGACGGCACGCGCCGAACAGCAGGCGCAGGAAACGGCCGACGACGCAACGGCTGGCGAAGGCGATCTGGTGAACGAACGCCACGATATCGAGTCTCAGGCCGCCGTGGCCGGAACGATCGAAGGCAACACCGATCTGTTGGATGAAAAGACTGCGTAACTATATTGGAACCGTTACGTGTGGTACTGCTTATCGTCAGAACGGAGAAATGGATGGCTCAGGAACTCGAAGACATTCTGGACCATCTCGCCGACGCGGCCAACGAAGAGACGATTTCCATAGGCGAGCTGCTGGATTCCTTCCAGAGCCGCTCCCTGGGTGTCTTGTTGGCCCTGTTCGGCGTCCTCACGGCGATCCCGGTGATCGGGGGCTTGCCCGGCGCCCCCCTGGTCCTGTGCGCCTTCATCCTGATCGCCATTGGCCAGTCGGTCTTCGCGAAGGGGGGGCTGTGGGCTCCCCAACGTCTGCGCCGGGTCGAGATCGGCAGCGAAAAGCTGAAAAACGGGGTCGAGAAGGCAAGACCATGGGCGCGAAGGATCGATGCCCTCGTCACGCCCCGCCTGGAATGGCTTGCAGGGGGCCGGACGGCGCGGGCGACGATCATCGCCTGCTCGACGATCCTCGCCCTGATGTTCCTGCCTCTGTCGATCATCCCATGGGGCGTGGGCGCACCGGCTTTCGCGTTGATCGCGTTCGGGCTCGCCCTGATCGGCAAGGATGGTCTCTTCGCCTTGTTCGGTTACGTCTTCGGAACCGGAACCGTCTATCTCGTGTTCACGGCGGTCAGGACGGGCGTGGAGCAGATCATGTGACCGGAACCGGCCAATAGACGATAGGGCCGCTGAATGTTCCATCAACGTCCGCCTCGCCCCCCCCGGCATTCGCGGAGGACAGGCTATTGCGGAATATTCAGTCTCGCGGAATCTTTCGATGCAGTGCACAGGACACTGTACGGATCGACCGTCTTCGCGGACGACGACATGAAGACGGGCAGCCTTCTGCTGGAGGTTACTCCTGCTTGGAGACCTGCGCGTATTCGAGTTCGACGGGGGTTTCGCGTCCGAAGATCGAGACGGAGACCTTCAGGCGCGCGTTCTCGTGGTCCACGTCCTGCACTTCGCCGAGGAAGGATTCGAACGGACCGTCGATGACCTTGACCTTCTCGCCGACTTCGAAGGTGATCGTGGGACGCGGACGTTCGGCAGCGTCATCCGCCGTATCCATGATCCGGTCGATCTCGCGCTGGGGAACGGGCTGGGGCTTGCCGCCGTCACCGAGGAAGCCCACGACGCTCTTGGTGTCCTTGACGAGGTGATAGGCCGGATCGGTCATGTCCATCTTCACGAGGACGTAGCCGGGGAAGTTCTTGCGCGGAACCTCGACCTTCTTGCCGCGACGGACCTCGATCACCTGTTCGGTAGGAACGAGGATTTCCTCGAAGGCCTCGGTCAGGCCCTTGCGCTCGGCCTCGCTGCGGATGGCCTCCGCGACCTTGCCCTCGAAGTTCGAGTATGCGTGAACGATATACCAGCGATGCGCCATGTCCGACCCGTCTCAAAGGCATGGATCATCGCGCTCGCCCGTGATTCTCGGAAGCGAGCGCCTGAATCATGCGCCTAAATTGCAGTTGATACGCGGGTATTACCGGGCAGCGAATAAAAATCAAGTCCCGAGGGCGACGACCATCTCGATCATGAAGTTCAGAATCTGATCCACCATCAGGAAGAAGATCGCCGTCAGCGTCACCATGATGAAGACCATGATGGTCGTCGTGATGGTTTCCTGCCGGGTCGGCCAGGTCACTTTGGCGGTCTCGGCGCGCACCTGCTGGATGAACTGCGGTGCGTTCCGGATCATGGTAATCGGATTGGCCATCGTCGTCATTTCCTTGTCTGCCCCGGATCGGGACCGCGTGGCAGGGGCGATAGGACTCGAACCTACGACATTCGGTTTTGGAGACCGACGCTCTACCAACTGAGCTACACCCCTACGCGCGAAAGGCCATTTAACGTATCGGCACCGCAGGCGCAAGATTGCGGGACGCGATTTTTGGCATCAGAGAGGGCGTGTCCTCACTTTATCGCCGGATATCCTCCATGCCGCTCTCTCCCCTCCTCCGGGCCGCGCTGCTGATGTCGGCGGGGATGTGCTTCATTCCGATGGGGGATACCGCCGGAAAGCTGCTTGGCGGGGCGGGGGTCGAGCCGGTGTTCATCGCATGGAGCCGGTTCGGGCTGGGGGCGATCCTCGTCTGGGCAGCGTTCGGGGGACGGGGATTCGATCTGCGGGTCTTTTTCGACTGGCGATATTGGGCGCGCGCGGTCCTGATCACGGTGGCGGTGACGTGCATCCTGACGGCGCTGAAGACCGAGCCGATCGCGACGGTGTTCGCGGCGTTCTTCGTGGGGCCGATCCTGTCGTACTTCCTTGCCGCGTGGTTGTTGCGCGAGCGGATCACGGTGGCGCGCACGATCCTGCTGTTCCTCGGGTTCTGCGGGGTCTTGCTGGTGGTCAAACCGGGGGTGGAGGCATCGGGCGGGCTGGGCTGGGCGTTGTTCGCCGGGATGCTCTACGGATGTTTTCTCGTGGCGACCAAATGGCTGAGCGGGACGGTCAATCCGCGCAGCCTGCTGGTGTCGCATCTGGCCATCGGGGCGCTGCTGCTGACGCCCTGGGGCGTGTCGGCGATGCCCGAGGCGAGCGGGACAACGGCGATACTGGTGCTGGCCAGCGCGGCGGCATCGGCTACCGGGAACCTGCTCTACACGATCGCCACCCGCATGGCCGACGCCTCGCGGCTGGCGCCGCTGGTCTACGTGCAACTCGTCTCGGCGACGGTGATGGGGATTGCCGTCTTCGGCGACTGGCCGGACGGGTGGAGCCTTGCAGGATTGGCGCTGTTGCTGGGGTCGGGGTTCGGGGCGTTCTTCGTGCAGAGGCGGTGATGCGCGGCGAATTGTCGTGGACATCGGCCTCTTGCGTTATAGTATAACATAATGCCTCCGAAACCCAATCGATGGACCCGAACGATGAACCGAGTTTCCCTTTGCGTTGCCGCCGCCACGTTGTCCCTTTCTCAGGCCCATGCGGAAGAAAAGCGCGCTGCCGATGCCCATGAACATGGCCATGGCGCGTTTCGCATGGCCATCGAAGAGGATCATGCGGAGATCGAACTGGAAATCCCGGCCTTCGATGTCGTCGGTTTCGAACACGCCCCCTCGACCGACGAGCACCGTGCGGCGATCGCCGAGGCGGCAGGAAAGCTGAGCCGCCCGGACATGCTGTTCGAATTGCCGCGTGATGCGGGCTGCGTCGCGGGAGAGATCGAGATCGAATTCGGCAGCCTCGGCGGGCATGACGAGGACGAAGACGACGATGAGCATGAGCATGAGGACAAACACGACGACCATGCGCATGACGACGATCACAAGCACGACCACGACGACCATGAGGAAGACGGGGAGACCCATTCCGAAGTGAGCGTCGCCTATCACCTGACCTGCGAGGATACGGGTGCCCTGGACAGCATCGGGTTTGCCTATTTCGACGCCTTTCCCAATGCGGAGGAACTGGAGGTTGTCATCCTCTCCGCCTCCGGGCAGAACGCGGGCGAGGTGAACCGTGACGAAATGGCCTTCGAAATCGAGTGACGCGATGCCCGCCATCGCCATCCGGGACGCTGCCTTCTCATGGGGGAGCGGTTTCTCGATCGAGATCGATGCGTTCGAGATGTGCACGGGCGAGCGCGTGCTGCTTCTGGGGCCATCGGGGGGCGGGAAATCGACGTTCCTCAACCTCGTTGCCGGAATCGTGCCGCCCTCGCGGGGCCATATCGGCATCCTCGGCACCGATATCGCGACCCTGCGCGGGGCGCGGGCCGATGCCTATCGGGCCGATAGTTTCGGGATCATCTTCCAGCAGTTCAATCTGTTGCCCTGGCTTTCGGCGCGGGACAATACCCTGATCCCGCTGCGTTTCTCGAAGCAGAGACGCAAGCGCGCCATGCCGGCTCGCGACACTGCCGAGCGGTTGCTGGCCGCCCTGGGCATCGATCCGGCGCTGTTCCGGCAGCCCGCCGGGCAACTCAGCGTCGGGCAGCAACAACGGGTGGCCGCCGCCCGCGCCCTGATCGGGACGCCCGGCATCATCCTAGCGGACGAGCCGACATCGGCCCTCGACCGGGCCAATGCCACCACCTTTCTCGACCTGCTGTTCGCGGAAATCGAGGGGGCGGGGTCGGCCCTGCTGATGGTGTCGCATGACGAGGCGCTTGCGGGGGCGTTCGACCGGGTGGTGCGGTTGGAGGATATCCTGCGGGTCGACCGGCGGGCGGCGGCATGAGCCTGCTGCGCCTTGCCGTCCTGTCGCTGTGGAACCGGCGTCTGACGGCGCTGCTGACGATGCTCGGGATCGCGCTGTCCGTGACGCTGTTCCTGTCGGTGGAGAAGCTGCGCACCGGCGCGCGGGAAAGCTTCGCCAACACGATTTCCGGCACCGACCTCATCATCGGTGCGCGATCCGGCGATGTGCAGCTCTTGCTCTATTCGGTGTTCCGCATCGGCAATGCGACGAACAACATCACGTGGGAAAGCTATCGTGATATCGCGGCGCAGCGCGAGGTGGACTGGATCGTGCCGATTTCGCTGGGCGACAGTCATCGCGGCTATCGCGTGGTCGGCACGACGCCCGGATTCTTCGAGCATTATCGCTATCGCCGCGACACGGGGCTGAGCTTTGCCGAGGGCCAGCCGTTCGACGACCTGTTCGATACCGTGATCGGCGCGGACGTGGCGGCATCCCTCGGGTATCGTCCCGATACGCAGATCGTGCTGTCCCACGGATCGGGCGAGGGGACAGGCGCGGCGCATGACGACAAGCCGTTCCGCGTCACGGGCATTCTGGAGAAGACCGGCACCCCCGTCGACCGGGCCGTCTATGTCAGCCTCGAAGCCATCGAGGCGATCCATATCGACTGGCAGGGGGGCGGACGCATCCAGGGGCTGTCGATCCCGGCGGAGCGGGTGCGCAACATGACGCTGACGCCCAAGACGGTGACGGCGGCGCTCGTGGGCCTCAAGTCGCGCATGGCGACCTTCCGGTTCCAGCGGTTCGTGAACGATTACGAGGAGGAACCGCTGACGGCGATCCTGCCGGGGGTCGCGCTCACGAACCTGTGGTCGCTGGTGGGGGTGGCGGAGCGGGCGCTGGGCGCGGTATCGCTGATGGTGGTGGTGACGGCCATCCTCGGGCTGGTGACGACCCTGCTGGCGACGCTGGAGGAACGGCGGCGCGAGATGGCGATCCTGCGGGCGAACGGGGCCAGCCCCGGCACCATCGCCGTCTTGCTGATGGCGGAATCGGGACTGATCACGTTCATGGGGGCGCTTTTCGGTCTCGGGTTTCTCTATGCCCTGCTTTTTGCGATCCAGCCCCTTCTCGACAGCCGTTTCGGCCTCTATCTGGAAATTGATCCACCGAGTATACGGGATTGGACTATACTGGGTGCCATCGTGCTGGCGGGCATCTTCGCCGGTCTCATTCCGGCGTGGCGGGCCTATCGCTGCTCGCTCGCCGACGGCATGTCCATCAGGAGTTGATAATGCGTCTCGTCCCTGTCCTCACCGTGGTTCTGGCCTCCGTTCTGGCTGCGCCGGATGCACGGGCCTTCGAATTCGGCGAAACCGTCGGAAGCTGGATCAATCTCGGCGACGATGCGCCGGTGGACCCCGATGTCCGGCCCGTCACATGGGACGACCTGACGCCGCCCCTGTCGCCGGAACAGAAATCCGCCGCCGCCGAACTGAACATGCGCATCGATCAGATGTCGGATGCGCAAATCTCGCGCGCTCTCGAACTCGTCGGCAGCGGGGGCAGCAAGGTGATCGAGGAGCTGGATGGCGAGAAGATCTCGATCATGGGCTACCTCCTGCCGCTCGATTACGAATCGACGGATGCGAAGACGTTCGTCCTCGTGCCGTTCATCGGGGCCTGCGTGCATGTGCCCCCGCCCCCGCCCAATCAGGTGATCTACGTCGAGTACGAAGAGGGCGTTCCGATGAAGGCGCTCGAAGAGAACATGTGGACCCCCTTCCGCGTGACCGGCACCCTGCGGGCCGTTTCCGCCATGACCGACCTTGCGGAAGTCGGGTACCAGATGACGGCGGCCAGCGTGAAGGCGACGGGGGGGTGATGAGGGGGCGTTGTTCCCGACACCGTAGGATCGTAGGTGAGAAGGACAACGGCGATGCCGGTTGTAGCGAGCGCGGCGTCCTCTGCC
>ENA-ORXM01002209-ORXM01002209.1-marine-metagenome-genome-assembly--contig:-NODE-2209-length-23592-cov-3.666341_pt1 | contig 23592 bp, 14 predicted proteins | sample MGYA00237867_ERZ511480 | MGnify/ENA primary metagenome ERZ511480 (study PRJEB26309, sample SAMN06266103) | marine metagenome | isolation source: Algal blade | place: United Kingdom:Sidmouth, United... | reverse complement strand
ACTTGACCTATTTGCAGATAAATTTCATTGCTGTTTAGATCATTTAAGAGCTATCAAGTTTTTATAGGAAAACCCTTTTTAGATTTGTTTGTTGCCAATGGTCAAATTCCGATGCCAGCTACCTTTCGAGCAACGCACCTAGAAGATCCTAACAAATTGTATCACAATAATGGAAATGGTACCTTTACCGATACAAGCGATTATTTAGGGCTTAGTAGCCGCACCATTGCACATGGAATGGCTTACGCTGATTATGATAATGATGGTGATATAGATTTTGTAGCTGCTGTAATAGATCAAGCAATTCCTTCAGATTCTATGCCACATACCTTGTTCTATCAAAATGATGCTACTGGTAATCCTTATAATTGGGTACAAGTAAAACTAGAAGGAACCATTAGTAATAGAGATGCATTTGGAGCACAGGTTTTGGTTCATGCCGCAGGACGCACCTTCTTACGAGAAATAAGTGGAGGGTCTAGCCATGCCTCACAAAACAGCAGTATTCAACACATTGGCTTACAAAACATCGCTCAAATAGACTCCATTGTTGTAAAATGGCCTAACACAGGAACTCAAACTTTTTATAACCTCAACATCAATCAACGGCATACTTTTACAGAAGGACAATTTAATACCCTTGCTAGTTTAGAAAATGATAATAACCTTACTGTTTACCCTAATCCAACCCTTCAGCAAATACATATTGAATTGAAACCGTCCGTTCAACAGCCTTTTCACATTACCTTATATGATATGCTAGGTCAAATTGTTTACGAAAAAGAAAACTGTTCACAACAAAAAATTACAATTTCTTTAGAAGCTTTAAATCTAAGACCAGGCATTTACTCTCTAAAAATAGACCAACTAAAAGCAAAGAATATTCTTTTAATTGGCGAATAAGTGAAATTTTTATTTAAATATATTGTCTATCACAAAAAAAAATAATAATTTTAATAGTTTGTTAACAATATATTTTAGCTCCAAATTGGCGAGCTATTTATATTATAATGAGAAAACAAAGAACACAAGACTCAGTCAATTAAATTAATTTATTACTAATTAAAAAAAACTATGCGACAGGTATTACGAATTCCTATTCTGGTTTTAATGCTAGGTCTGCTACTTCAGCACGCTCAAGCACAAACCAACTGTGGCGACATTATTTATGTCTCCCCCACAGGGCTAAGTACCGCCCCAGGTACTATTGGAAGCCCCACAGACCTTCAAACAGCCTTAACAATGGTGACGCCCACAAAGCACAACATTAAAGTTTTGAATGGTATCTACACATTTTCCAACACCTTGAACATCCCTACTAGTGCTGTACTAGATGGAGGATATGAGATTGTAGCTGGCGAATGGGTTAAAAACAGCTCCCTACTAACTAGATTAGACATCAATGCTCCTTTTACAACTAATGCTGGAGCAGGGCATTATATTGCCGTCCGTCTAGATGGAGTCACAGATGTATACATCAAAGACATTTCTATTGTTAACACTAGAAATGCTTCAGGAACAACAAGTAGTAGAGGGCGAACTGTTTATGGTATTCATGTTGCCAACTCTACAAATTTCTTCTTTTCTCGTTTAGATATTACCACACGTAATGCATCTGCTGGTGCCAATGGTGCAACAGGTGCTCCTGGTACCAATGGTTCTAATGGTCGTAGTGGTCATGGTGGAGATGATGATGGTTCCTCTTGTGGTGGTGCTGGCGGTACTGATGATGGACAAGGAGGAAATGGTGCTGGCGGCGGTGGCGGCGGTGGTGCTGGTGCTGTAACTTGTAATGGTATCACTAATGGTGGTACTGGAGGAAGTACAGGAACATTCCGTGCTGGCGGCGGCGGAGGAGGTGGCGGTGCTGGTGGTACAGATACTGGTCGTGATGGTAGACCAGGTGGTCGTGGTGGAAATGGTGGTGGCGGTGCCGCTGGTGGCAATAATGGAAATGGTGGCACAACTCCTTCTTCTTGTAATGGAAATGATGGTGGTAGTGGTGCTACTGGCTCTACAGGTGCAAATGGAGCAGCTGCAACAGCTCCAGCTCCCCCTGTAACATTTGCACAATTTTTCATCCCTTCAGCTCAAGCACCCCAAGGTGCTGATGGTGCTGGTGGTGGCGGCGGCGGCGGTGCTGGCGGCGGCGGCGGCGATGAGGATGATGGTTCCTTTGGTTGTTTTGCTGATGATGGTTCTGGTGCTGGCGGTGGCGGCGGTGGCGCTGGTGGACAAGGTGGTCAAGGTGGCTTTGGCGGCTTTGGTGGCGGTGGTTCTTTTGGCATCTATGCTCAAACAGGAAACACTAACCCTAATTTAGATGATATTACAATTACAACCGGTGCCTTTGGTAATGGTGGTGCTCGTGGTAATGGTGGTGCTCGTGGTCAAGGTGGCTTTGGTGGTGCTGGAGGAACAGGATCTGGTGGAAGTTGTGGTGAAGTTGGCTGTGGTGGTACTGGTGGTCGTGGTGGTCAAGGTGGTCTTGGCGGTCGTGGTCAAGTAGGACGCACAGGTGTTTCTGTTCCTGTCCAAGGAACCACTAGAAATGGCTCTTCAGTTCCTAATCCTCGCGAGATAACCGCCTCTATGTTTGGCGGTTGTACCAATTCTGAAATTGTTATTACTAAAAATGGTGGTACATGGGGCAATCCTCCTAGTTCTATTTTTATTAATGACCTTACGTCTAGTACTTCTTCTCACAATACAGGTTCTGCAACAGCAATCCTTAGTTATGGTGCAACTGGACACTATGATTTAGTGGTTGATGGGGTAACGTATACTAGTTTCATTTATATTAGAGATACTAGGGCTTTGCCTACATTTGATCCTGCTATGCCTGCAACTATTTGTGAAGGTCAAACCTTTACAATGAATACGCCTGTAACGGCAGCAGCTTATGAATGGATTTTATTTGAAGGAGCTAATACAACCAATACCCCTATTGGTATTTACAATACCAAAGTAGCTTCTTTTCCAACCCCTGCAACAGGTTCTACCGTTAATTATCACTTGCGTTTACGGGTAAGAGATGATTGTTGTGGTTGGTCAGCTCCTGTTTACTTTGATTTTGATGCAATTCCAACTTCTGCAGGACCATCCGTTACTTTGGATACGGTTTGTGCTGGAGAGTCGGCAAGCATCACAGTAACAGGTTCAGGAACGTTAAACTGGTTTAGCGATGCTTTAGGACAGGTTAACATAGCAACAGGTCCAGCTCCTACCCTAACTTTAAACACACCTATTTTAAATCAAAATACGGTATTTTATGCAGGTCAATCTATTGGCTCTTGTTTAGGACCGTTGACCTCTGCTGAGGTAATTGTCAATCAACTACCCAATCAGCCAAGCACTACTCCTGTAGAAGTTTGTTCTGGTGAAGATGTTGTTTTAACAGCAACTGGTTCTGGTACTGGCGATTTAGTATTCTACGATGCTGGTTTGAACGAAATTAGTCGTACCACAATGTCTTTAGCGGTTCCTAATGCTAGCTTAAATGTTGGTGTATTAGCCGTTGGTTCTTATTCTTATTATACAAGAGAAGACAATGGTACTTGTGAATCACCACTCAATCTGATTGGTGTAACAGTAAATGCCTTGCCTACGGCTCCTTCGGCTACAGGAACTACCATTTGTGCAGGAAACTCAGTAACCTTGTCAGCAACTGCTGCGGGTGCTGTAAACTGGTACAGTGATGCAACTCTAAACAATTTGTTGGCTACAGGTAGTACTTATACTACAGGTAATTTAATGACAACAACCTCTTACTTCATTACCCAGGCAGATGCCAATAGTTGCGAAAGTACGACTACTACAGTAACCGTAACAGTCAATCCAAACCCTACTGCTCCTACTTCAACAGGCACAGCAATTTGCTCAGGAGCTACGGCTACTTTAACAGCAACAGGTAATGGTGGTATGTTAACTTGGTTTAGTGATGCCGCAGGCACAACAATGCTTGCTAATGGCACTTCATTTACAACGCCTAGCTTAACTCAAAATACCACTTACTATGTACAAGAGATGAATACAACAACAGGTTGTATCAGTACTTTAACAGCAGTAACCGTAATGATTAATCCTTTACCAACAACACCAAATACGGGAACTCCTGTTCTTGTTTGTGCAGGTGATGATGTAGTTCTAACTGCTGTGGGTTCTGGTTCTGGTGATCTTGTTTTTTATGATAATACAGCTACAGAGATTGGACGTATAACGATGTCTGGTAACCCTACTGCTACGTTTAATGCAGGAGCTTTAGCTACTGGTAATTATAACTTTAGTGTTCGAGAAGACGATGGAACGTGTTTATCTGACATTACAGCAATTAGTGTTACAGTAAATGCATTGCCGACCGCTCCTACTGCGACAGGCACTAGTATTTGTGCTGGTACGACTACTACCTTAACAGCTACCGTTACAGGTACTGCAAACTGGTATAGCGATGCTGCTTTGACAAATTTAGTTGGTACAGGTTCTGTTTATACGACAGGTAATCTAACAACTACAACTGATTTCTTTGTGACACAAGTAGATGGTAACAGCTGTGAAAGTGCAGCTACTACCCTTACTGTAACCGTCAATCCAAATCCTGTCGCACCTACTGGCACTCCAGATGTAATTTGTGCAGGGGAAACGGCTACCTTAATGGCTACTGGTGCAGGTAGTACTATTAATTGGTACAGCGATGCTTCAGCTACTCTTCAAGTAGCTACTGGTACTTCCTTTACAACTACTGTATTAGCACAAACAACTACTTATTATGCACAAGAAGTTTCTGCTGATGGCTGTTTAAGTCCTGTCGTTGCAATTGTAGCAACTGTAAATGCTTTGCCAAATTCACCTAGTACAAGTACTGTAATGGTTTGTGATGGACAAGATGTTATTTTGTCTGCTACTGGTTCAGGAACGGGTGATCTTGTTTTTTATGATAATACCAATACAGAAGTAGGACGAGTGACCATGAGTGGTAATCCTAATGCTACGTTCAATGTAGGTGCATTAGCTGCTGGTAACTACGTATACTACGCTGCTGAAGATAATGGAAACTGTGCTTCTGGATTAGTTGCTATTGGAGTAACTGTAAATACGCTTCCTGCTGCACCTGTTGTAGTTGATGTCAATATTTGTGCTGGAACAAGCGCTAGTTTATCAGCTACTGGTTCTGTAAATTGGTATAGTGATGCTACTTTAAATAATTTAGTAGCAACAAGTAATACCTTTACTACAGGTATCTTAACCACTACAACTGCTTATTATGTTGTTGCAACAGATCCAAATGGATGTGCTAGTAGCTCTGATACCTTGACCGTTACTGTTGATCCGCTTCCTACAACACCAACAACAATGCCTGATACAACTTGTGAAGGTAATGCGGCCACCTTAATGGCTGTAGGTACTGGTGGTACTCTAAACTGGTACAGTGATGCAACAGGAATGACATTGGTGGCAACTGGTGGAACTTTAAATCTACCAATCGTTAATCAAACAACTACTTATTATGTAAATGAAACCAATGCCACAACAGGTTGTGTTAGTGCTATGGGGATAGCAACAGTCGTTGTTAATTCTAATCCTAACCCTCCAAGTGCTTCTAGTATTGTAATTTGTAGTGGTTCAGATGTGATTCTGACCGCAACAGGTTCTGGTGCTGGTGATCTTGTTTTTTATGATAATACCAATACAGAACTTGGACGTTTCACGATGTCTACTGGTAATGCAACAGGAACCTTTAATGCTGGTGCTTTGGCTGTTGGTAATTATGTTTATTTTGTAGCAGAAGATGCTGGAGATTGTATTTCTACTATAACAAGTATCAATGTAGAAGTACGCCAACTTCCTGCTGCACCTACGGCATTTAATGATAGCCCTGTTTGTGAAGGCGAATCTGTTTTTGTACAAGCCAATACAATCATTGGAGCAAACTATAGTTGGACGGGTCCAAACGGATTTAGTACAACGCTTCAAAACTTTAGTTTGAATAATGTTACTGCGGCACAAGCTGGTACTTATAATGTTGCGATAACCTTAAATGGCTGTACTTCTACAAGTGCACCTACAACAGTTACAGTTAATGCGAGACCTGTCTTGAATCCATTAACTAGCAACAGTCCACTTTGTGAATTGGATGATTTGAGTATTACCAATGCGACTATAACACCAGGTGGAACTTATGCTTGGACTGGTCCTAATGGATTTACTGCAATCACTCAAAATGTAAATATTTTTAATGTTCTAGAAACAGATCATCAAGGGTTTTACACTTTAGTCCTAACAGATGCAGGTGGCTGTACTTCTTTACCATTGTCTACTTTGGTTATGATTACGGCACTTCCTGATGCAGGTATGGCATCTAACAACAGCCCTGTTTGTATTGGAGATGAGATTAAATTAAATGTTCAAGAAGTCTTTGGTGCTACTTATGCTTGGTCTGGTCCTAATGGTTATACTTCAACTAGTCGCACACCTGTTTTCAATGCAACTGCTGGAGACACAGGAACCTATACGGTAGTTGTTACGGTTAACAACTGTTCTTCTTCTTATACCACAGAGGTAGAGGTGGCTCCAAATCCAACGATTTTGGTGATGCCTGATACTACAATTACAATAGGTACAGTACTAGAATTATCTGTTACAGGTGGTGTTACTTATGAATGGGTACCTGCTACGCATTTGAACAATGCAACAATTCCAAATCCAATTTTTACTGCCCCAGGTGTTGGAATATACACTTATATTGTAACGGGTTACAATGCGCTAGGCTGCTCTGGAATATCTGACAAATTGGATATTACGGTAGAACAACCTGCAACAAACCTTGGAGGTTTAAGAATTGTAGATCTATTTACACCTAATGGTGATGGAGTAAATGATTACTGGCCTGTAGATTTCCTACAAGATCCAGCAGTTGGACCTTATACCTTACAGATTGTCTCTCGTGGTGGTATGGAGGGTTTAAATACTCAAAATTACCAAAATGACTGGTATGGAACTTACAATGGTAAAAACTTACCTGATGGAACTTACTGGTATATCATTCGCCTTGAAAATGATGACACAGTTATCAAAGGTGCTGTAACTATTAAACGATAAAATATTTTCTATTGCAATGGAGCTGCTCTAAACCGTAGCTCCTAGCAATGAAAATTTTCAAATTGAAAATTATTATGATAAAAATAATTCAAAAATGTATAGGAGCAGCCCTGTTGTTTAGTGCCTTTAGTGTTCAAGCACAACAACTACCTTTGCTCAATCATTATATTTACAATCCATATTTGTACAATCCTGCTCGTACAGGACAAAACGACTTTGGAACGGCAAGTTTACATTTTAAGAAACAATGGACAGCTCTCCCTAACTCTCCTTTTAGTGGTGTCGTTAGCGTAGAATCTCCTATTAAAACGGAGAAATTGGGCAATATGGGACTTGGAGGAATGCTTTATGTCGATCAATTGCACATTACAACCAATGTGGGTGGGATGGCTACTTATGCTTACCATATTCCTTTTCAGAAAGACAAGGATTTTAAACATGGGCTTAGTGCAGGGCTTTCTTTGGGTTTTGTACACCAGCGTTTTAACTACCCTGATGCTACAGTAGAAAATCCAAATGACAATCAATTGTTGCCATCGGAAAGTAGTGGAACCTCTTTTGACTTTAGTGCTGGATTGGACTATCAATGGAAGGGGCTACATGTTGGCGTGTCGATGTTGCAAGGTCTGAATACTGGGCTTCGCTTATTGGATGGAAGCCAAAGTGATATTAAGTATGTAAATACACGTCAATGGTTGGTTTCTGCTAATTATAAACATTTGTTTGGACCAGAAGATAAAAAACATCGTGTTTATCTACAACCTATTTTTATGGGTAGAATCATAGAAAACATTCCTTTCCAAGCCGAAGCTAATGTGATTGTTGGTTTAGATGGTATGGGTTGGATTGGTGTTGGGTATCGCTCTAGTAACAATACAACGGCGACGGCTTCTATTGATATGACTTTAGGTGTTGAAATTAAGCGTCAGTTTATTTTTGCGTATACTTTTGGAATTGGTGTTGATGGTAACATGAATGCAAGCATGGGGACACAACATGAAATGATGTTGGCTTATCGTTTTGGTGAAAACAAAAAGATCAAGCAGTTGGAAAACAACATGAAGGAAATGGAAGAAAAGAATCAAGCGTTGCAATTGAATATTGAAAATAATCGCAAAACCGTAGATTCTTTACAAACAGTTCTCAAACAAACCAACACGGTTATTGAAAACAATACTAAATCTATTGAAAAACAAGGCAATTCAATCAAAGAGAATAGTTCTAAAATTCAAGCACACGATTCTGAAATTAAAAAGAATCAAGATCAAATTGACGAACTCAGAAAAATGATTGAAAACCAACCACTAAAATACAAAAAAATTGGTGAGGTCTTTTTTGATAATGGTTCTACTAAGTTAGGTGCTACTTCTGAAGCTAATCTAGATGCTGTTAAACAAGCCTTGGACCAAGCTAAAGCTAGAGGCAATGAAATTCGTGTTTACATCAAAGGAAATGCTAGTACAAATGGTAATGCCAAGAAAAACATGGAACTATCCATGCGTCGTGCAACTGCTGTTCGCCAGTATTTGGTGAATAAAGGGTTGGATGGTGACGCTGTTACACTAATTCCAATGGGAGAAGAAGATCCTACTGATGGAACAAAAACTAGTACGAATGGAGATAGCAAAGATCGTCGAGTAGATATTATTTTTACAGAGAAAAAGCCTAAAGGTAGATTGTAAAATTTAGCTACTTAGGTTATAAATACAAAGGCTGCGTCTTCAGACGTGGCCTTTTTTTGTGTTTATCATTACTACTAATACACCTAAAATGCAGCTTACAGCATCTTTAAAGATAGTTCACAAAACAAATCAAAATGAAATTATTTCCACTTATCGTTCTATCAACTATTCTTCTTTCGTGTTCATTAAGTCAAAAAATATATGGACAAGTGCATTTGACCTTAACAATAGATACCTTTTGTATAAATGACACCAACTCTAGACTTAAAGGGACCTTTGGGCTTTATGAGATGGTCCCAAATCGACCTTATTCTTCGGAATTGATAGATACCTTAGTTAGATCCTTGAATTATACTGTGCTTCAAGAATTAGACTTAATAGAGAGTCGTTACAAATTCATCTTCACCCCTCTTGATAGCAGTCAAAAGCCTAGTGTACATTATTTCCATAGTTATCCTGGTATGCCAGCTATTCATTTGACTTGTTTCTTTTTTAATCAAAGTTACCCTTCTTTTTTATCTCAAATGGATGCTGTAGATACCTTGACCTTTTATGCTTCTTATTTTGGAAACACACATGAAGAGATGTTGATACCTGCAAGTCAAGTCAGTATTATTAAAAAACAGAGTGCCTATTATATGGCTTATAATAAGTGTGATTATTATCAACATGAACCAAATTTGGCAGCACCAAGAATCGGAACGCCATTAGTTTTATTGACAAAAAAGGAGATAGAATCCATTCGGCAATTTGAGATGGAGATTTGCACGTCAGCAGTTAAAGATAACCTCTTGGAGTATCCTAATGCATTCAATAGAATTTATTTAGGAGGTCAACAAATTCTATTTTACAGTAAGTCATCTATTAGTGAATCTCTAAATCAACTAATAAACGCAGATTAAGGAATTTCATCTTTTACAACTGAGGTAATTTAGGACAACGCTTACATTGTTTTTTACCTTTTTTGTATTTTTTGCAGCATTTCTTTTTGCAATCTTTACAATCAAAACTAGGGATTATATTGGTAGAAACATTATTCAATTCTAGTGGATTCATTATCCTATTTTTTATTGTTATTTGGCTTAAGTAGTTCTCTAAAAATCAAATAAAAAAATGAACTACCTTTGATACTATTGCAAACATAATACCTATTTAGACTAATTACAAATAAAAATAAGAAAATTGTGCTTTTTTAACAAGTTATCCTTGAAACTAAGAGAATTGTCCCAATCCAAGCAATGTTAAAAAAGCAGCGTAAACAATCCCCATCACCATTATAGTCGCATACTCCACTCCTAAAACCAACTCCCCAAATATCAAAAATAAGGTTATTCCCAAGTGGATACAACTAATTGTAAAATCCATTTTCATTCCTGCCCGTTTTGCAGTACTCCTCTTGTCTTCTTCCAAATTTTCATCTAGTATGTTTTGCGCTGAAGAATTGTTAATTCGTCTTAGCCATGTTTCCCAATCCCCTTTGTCAATAAAACAAAATAGCAATCGTATTCCCAAGACAAACAAAGCTAAACCATAAGCAATTCTCACTAACTGTATATAAAATTTCCAAGTAGGCCCTTGCATCAACATTATAACTGTCAATAAAATATACAAAATAGAAAAAATCATCATTCCTATTACCAAACTTTTAATTGGTTGTCTATTCGACATGAGTATCTTCTTTTATAAATAGAAATAAAAATCCTATTAGACCTTGAATAATTGCCCAAGGTATTGTCAGAACAATAATTAAAGTATCGTCTATCCATAACCAAAGCAAAAAGAACAAAACAATATTAGGAACAATATTAACAAAATTAATTCCTCTGACAAACTGCACCTCTTGCCTTTGAGTCCTCTCTAACGGACTGATTATAAACGCTTCTGATTCATCTAAAATTATATCTTCTTGTAAAACCTGCTTTTTCCTTTTCTCTACTCCTACTAAAATCTGAGGATTACCAATGATTACCAATATAAAAAATGCTACAGAAAGAAATAACTGCCCTAATAAGTAAATAAAACAGGCACTTTCCATAGCTGTTTTGCTATACATAGATGAATCATTGGGTAAGTAACAAAACAAAGCTCCCAAATAGTAGATTGCTAATAAAAAGGTAATGAAAAAACCTATTTTAAAAAGTTGAGTCATGATAATTAAAAGGACGAAAATTATTAATAAAAAAATCCTCTTTCCTATATTAGAAGAAAAGAGGATTCTCAAATTTCATGCTCCTACTAAACCAAAACACCATCCATAACAGACTGCACAATATCTGGATTTAATAAGGTAGAGGTATCGCCTAAATTCGAGGTGTCGCCACTAGCTATTTTTCGTAAGATACGACGCATAATTTTTCCTGAACGCGTTTTGGGTAAGCCTTGTACGATCTGAATTTTGTCAGGTTTTGCGATTGGTCCTATTTCTTTGGTCACAATAAACAAGACCTCTTGACGAAAGGCTTCTATATCTTCCACCTCATCATTAGCAGTAACATAGGCATAAATTCCCTGCCCCTTGATATCGTGAGGATAACCAACAACAGCGGATTCCACAATATTTATATGTCCATTGATGGCATCTTCAATTTCTGCGGTTCCAAAACGATGTCCTGAAACATTAATCACATCATCTACTCGTCCGATAATTCTATAAAAACCATTTTCATCTCGTCTTGCACCATCTCCTGTAAAATATTTGCCTTCAAAAGCAGAGAAATAAACTTGTCGACAACGCTCATGATCGCCATAAGTAGTACGAATCATAGACGGCCAAGGAAATTTGATACAAAGCAAACCTTCTACATCATTCTCTTTTATTTCTTCTCCTTCTGTATTCACCAAACAAGGTTGAATTCCAGGTAAAGGTAAGCTCGCATAACAAGGTTTTAAAGGCGTGTGCCCTGCCAAAGCAGAAAGCATAATGCCTCCCGTCTCCGTTTGCCACCAAGTATCTACAATTGGACAAGTCTCCTTACCAACGATCTCATTGTACCAATGCCAAGCTTCATCATTAATGGGTTCTCCTACCGTTCCTAGCACTCTCAAACTACTCAAATCACTATTTTCTACGTGCTTATCTCCCTTTGCTTGCAAGGCACGAATGGCTGTTGGTGCTGTGTAAAATTGATTAACGTTGTGTTTTTCACAGATTTGCCAAAAACGTCCTGCATCTGGATAAGTTGGTACGCCTTCGAATAGGATGGTTGTAGCACCAGACAGCAGAGGTCCATAAACAATGTAAGAATGCCCTGTAATCCAACCAATATCAGCCGTACACCAATACACATCTTTCTCTTGATATTGAAAAACATTTCTAAAAGAATACTCTGTATATAACATATAACCACCGCAAGTATGCACAACTCCTTTTGGTTTTCCTGTGGACCCAGAGGTATACAAAATAAACAACATATCTTCTGAATCCATTTCAGTCGCTTCACAAACAGAACTCTTGCCCTCCATTTCTTTGTGCCACCATTTGTCTCGACCTGCTTGCATTTCTACTGTTGTATTGGTTCGTTGATAAACAATAACCGTTTCAACAGAAGTACAATCTTGCTCCAAAGCAGCATCTACAACAGATTTCACAGGGATACTTTTAGCCCCTCTATAATTACCATCTGAAGTGATAATCATCTTCGCTTCTGCATCCTTTACACGATCGGCTAAAGCTTTGGCAGAAAAGCCAGCAAAGACCACTGAATGCACCGCTCCAACTCTAGCACAAGCCAATACAGCAATTGCTAATTCTGCGACCATCGGCATATAAAAACAAACTCGGTCGCCTTTTTTAATTCCATTTGCCTTTAGTACATTCGAAAATTTGCAAACTTCTGCGTGCAGTTCTTTATAAGTATATTTTATTGTTGGATCTCCAGGTTCGTTTGGCTCCCAAATAATCGCTGTTTTGTCCCCCCTAGTTTCCAAGTGACGATCCAAGCAATTTTCTGTAATATTTAACTTGCCACCCACAAACCATTTAACAGCAGGTTTCTTGAAATCCCAGTCCAAAACTCGATTCCATTTTTTACGCCAAGTAAAAGATGCTGCTTGTTCTTCCCAAAATGCTTCTGGGTTTTCAACACTTTTTTGATACACTTTTTGATACTGTTCAAATGATTTTATTTGTGTGGTCATATTTTATTTCAAATTAAAATTAGAAATGATTCTTGGGCTTTATTTTTTTATGATAATGCCAAATAGATTCTTAACTATACAAGATAATAAAGAATTGAATATCTTTAAAAATTAAGGTCTAGGAATTTTTTAGTATACTTGTATTGTTGTAATAATAAGCGTTCAAAATTAGCTTGAACAACATTTTTTACAAAAAATTTGAAAACTTTTATCTTAATTAAAACTTATGGGCACTAGTATTGGTCGCTTTTTTATGGGATTTATTATGTTTATTGGAGGCTTGTATATGATGTTAAATGCCATTCGTGTTGACATTGGAACCATGTTTCACGGTCGATATTCCTTATTTAATGTAGGAGGCTTTGGAGTCACTTCTGGTTCTATCATGATTGTCTTTATGCTGGGTGTAGGCATGTTATTTTTTAATGCTCGAAATCCATTGGCTTGGATTGTAACGGTAGGTTCTTTGACAGGCCTCATTTTTGGAGTCATTGCTAATACGCACTTTAGTTTACAATATATGTCTGCCTTTGACTTGATTGTAATTTTAGTCTTACTTTGTGGAGGCTTGGGATTGCTCTTAAGTTCTATGGTAAAACGGGATAATTCTTAAATTTTAGACCTAATGCTCCCCAACATAGAACATATTTCATTTCAGAACAAAACAGTTCCTAAAGCTAGTTTTGAAATCGCCTTATTGGAAGAATTGTTTGCTAGAGGTTTAGACAAACACCCAGAGTTAGAGACCTTGCACCAAGTTGGTTTTTATATCTTGTTATTTGTAACAGAGAATACAGGAGTGCATACGATTGACTTTACAGAATATTCTTACGAAAAAAGGAATGTCATTAGTATCCGAAAAGATCAAATTCACAGATTTCATTTAACTAAAGCGAAGGGATTTTTGCTGTTTTTTACGAATGATTTTATTCTAAGTTACTTAGAGCAGCAAGAAGCTTTAAAAACCTTTCAACTCTTTAATGAGCTACTTGGATCTCCCAAAATGTCCTTAAATACGGCTTTTTACACAGAAATTTTGGAACTAGTGTCACAGATCAAAAAAGAGTATTTTAATCCTATTGATTCTTACTCTTTGGGCATCATTAGAAGTTTGTTACACATTATTATCACCAAACTCTACCGCATTAAGTCTTTAGAAACAAAGGTTCCCATTTCAAAAAAATACCTTTCTGAATTTATTACCTTCCAAAAATTAGTAGAAGAGCACTGTTTTAACACAAAAAAAGTAATGGATTATGCTCAAAAAATGGGCATTACGACAAAAACACTCAACAATATCGTACAAGACATTGTGCACAAATCGGCAAAAGTATTCATTGACGATATCGTGATTACAAAAATAAAACGCTTGTTAGTTCATGCTCCTTTGTCCATCAAAGAAATTGCCTATACGGCAGGTTTTGAAGACCCCACCAATTTCTATAAATACTTCAAAAAGCATACACAAAGTTCTCCAGAGGCTTTCCGTAAAGCCTATTTGTAGAAATAAAAAAGCAAATTCCAATTTGTACAGTTTTTAGGCTGATTTTCACCTTTCTCTACTTTTGTTATTGCCTTACTTTTGTTTTGATTTTATAACACAGCATTAAATTCAAGAACAAAATGATGAAATCAATAACACTATGGGCTAGCTTTTTATGCCTTTGCAGTTTAATGAGCTGTAATAATGCTAGCAGTGATTCTACACATTCTAAAAAAACAGAAAATACACACTCTACAAAAACGGAAAACAAAATGGAATTATCAAAGAAAGAAAAAGTTGTTGCGCTATTAAATAGTTTTAATACAGGAGATCCTGCTCCAATTGCTTATATCAACCCCAAAAAGTATATTCAACACAACTTAGGTGTTGCGGATGGTTTAGAAGGATTTGGAGCAGTAATGAAATTGGCGCCACCAGAAGGATTTAAAGCAAAGGTTGTTCGTGCATTCGAAGACGGAAACTATGTTTTCACGCACACAGAATACGATTTTTTTGGTCCTAAAGCTGGCTTTGATATCTTTCGCTTTGAGGGAGATCAAGTTGTCGAACATTGGGATAATCTTGCTGAAATTACACCTAAAAACCCAAGTGGTCGAACTCAATTAGATGGTGCTACTGAGATTACCGATTTAGATAACACAGATGCCAATAAAGCTTTGGTAAAGAGTTTTGTTACAGATATTCTTAAAGATGGAAAAGTTGAAAAATTAACGAATTACATCAATGCCGAAAAATATCTTCAGCATAACTCTGGGATAAGTGATGGTTTAGATGGTTTGGGTGCTGCTCTAAAATATTTTGCAGATAATGGCTTGGTGCTTGAATACGACAAAGTACACAAAATTTTGGGCGAAGGAAATTTTGTTCTTACGATTAGTGAGGGAAAATTTGGAAAAGGAGATCATGTTGCTTACTACGATTTGTTCCGTATTGAGAATGGCAAAATTGTCGAGCATTGGGATGTGATTGAAACGATTCCAACAGAAGAAAACTGGCAAAACAAAAATGGTAAATTTAGTTTCTAATTTTCGGTGAAATAAGCACTATCTAAGAAAGCTTAAAAGCTTCTTATATGTTCTGGAGTGAATTTGAAGGTAAACAAAACCTTCAAATTCACTTTTTTTATTTAAAGACCCTTACTTTCAGACCAAAAGAAAAAATGTGCTCAAAAAACCAAAAACTCTGATTGGCTTTGTCCAAAGAAGATGCCGTCGTTTTGACGTGCGGAAGGTGAATAAAACCTCCTTTTAGACCAAATTGAAAGTATAAATATTGTAAAAAGGTAATGCTTACATCAGCATTTGCCCCTAAACCATATCCTGCCAGATAAAAAACATCATTTCTAGGTTTTCCCAACAGAGTTGCATCCGTTTTTGGCGTAATTAAACCAACAGAAAAACCTTCTGAACAGGAGATCTCTATCCATTTATTTTCTAAATGGAGCTTTTTTAGAATATCGTCATGTCTATTTAATTCTATACTTAGATAATTCAATCCATTAGTGTGCTCAAAAGTCAAAAAATCTTCACTTAAAATAAGCGCATCATTATCATAAGTTCCATTATATGCTGTGTTGGTTCCATCAATAAACCCACTGATTCTTGCCGTTTGATTTTGTACCATTACATATTTCATGTGGTCTATATTAAAAGAGACAGTATAGTTGTCATGAAAAAAGTAACCAATTTTAAAATTTGTTTGAGGTATGGTAAATGTTTCGGGATGAAAATACAAACCAAAATCAAACGGAGACTGTCGATCTGTTGCTTTTACTTCGTACAAACTAAATTCATAATCTTCTCCCTTAAAGTTGATTTTTGAATTTGTAAAATAACCTCTATTCCACCCAAAAGAAACAAATATTTTACCCTTATTAGGGCGTATATCGAAGAATTTGTATTGGTTCTGGGCATAGCTGCTTTCCATAAAACAAACACAGAATATTAGTACATAGAAATAGATTTTCATAGACATTTTATTTATTTATATTTTTTTAATGTTTAAAAGTATATAAAAAACCACTCAATTACCAACTTAAAAAAGTTAGTTTATCAGAAAAAAAGAACCATTTGTACTTAATGTACAAATGGTTCTTCTCCTTTTCATAAGATGTTTTACACGTCTCTTAATGACTTATTGTAATTTTTCGTGTATGTACACTTCCATTAGGAGCTTGTATTCTCAAGACATAAGCCCCTGCTGCTAATTGTTCTGTATTTAACTGATGCACTCCTTGACCTTCATCTATAGTAGATGAAATAAGAATACGCCCTAAAGCGTCTACTATGCGCACTTCATAAGTTCCTTTTATTAAGATTGGCAACTCTATCGTTAATTGATCTTTAGCAGGGTTTGGATAAACCAATACTCCAACATTATCATCCTTAAACTCTAAGGCTTTTGTGATACTATAGCTAATTGCCCCAGCAACATCAATTTGACGAATTCTATAATAATTATATCCAACAAAAGGAGTTTCGTCAATATAATTGTACAGAGCAGTTGCATTATTACTAGTTGCATCAAAACAGACTAAATTTTCAAAATCTTGGGCATCTACACTACGCTCTAAGCAATAATGATCCCCTGCTTTTTCATTGGCAACTTCCCATTCTAAAAGTCCTGTTCGCTCAACCTTTGTTGCCTCAAAGCGAAGCATTTCTAAAGGCAGGGATGCTTGACTGATGACATCTGCTAATGTAAATGGACTAAAAGAAGTGACATAATCTGAGGTAACCGTTCCAGAGGCAACAGTTCCTGTAAAAATAGGACTTGCTCCTTCTCGTTCCCACTGATTCACAATACTTGGAGTTTCTGTATAGAAATGCCCTACTCGGATACTTGATGGAGAAATCACATTACTATGAGGTCCCCAATGCAAAGTAACTCTCAAATTTTCACCAGATCCACCTACCAATTCATCCAACATCCAATACTCTAAAGAACTGACATGATCTAATTCCGCAGTATTAACATTATAAGTACCAAAACCTACTGAGAAATACTCTGCGATATAAAATTCCCCTGTATTAAATCTTGTTTCGATTCCTATTGGACCATAAACACCACGGTCTCCTGTAGGATAAGTAAATGTTGTTAAAACACTTGCACTTGTTTCTTTGATAACAGGACCATCTACATGGCTAAAGGTAGAAGCATTCGTTGCTGTTGCTGCTGTTTCAAATAATAAATAAGAAGTAGCCGTTGTCAATACGATTCCATTAGTAAAGGTCATGTCATTTTCAATGACCATATCGCTAGCATTGTTTTGAAGATTTCCACTTGCTTTATTGACTATTACATTATGAAATGTTTCACTTATGGTTGCCTTGTCAATTGTTTGAGTTGTTGTACCAATAAACTCTACCGTACTTTCTCCTTCATCAAATCCATCTGCTGGATTTAAATCCACCCAATTTCCATGTAGTCTAAATATTCCATCAGTCGTAGCTGTACCATCTTCAAAATCTAATTGTCCATTATTATTAACCATCAAATTTCCATGTACTTCTATTCCTGTTCCAACTGTTCCTCCTTGGTTGTTTTCAATTTTAGAAGTTCCTACACTTCCATTTCCACCGATAATCAAATCTCCTAGAATTTGAACTAAAGAAGCATTCACATTATTATTAAAAACTTCAATTGCTCCTACGCCACTATTTCCAACAAACATATTCCCCTTCACGGTCATAGAGCCACTAATCCCTCTAAAAACCTCTGAAGCATTAGCAAAACTATGTCCACCATTGGTAGATTCCATGTATAAATTAGGATAGAACATATTTACAGCAATAACAGCAACCAAGCTACTGTTTGTGGTATGTCGAAAACGCCAGGTTGCGGTTGCTGGAATAGTCGCAATCCCACCTTCATAATTATCTCTATACTCAGCAACAGAACTTGTCCCTGTTTTAATTATCTCTCCATTAGCAGCTAATGTCCAAGTTCCAGCATTAGTTGTAAAGTCAACCCCATTGCCAGCACCATTCCCATTATCAATCAACGTTCCTTCTACATTTAAGTCTATTCCAGAGCCATTATTAAATGCAAATAGACGATTATTATTAATAGAAACCGTTCCTCCCGTTTCGATAACTACCTCATCTACGACCACATCCTGATCGACACTAACAATATGTCCATTCAAGATATGTATATAATCACTGTTATCAAACAAAGGATACACACAAGTTGGAGACCAAGGACCAGCCACTGATGTTGCCATCTCCCAAGTGTTTGCATTTGTCCAGTCACCTGTAGCAACAGTACGGAAAAAGCGTTCAGCTGCCAGTGTAAACTGTACCGCCTCCGTTAATACATTACAAGTACCATCTTCTGTTACTTGACAATAAAATTGATACCCATCATAGATGGTCATGTTTCCTGTAATAGCTAGGTTAGTAGTTGTTTCCCCTATTACCGTAGTTCCAGGAAATGCAGCTCCACTTACAGCCGTCCAAGTTGCTGTACTTCCATTGTTCTCATTAAAAAACCATTGATAAGTTAAAGCACCACCATTCCCCGCTGTAGCACTTACAGAAAGGTTAATACCACAACCACTTACATCAATAGGTTGAGTAGTAACACTAGGCATTGCTCCTGCTGATACGTTAAAAATTCCTAAGTCGGACTCATCTCCAGAAGTTCCTGTTGCCCACTCTGATGCTGTAAAGGTTGGGTTCGGTCCTGTTATTGTTGTATTCCTTCTATACAAAAACCCAACGGCTCCCACAACAGCATCGTGAAAATCATCTACTAATGTATTTGTTGGTGTGAACATTAATTCTAAACGATCGTCGGCATTAAAACCTGCTGCTGTTCCAAAGTCAAAATCCTCTACACCAGAGCCACCACTATTTATACGCCCAACCAAGGCTTGTCCATCAGCAATAGACGAACCAACACCTGTTGCTGGGAAATTGTAAGAATGTGTAATTGTTCCTGATGCTAAGGTTCCATAACGATCAATTTGATAATTGGTTAAATCTACAGTTGCACCAGTTCCATTGTATATTTCAATATATCCTAAAGAGCCTCCATTATTATCAAATACCTCACTAATAATGAGATCACTAAAAAGGGAACCACAAGCACCACTTTGATCTAATAAAGTATAGGTTGTTGCAGCGGTTACATTACAAGCTGCTTCCGTAACTACAATTGAACCTGTCGCTGAGCCAGCAGGAACCGTTGCTATAATTGTCGTTGCATCTACAAATTGAATATTACTTGCTGCAAGACCATTGAAAGTAACCGTTGAACTAGCCGTAAAAGCAGTTCCTTGAATGGTTACTTCAGTCCCAACAGGTCCAGAACTTGGTGTAACACTTGTGATCGTGTGTGGACAAGCCGCTACAGCCGTACCATCCAAAATGAAGTTGTCAAATCCTGCTGGGTCACCTCCATTTTGTACAACTAATAATTCTAAACCAACAGTAGTCGTTCCATTAGGTATGTTAATAGTTTCTGTAACATAACCTCCCGTTGTAAAATTAGCCCCTCCAGTAACTAATTGTACCTGTGCTTGAGCAACACCATCTAATGTTACAGTATAAAATACATCATCTCCTATATCATATCCAATAATGTTGTAATCAAAACTAATACTAATTCCAGTAAATGTACTCACATTAGTCGTAGCAAAAGTAATGGTCTCACCAGCTGCACTACCACAATTGCCATTCAAATCTTCTACACCCCAAAACTGTGTTCCTACAGAAGGTGTAATTCCCCCCAAAGTAGTTAAGTAGTCCCACCTATCGGCTCCATTTGTACAAGCAGGAGTAGAAAAAGTAGCTCCCCAAGTATCCGCAGCATTTTGCTCAAATCCATGATAAGCAATTTGTGCCTGCAAAGTAGTGACGGCTAGACACAAGCACACAATAAGATAATGTAATTTTGTTTTCATTTTTAATGACGATTTTCAGTAAATTATGAGGGCGATCCTTTAAGAGCACAAAAGTACGCTTTTAAACAATTTTTTTCCCTCCTCTAGTATTAGTTAATTGTTAAATCAGCCACTTTAACATATCTGACTTTCAATAACATATAAAGCATAATGAATAAGATAATCTATTTAAACCAAAAAATCAATCCTTTATACTAAAAGTACTTCCATTGGCTATTTGTCTACTATAAAAAGAAAAAGCTACTTCAAAAATTGAAGTAGCTTTTTTTATGATTTTCGTATGAATACATACGTTCTTTTATGCGATATCCTTAGGCATTAATTAGCGCATTGTCTAAAACAGCATTTAACGTAGCACTTGGGCGCATTGCTTTAGCTACCTTTTCTTCATTTGGGTAGTAATAACCATCTACATCCATAGCAACGCCTTGTGCATTGTTTAGTTCTTCAATAATTTTGGCTTCATTGTTTGCCAATTCTTTTGCCAATTTAGCAAAGCTAGCTTTCAATTCAGCTTCTGAATCTTGTGCAGCTACAGCCTCTGCCCAATATAACGCCAAGTAGAAGTGACTTCCTCTATTGTCTAATTCGTTGACTTTACGAGAAGGAGATTTTCTATTGAGTAGCAATTTTTCTGTTGCTTGATCCAATGCTTCTGCTAAAACCAATGCTTTTTTATTGTCAAAGGTATTTCCTAAATGTTCTAAAGAAACTGCCAATGCCAAGAACTCCCCTAGAGAATCCCAACGCAAGTGATTTTCTTTGTTGAATTGTTGTACATGTTTTGGAGCCGATCCCCCTGCACCTGTTTCAAATAAGCCACCTCCATTCATCAAAGGAACAATAGATAACATTTTTGCAGACGTTCCCAATTCTAAAATAGGGAATAAATCGGTATTGTAATCACGTAATACATTACCTGTAACAGAGATAGTATCTTCGCCAGCTTTGATACGTTTTAGAGAAAACGCCATAGCATCCATTGAAGACATAATGTGAATTTCTAAACCAGAAGTATCGTGATCTTTTAAATATACATTCACTTTTTTGATTAATTCAGCATCGTGTGCTCTGTTCTCATCCAACCAAAAAACAGCAGGTGTTTGAGAAGCTCTAGCTCTAGTAACCGCTAGTTTTACCCAGTCTTGTACTGGTGCATCTTTTACTTGGCACATTCTCCAAATATCACCTGCCTCAACGGTATGCTCAATTAAGGTATTTCCATTCGCATCTACAACACGTACTTTACCTGCTGTTGCCAATTCAAATGTCTTGTCATGAGAACCATACTCTTCTGCTTTTTGAGCCATCAAACCTACATTAGGAACCGTTCCCATTGTAGTGGGGTCAAAAGCACCATTTTCTTTACAGAAGTCGATGACAACTTGGTACATACCAGCATAGCTACTGTCTGGAATAACTGCTTTTGTATCTTGTGTTTTGCCTTCTTTGTTCCACATACACCCAGAAGTACGAATCATTGCAGGCATAGAAGCATCAATAATTACATCACTAGGCACGTGTAGATTGGTAATTCCTTTATCAGAATCTACCATAGCGATATCTGGTCCATTATCATAAGCTGCTTGAATATCTGCCTCAATAGCTGCTTTCTGATCTGCTGGTAAGGTTTGGATTTTGTTGACTAAATCTCCAAATCCATTATTTACATCAACGCCCAGTTCTTCTAAAACAGCTGCATGTTTTGTAAATACATCTTTGAAAAACACCTTCACTCCATGACCAAAAATGATTGGGTCAGAAACCTTCATCATAGTGGCTTTCATGTGTAAAGAGAACAAGACATCTTGCGCTTTTGCGTCAGCTACTTGGGCTTCCAAGAAAGCCATCAAAGCTTTTTTGCTCAACATAGTACCATCAATAACCTCTCCTTTCAAAATAGGAAAAGCCTCTTTTAGAGTAGTAACCGTTCCGTCTGTAGCAACATGTTCAATACGAACATCTGTCGCTGCATCTAAAGTAACTGATTTCTCATTGGCACGAAAATCACCACCGTCCATTGTGGCAACGTGCGTTTTAGAATCTGCTGACCAAGCTCCCATTGAATGAGGATTGTTCTTAGCATATTTCTTAACTGGCTTTGGTGCTCTACGGTCAGAGTTTCCTTCTCTCAATACAGGATTTACAGCAGAACCTTTAATCTTGTTGTATCTTTTTTGAATTGATTTTTCTTCGTCTGTTGCAGGATCTTCTGGATAATCAGGTAAGGCATATCCAGCACCTTGCAATTCTTTGATCGCAGCTTTTAGCTGAGGTACAGAAGCACTAATATTTGGCAACTTAATAACATTTGCCTCTGGTTTTAAGACCAACTCTCCCAACTCTGCTAGTGCATCTGGAATTTGTTGCGCTTCAGTTAAAAAGTCAGGAAAACTAGCTATAATTCTACCTGCAAGAGAAATATCACTTAACTCTACCTCGATTCCCGCGGCATCTGTAAATGTCTTGATAATTGGCAAAAACGAGAACGTTGCTAAAAAAGGAGCTTCGTCTGTTTTAGTATAGATAATTTTTGATTTATTTGTTTCCATGTTTTTTTAAATTTTACGCGAGTTTTTACTAATATAACTGCAATTTAACTATTGATTTTTTGGTGCTTATTAGCACGTGCGAAGTTACAATTTTTTGCTGAAAAAACGAATAGCTATTCAAAATATTCAGCGTCTCCCCAAAACATCTAAGCACTTATTTTGGCTGGCTTAATTGCACCTTCGTCCAAATACCTGCAATATTAGAATTCGAGCTTCTTCTAGGCTGTTGCATCCCTCCTCCTGGGTTTGCTCCTTGCAATAAAGGGTTTTGCACTTGATTGTTTCCTGTAATACTATTATTAGAAGCATCGTCAAACAAACCTGGATCATCAGCAGCATCAGGCGCTGGTTGATTTACTTTTATTCCAATACTAATAATTTCATTATACTGAACCTTTCCTGAAAATAGTTGATCGAGTGGAATTTTAAACTCACAAAGCATCGCTCCTATATGGTCAAAGCCCATCGCTGTTTTTAATTCCTTGGAAGCTAAATTACTAACTTGAATGCGCTCCTCTGGATCTTCTTCTACAAAACCAATCAATTCAAATTCTTGGCAGATATTTGCATAAGCTTCGTCCAAAGCTCTATCATCTATTTTAAAGCTTCCTTTAGAGGCTTGAAATGAAATGGTTTCAATTTGTTTTTGAGTCAAAGCCAAAGGATAGCCAATACCTATTTTTTCCTTCCGTTTACCCAATGTATCTAAATAAA
>ENA-ORXM01002208-ORXM01002208.1-marine-metagenome-genome-assembly--contig:-NODE-2208-length-23601-cov-10.115882_pt1 | contig 23601 bp, 18 predicted proteins | sample MGYA00237867_ERZ511480 | MGnify/ENA primary metagenome ERZ511480 (study PRJEB26309, sample SAMN06266103) | marine metagenome | isolation source: Algal blade | place: United Kingdom:Sidmouth, United... | reverse complement strand
GGCGAGGCTTTTTAACGAAGGAACATGAAGAACAAAATAAATAATTACCGTCATTCTAAACTAGAATTGGTATAAGTCCATCAGAAAGGAAATCATAATGCTTGTATGGTTGATTTACTTTAAGTTAAACATTACAGGGATATTATACATAACGCTTACGGGTCTACCGTTTTGTTTGCCTGGATTCCAAGAGGGTAATTTTTCGATTACTTCTTGGACTGATTTTCCGCATCCTCCTCCTACATCATAGACGATTTTAATATCAGAAACGTCTCCCGACTTGTTGATCACAAATTTTGCAACAACTCTTCCTTCTATGTTATTTTGTCTAGCTAGGGCAGGGTACTTAAGATGGTCATAGATGAAGCTCATCAGTTGTTCTGTCGTACAGGCTTTTCTCTCAGATTCTGTTTCTAGATTATTACAGCCACCTAGTGTAGGCATCCTATGTGCAAAGAGAAGAGGACGATCATCGTCTACATCTTTTGCTACAGGAGGTGTCGCAATAGGAGCGGGTATATACGAACTGGTGTCTACTGCGGGAAAATCTGCGATTAGGTCGTTAGAAATAGTAGCATTTTCTGATTTCTTCTCCGGAATAATTTCTTCTGTAAAAACTTTTTCGTCGTCCTTTATCTCATCTATGAGATCTGTAATTTTTGGTGCTATGGGAGGTGGTAATTTTTTCTTTTCTCGCTGCGTGGTAACTGGTGGTGTGATCAAAGTGCTTTCAACAACAGGAGGAAAGTAGATGGCAGTGTTTGCCTTAGAAGATGAGGTGCTCTGAAATACGAGGATAACAAATATAAGGGAGCATATAAATCCTATTTGTAAAGTAAGGAATCTATATCTATCCCATGATTTTTTTGCAGATACTGACATAGCTAAATTTTTTTTTCGTTTAAAAAATAATTTCGCTGCAACTTATTATGTAGATGTAAGTAGTGGTAGTATTTGGTGTGTTGAAGTTTTTATTTTTTTATTTACATCATAGTTACAGAATAAGATGACGATCTTTGGGTATATATAGGTATCTAAAATTAATGAAGATCTTAAGAAAGATAGGTTTAGGTGGTTCGTGCCACTGGTGTACAGAGGCAATTTTTATTTCTTTGGTAGGCGTACAGCAGGTAGAGCAAGGATGGCTTGCGACGAAGGAGGAGCCGACAAATTTTTCTGAAGCTGTGGTTATACATTATGATGATGCTCTTATTGGTATAGATGTTCTGATAGAAATTCATTTACATACACATAGTTCTACTTCAGATCATGCCATGAGAGAAAAGTATAGATCCGCTGTGTACTACTATTCAGAAAGTGATAAGAAAAAGGTTCGTTCGATAATAGGAGAGTTGCAAGACCAGTTCGACAAGCAGTTGATTACTCAGGTTTTACCTGTGGGAATTTTTGAGCTTAATGAAGAGAAATATTTAGATTATTATAGAAAAGATCCGTCGAAACCCTTTTGTAAAAATTATATAGCGCCTAAACTTAAGATTCTACTGGCTAGATATAGTCAATATACGGATCACATTTCTATGTAACTCATAGAGCCTTTTCTTACAGCCTAGCTATTTTATGTAAAGTAGTTTACATAAAGAAGGCTTCCTTTTCTGTTTTTAGATAGATGTATGGATTCTGTAGTAAACTTGTATAGTATCTGTAGATAGGGTGGAAGAGGGTACGGACGAATTTTGGAGTCTTGTATATAAGGGTGTTTATGTATTACAAAAAAAGATTTCAGGTAATGATTTGAAATCTTTTTTTTTATGCCCAGAAGTGAGTATATCTTATATTTCATAGTTCCTTTCTAATTTTAATCCTACATAGTGATTACGCTTTCTATCTTTAATTCTTTACATTGGGTCATCATTAACACCGATGAGGTTTCTTATAGATGTTCATTAATACAGTTTTCAATAATATCATCCACGGGTATCTAAAATATAGATATAAGGAGGTGGCCTACATCTTAGAGAAACCCATACAAGCGCAGGCAGATATCTTTAAGAAAATACTTCATTATAATTTAAATACACAATATGCAAAGGATCATGGATTGTCTCAAGTAGATAGATACGCGGCATTCCAGTCTGCTGTTCCGATCAATACCTACGAGAACCTTGTTCCCTATATCGACAGAATGATGATGGGAGAAAGGAATGTCTTATGCCGTGGTAAGGTGAAGTGGTATGCTAAGTCTTCTGGTACAACTAATGATAGGAGTAAATATATACCGGTAACTAACGAATTTTTGTTTCGTAACCATATTAAAGGAAATTGGGATATGGTGAGTTTTCTCTATCGCCAGCTTCCTGAGACTAAAATATTTGCAAGGAAGAACTTGCTTATGGGTGGAACCCTAGAGCCATATAAAGCGAATCCAAAATCTATGATCGGCGACATATCAGCCATAACGATCAAGCATATCCCCCCCGCAGGCAGACCGGTATACACTCCAGATTTTGAGACGGCGCTACTGCCAGACTGGGAAGAGAAGATAGATAAGATGGCAGATATTTGCGCTAAGGAAGACGTTTCTTTATTAGCAGGAGTACCAACTTGGAGTATTGTTTTACTAAACAAGATATTAGAAAAAACGGGTAAGAAAAATATGCACGAAGTATGGCCTGATGTTGAATTTTATGTACACGGAGGTGTTTCTTTTGAGCCGTATAGAGAAACTTTCAAAACTTTTTTTCCTAGTAAGGACTTTCATTTCCTAGAAGTATACAATGCCTCTGAAGGTTTCTTCGCCTTGCAAGATCAGCTAGATAGAAATGATATGTTGCTACTGGTGGATAATCAGAATTTTTTCGAATTTATAGAATTGAGCAAATTCCATAATGATGATTTACAGGCTATTCCACTAGAGGAGGTACAGGTCGATATAGACTATGTTATCTTAGTCAGTAATAGATCAGGACTCTGGAGGTATATAGTAGGAGATACCATTCAGTTTACCTCCACCTTGCCATTCAGGATGCGGGTTACGGGGAGGACGCAACAGTATATTAATACCTTTGGTGAAGAACTTATGGTACATAATGTAGAACAAGCGATAGCGGACTTATGTAAAAAATATAAGGTTCATATCTCAGAATATACTGTAGCTCCGAGTTATATGAATCAGGAAAAAAAAGGCTATCATGACTGGCTTATAGAGTTTGTAGAAGCGCCCAGAGAAATCATGCGTTTTGCAGAAGAACTAGATAAAAAACTCCAATCATTGAACGCTGACTATGAGGCAAAACGTTATAAATCTGTGGCTCTAGAAAATCTAAAGATAGAGGTTGTTCCTCCAGGGACTTTTCTAAGATGGCAGAAGAAAGAAGGAAAGTATGGTGGACAGAACAAGATTCCTAGACTAAGCCCTAACAGACAATTAATAGAGGCAATATTGTCAGAACACAAAATAGTAAAATAGCGTGTCTCAAGATATAAATAGCATCTTCGACGAAATTATAGAAGGTCAAGAAACGCCTACGGATGAGCAAATGATCCATGTGATTTCTGAACGCGTGGAAGAACTAATGGAACGAAATATAGAACTCCTGATGAGTTACTTATATCGTCTAGATGTAGCTGAGGCAAAGATAAATGCCGCACTAGATCTAAGTGCTATTATTCCTCCCCATGTGGGCATTGCTACACTGATATGGCAGCGCCAGAAACAGCGTATAGAAACTAAGAAAAAATACAAACAAGATCCCATAGATAACTGGGGTATAGAATAATTATGTTGTACAAATCTAAAGGCATCGTTTTCAGGAATATAAAATATGGAGAGACCAGCCTTATCATGGATATCTATACGGAAGAAAAAGGATTGCGTTCTTTCATCGTCAATGGCGTGAGATCTTCTAGAGCTAAGTCAAAAGCCAGTTTGTACCAAGTTATGCATATTCTGCAAATCCTAGCATACGAAAAAGATAGTAATAAGTTAAGCCGTATTAAGGAAGCTAATAATGCATATATTTATCGACAGTTACCTTTCCATATTGTACGGTCTAATCTAGGTATATTTATTATAGATCTAGCGAGAAATACCATTAAGGAAAAAGAAGCCAATCCAGAATTGTTTAATTTTCTTCATAGCTGGCTCGTCTTTGTAGACCAAGCGGAATCCTCTGTACTGAAATTTATCCCCTTGGTATTTGCCATGAATTTATCTAGCTATTTGGGTTTTGAACCCAGGGATGATTACACAGAAGAGCGCACATTTTTCAGTTTACAGCATGGCAGTTTTTTCTCCGATGCAGAAGAAAAGTATACCCTAGATCAGCATGATAGTAACCAGTTCTATTTGCTAATGTTTGCTAATATGGAAACCATAAAAAATCTAGATTTCACAAAGACAGAACGTCGCGCCTTACTCGATCAACTAATGCTTTTTTATAAGTTGCATGTAGAGGGGTTTAAAGAATTGAGATCTTTAGTAATTCTACAATCCCTTAATAAATAATTGTTGTTTTATTTGGGCGTCCTGGCGTGCTATGCAGGACTCCACATACGTTCCGGTCCCGCTAACGCGTGACGCCTATCGGCTCCTTACTATCACTGACGCGGGGTATTTTTGATGGCTTACAAACGGTTCGGTAGGAAAATATATTTGCTACTCCTAAGAAGATAATTATAATACTAATCGTGGTTTATCCGAATATTTTTTATCAATTATCCACCTGCATCGTTTTCTTACTTTTTCGACTTTGCTCTGCTAGAAAACCCATCTGGTGACTTTCCATAGATGCATCTAGATTAGAGCTGAGTAGGCTCACATCTTTTTTATCTACAGCATGGAGAAAATCTTGCATGAGACCGTAATCACCTCCTCCGTGACCAGAAGAAATTTCTACATGATCATGAACGTTCCAGTGTGTCAGTTCTCCCGTTCTGAAATTGGAAACATATAAGTCTGTTTCGTCGCCATATAGATGTCCCATTGATCCCATAATTCTAGTACGTCTACCACCATAGTTTGTAAATGCTTCCATATTGAAACTAGCAGTGATATCATCTTCAAATTCCATAGACACAATCTGGTGATCCATGACATCATTATCACAATGATATACACAACGACCATATGGACCTTTCGTAATTTCATCCATAATTGCTTCTCCATGTTTCGCTTTGTCATCAGGAAGATCGAATACGTAAGTTCTTTGTCTATTCTTATGGTATATCTTTATAGCAGAATACGGACAAGTAGACTCTACAGGACATCCATCTGTACATCTTTTCGGTGCGCCTTCTGGAGCATTTTCTTTCTTGAACCAGGATAGCGACCCGAAGGAAGATATATACTTAGGTTCCTTGTCGATCCACCATCTTAGAATATCTAGATCGTGACAAGACTTAGCTAGAATGATAGGATTGGTATCAGCCTCTACTCTCCAGTTGCCCCTTACAAACGAGTGGGACATATGTATATGTTCTATAGGCTCAAAATGCTGTACAGATACCATTTTACCCAAGGTACCATTATCTATTATTTCTTTGACTTTTCTGAAGTAGGGTGAATATCTGAGTACATGACATACCGCTACGATGGCATCTTTTTCTTTTTGTTTCTGAAGAATTTCTGAGCATTCTTCCCAGCTCTGAGCTATTGGTTTTTCTAGTAATACTTGATAGCCTTTTTCGAGCGCTGCCATGGCTGGTCCATGATGCAAATCATCAGGTGTTGTAATGATAACGATATCTGCAAACTTTGGTCTATTAAAAGCGTGTTCCCAGGTCGTAAACTGGTTTTCTCTAGGTATATTATGTAGGTTGCTATATCTTTCTTTTCGGATAGATATAGGTTCTGCTACCCCTATAATATCTAGTTCATCTGGATATTTTGCAGCATAACCACCATATGTGTTACCTCTGCTTCCTGCTCCCATAGTTATAGCTGTAAGTTTCTTTTTCGTTCGACCCTGATGGAATGAGGTAGCAGGTCGGTAATCCTTGTGAATAATTTGCTGTATACCTACAGGTGCCGTTAAACCAATTATGCCCAAGGATTTTAATGCTGCTCTTCTAGAATAAAGACTCATGATGTAAGATTTTTTCTAGTAGATAATATACATAAATATTAATAATTACAGAGACAGTGTATGAATAGAGTATTTTGTTTAGACTAAAAAAAAACATCCCTCGATCTGTAGCAACTCCCTCCAAAGGAGAAAGGAGTACATAAAAAATGACCATTAAGCTTACTCAACTTAATGGTCAAAAACCAACGTACTAATAATAATAATAATAATCTATACGATTATAAAATTGTAAATTTAAAAAATTATCCTTTTGTTGGCTGCTCATCTAGGTACTTAGAAAAGAAACCTAGCATAGCTGTATACAATTCTATTCTATTTTCTTCATGACCGAATCCATGACCCTCATTATATCTGACCATGTAAGGAACATCGACACCTCTCGCTCTTAGATTGGTCACTACCTGGTCAGACTCATCTATATTTACACGAGGATCATTTGCTCCTTGCACTACAAATAATGGTTTAGTAATTTTTTCTACATTGAGTGCTGGAGATACAGCCTTCATGATTTCTGCTTCGGTAGGGTCTTCAGGATTATACCATTGCTCGAACACCTGTGCTAGGTAAGGCTTCCAGTAAGCAGGAAATGATTTGTAAAAGGTAAACAGATTAGATACCCCTACGTAATCTACGCCACAGGTATACAGGTCTGGAGTTTTTACTAAACTACCGAGTGTCGCTAGTCCACCATACGATCCGCCATAGATGGCTATTCTATCTTCATCTACCCAGCCTTGAGCTTTGACATAAGCTACACCATCTTCTAGATCATCCAACATTTTTCTTCCTATCTGCTTACAACCTGCTAGGTAGAATTCCTTACCATAGCCTCCGCTACCTCTATAGTTGATCTGTAAAGTAGCGTATCCTCTGCTGGCAAACAACTGTGTCTCAGGATTGAATCCCCAGCTATCTCTAGGTCCATAAGGGCCTCCATGAGGATTGACAATCATAGGGAGTTTTTTTCCCTCCTTGACATGATTAGGAATGGTGATGTATCCATGTACAGTCAGTCCATCTCTAGTTTTATATTCTATTGGACGCATCTCAGCCATATCTTTTTCCTTGAGCTGAGGCATTAGATCCAGTAGTTTCTTGAACTCATCTTTCGTGTTATCATACAGATAGTAACTCCCGTATAATTTATCGCTGTAGACATAGATTAGAAACTTGTCTTCCTCATCTGTAGCGCTAGAAATAGAGAATGATTTATCCCCGAACTGTGCTTCGAATTTCGCATGTAATATTTTGTAGGTATCGCTGACAGGGATGATGACATCTTTTTCTCCTTCATAAGAGTAATAGTCTACCTCGTAGTTTCTTTTTCTCGATCTACGCATACCGCCAGCATCGTAGACATCATCTTTGAATATTTTTTTGATCTCTTTGTTTTCTTTCAGATCATAGAGTACGATCTCTAGTGTATTATTTTCTATGTTGGTCAATACATAAGCCTGATGTGGATTATCAGAATTGTAGTCAAAACCCGATATAGAGAACTGATCCCTCCAGTTTGTTTTTATGATCTCCTGGAAAGGAGCATTCTCGCTTGTTCTATAATAGAGGACGTATTCCGTGCCGTTCTGTTGTTGCGTATAACCACGAAGGTCTCCATCTTTATCAAATTCATAACCAGAGATAGGATTTGTAGCATCTTTATTTTCAAAGAGTTTTTCCATTTCTCCCGTTTCGATATTGATCTTATAGGGTTCGAATACTTGCGGGTTATCCTTGTTCATTTCTATGATCATCTCTTCTGGAATATCACGCATAATATTCAGTATATTCACCCTTACACCCTCATAGGGTGTTAGAGATCGGGGATTACTTCCGTCTACATTGACAGCAAAAAGTTGATAGTTTTCATCTCCTCCCTGATCCTTGACATATATAAGTCTGTTGTTATTAGCCCAGCCATATCCTCTGATCAGTTCCTCATCTTCTACGATTACTCTTTTGACCTCATCCGTAGCGGTATTTTTTACAAAAACATGATTTTTGGCTTTGTCATCTTTCTCTCTGTAAGAGAAGTACTTTCCATCAGGAGAAAACTGAAAGGAAGACTGCTTAGGACGTGCAAAGTAATCTGATACAGAATAATTATAGCTGCCCTTGTCTAGTGCAGCTAGCTTATTCAGTTCCATCTCTGAGGAGGGAAGTGCCGTATTTCCAGGTAATTTTTTTTCGGTTTCTTGTGCGTTCATATTATTACTTATAAGAACTGCAATGATAAATAAAAAAGAGTGGATTCGTTTTTTCATTTTACAATATTTTTAATTTTTACGTTGATGCAAATTGCTTAATACTCTGTATAATAAGCTGTTTGAGAAATGTATAAAAGAATTACCGACGAATGCATTGATTTTTCAGATGATCTTTGATTATGGGAAAGGGGTGCTAGCTTTTTATATCTAGTTTAAGTTCTGCACAAGCTTTACTTTTAGAATTTCGTACGCTAGTTCTTAATCTACTCCGAATTATTTTATATTACGTTAAATAACCAATAGAGATGAGTACAGTAAACAATTCGAGACTATTTAATGCTAGTTGCCTAGCGCTGATTGTAACGGCGATGACCTTTGCTATAAGAGCAGGTATACTAGGACAGCTCAACGCAGAATTTGGCTTAAATGATACACAGCTGGGATGGGTGAATTCTATGGCCTTTCTAGGATTTCCTGTAGCTATGATTCTGGGCGGTTTATTGTACAATTCTGTGGGACCTCGTAAGCTTATGTGGGTAGCATTTATAGGACACTTACTGGGATTATTGCTTACCATATTTGCTACTGGATTTTGGGGATTGATCATCTCTACCTTCTTCATAGGCTTTGCAAATGGATCAGTAGAGGCCGCTTGTAATCCTATGATTGCGGATATGTTTCCCAATAACAAAACAACTATGCTGAACAAATTTCATGTTTGGTTTCCAGGAGGTATCGTTATCGGTGCCTTGATATCTACTTTTATGAGCGGATCAGACATGGGCTGGCAATTACAGATTGCTGTTATGCTCGTACCTACACTTATCTATGGATTCTTAATTTTTGGACAACGCTTCCCAGATACTGTAGAACTAGAATCTGATACGGCCGCTAATTTTGCTGCTATTTTCAAGTCACCTCTATTTTGGTTTATGGCAGTTTGTATGACCCTTACAGCGACATCCGAATTAGGAACAGGACAATGGGTAGAAAAAATTCTAGGTAACGCAGGAGCAAATGCTATGCTCATCCTTGCACTTTGGACAGGTATTATGGCTGTAGGTAGATTTTTTGCTGGTCCTATAGTACATAAGTTTAATCCTGCAGGTGTGCTCTGGGGATCAGCTATCGTTTCTACGATAGGTATATTTTTATTACTGAATACAACTGGTGTAATGGTCTATTTTTCAACAGCAATTTTCGCTATTGGTTTGACCTACTTCTGGCCTACTATGATCGGATTTGTAGGAGAATACCTACCAGAAACGGGAGCTCTTGGTATGTCCTTGATAGGTGGCGCAGGAATGTTCGGTCTGTCTATATGGAATCCTATTATAGGGGGTTGGTTAGATAATGCAAAAGCTGAAGCCCTTGCAAGTGGTATGACGGAGGAAGCTGCAAAAACAGCTGCAGGTCTAGCTACCTTAGATAATCTTGCATTTTTCCCTGCTATCTTAATCTTAGCATTTGGAGGTTTATATTTTTATATGAGGAATAGAGAAACCTCAATATCAGAGGCGTAAGAACCACTTTTTAAAATCTTAAAGAAAAAGAAAAGCACATACTCGAATAGAATGTAAAAGTCTATTAATTTAGCGGCATATATGAACAAATTTAACACTGCCATACAACTTGCTAAAAATATCAAAACGACTGGTGCCTTATATCAGACAAGCAGAAAACTAGGTATAGAGATCAGCTCTAAACTACCGCAGAAGGGTAAGAAGATATTCGTAGAATTCGGATTAGGTCATGGAAATATAACCCAAGAGATTCTCTCTAAAATAGATATACATGCTAAGCTTTACTCCTTTGAAGTGAATAAGGAGTTCTGTGAATATGTCCAAAAACATATAAAAGACGAAAGACTTGTCATCATTAATGATGGAGCGGAAGCATTAGATAAGCATATAAAAACCCCCATAGATGGAATTGTTTCTTCTATTCCTCTAACTATATTTTCAGTAGAGAAACAAGATATGATTATGCAAACCATCAAGAAGGCTTTGCAACCTAATGCTTACTTCAGTCAGATCATGTATTCTAAAAGACTTAAAAAATACCTAGAGAAGAATTTCAGTTCAGTAGTTATAGAAAGCTTAGTAGGTATTCCCATGGAATATGTATATCACTGCAAAGTGTGATAATATACTGTAGTAAAACAAAATATTACAACTATATTTACCTGAGACTATAATTCTAATATGAGCGAAAGACCCATCGTTTTCAAAGCATTGCATCAGGCGATAGATTGCTTCTCTATCTTGACGGAGACTTATGATTTCATCAAAAAGCATAAGCTATGGAGAGGTTTTTTTAAAAATAGATGGATACTAGTATTGACGGTTGTAGTTTCTATTTTGTTTAGTATAATAATTTTTTCTAGACTTTTAGATCCTACCTTTATTAGCGACGCACTAGCGGAAGATGGGGCAAGTGTACAAAAATCTGGTTTTGGTTTATTGCTACTGGAAGGCGATAAGATATTTTTTTCAGGAGGGATAAAGTATCTTTTGCTTATTGTTCTAGAGGTGCTCATGTTTCATGTCGCTGTAAGAACTTTAAGCATACTAAGAAATCAGGAGATCAACTTAGATGCAAAAGATTTCCTTAGGGCAGAAATAAGAATGGTCAAGGTTGTCATCCGCAGTTTTATATTAGGTCTTATACCCTTAGTTATTATAAAAATTCTCTTTGGTATTATTGGGCTTTCTAATTTTACAAATATCCCTATGTTTTTTGTCTACTCCTATTATTTAGGTTTTGCTTTTTTTGATAATTATAATGAGCAATTCGGATTGACTATAAAAGAAAGCGCTGCGCTAACCAAGGAGAATATGGGTGCAGCGGTCATGCTGGGCATTGCAGCACATGTAATCTTGATTGTTCCTATAGTAGGTGCTATCATTATGCCTATATTTTGTGCAGTGGCGGCTACGTTATATGCCCATAAGGATAATGATTATATAGTAGGAAGGGTAGAGTTGGATCCCCTATTGTTAGATTAGTTTGTAATACGCGAAGCTGAAGCATCGGGTACATGCCTTATCACAATACATGTACCTGACTCAGAATTCTTTGCTTTATTAGATTTATAAGTCGCTTCCTCAGATCAGACTGTAAATGAAAATCTTTATATTCCTGTTCTGTAAACTGGCCTATGATCATACCTCCTAACTGATTTCTAAAATTGACATCTGTAGAAAAAATCTTCTCGATATACTTTTTCCTATTTTCTGTATTTAGTGAGTAGTAAGCTACCTTATGTTTTTGCAGATAATTTCTGAAAGCTAATAGCAACATTGTGTGCTGAAGTTTTATCACAGGTCGAAGAGTAGAATTCTGAAACTTTTCTGCCGCACTCATCTTATCAGATACCTTAGCTGAGGGTATCAGAGGTCTTATTTTTAAGAGCACCTCATCTCGTTTTTCTGTAGAATTCATTTTGTAGATATTAGAATATTACTGTAACGCTTAGTCTATAATTTAGTTTTAGAAAAAAATGTTATAAAAATTCTTTTCGATAGAAAACGCTATAAAGTATAAGCTTCCAGTTCCCCTAGTGCATTAATATCATCCCCATTAAGCGCAATTAATCTATACCTTATCTCTTTATTTTTCTGGACATCTATGATAATAATATTGTCTCTCACATTGCCACCCATACCACTAGCAATAACCGTAATGTTATCGTAAGTATGATATACGAATTCGTCACCTGTAGGATTAGCGCCCACATCTCCAGAAAACATAATGACGGAATTATCTAACCCATTGAAGAGCGGCTCTATCTCTGTCCAGTAATTAATATTCTCTGCTCTTCCTTGCAAAGAGTTGAGAGCAACATTCTTATATATGTTATTATCTTCCCACCAGATCAATTGGTGAAAAAAAACATAAATATTATCTACTGCATCTGCTTGTAAGAGTGATGACTTCAGAAAATCTAATTGATCTCCAGAAATATTCCACTCGTCTATATTGGGATCCAGAAAGATATATAAATCTCCCTCTTCTATAAAGTCATAGTAAGTTTTCCCATATCTGGATTCGTATAATGCCCTATTAGACATATCATGGTTACCTACGGCAAAGTGGACAGGAACTCCGAGTGTATTGACATCATCATCTATCTCGTTCCAGTTCGTCTCATTTCCAGTCAATACGATGTCTCCTGTAAAAACACCTAGCGTTATCAGTGGATCATTCTGTAGTATATCGAAATGATTTTTGAACGGAGGATGTACACCAACATTATCTACTCCGGGTGACCCATATACATGTCCAGCTACAAAAAAAGAATACAAGATTTCTGTTTCATCTTCCACTGATGTTATTACCTCTTCTTTACCACAAGAGCCTAGGATCAGGAAGGTCACTGAAAATACAAAAAACGATAGGTAATTTCTTTGTCGATAGAAAACCATTTAATTATATGTTTACACGAATATAAAACAATCACTACAAATCAAAAAATATTTAATTCTTCTTAGGAGGTAGTATAAGTTGGAGTAAGCAAATCCTATAAATAGTTGGCTTAATAAAAAGAGGAATCTGTTTCTTACAGATTCCTCTAAATATATAGAGTATAAGGATGTATAATTTTTCTAATAACTATCCGCAGTAGTTTCTATTATTTCTAGAACGACGACTACGCTGTCTGTTATTATTCCGTCGATTATTATTGTTGAAATATGATCGATTCTGTCGCCTAGGATAATTGGTGTAATTATTCTGTCGATCTCTTCTAATCCCTAAGCTTTCGTAGATCTTATTTTCTGCTTTGTTCTGCATTTTTCTGATGCGTGCAAGATCTTTATAGGAAATTCGGTAGCTATCCTGAAGACGATCTATAGCTCTTCTGATCTTAGCTTGCTGTTTATCTAGCTTTCTCAGTTCTTTGGGCGAAATATCTCCGTAATAGATTCCCTCCTCTATCAGTTTTTCATGATAGTCTAGGGTTTGTAAAATCTCAGGACTAATCGCATGTGCCTGGAGACTGACGAGACACACTAGAGAAAAAGCAAGTAGAATAATAGTATGTACTTTCTTCATAACATAAAGTTTTATTAGTGAATAAAAAACGCTTTTCTGGTTCGCTAAATAAACTCTTTTGCTACTTTCATTGATCCAACAATGTATACGAATAAAAGAAAAAATAGATACATTATTGTGTAGGACTAGATTTTATAAACTATGTTTAACTTCTTGAGCGATTTTTAACTTTACATTAACGATGGAGCACCACAATAACATTAGAAAAAAGTACGAGAAAGTATTCAATATAAATTTCGATAAGCTTAATGCTGAACAGCGAACTGCTGTAGAGGCTACCGAGGGTCCCGTTATGGTGCTCGCAGGTCCTGGTACAGGAAAAACACAAATCCTGGCAGTCAGAATAGGACAGATACTTAAGCAGTCGGATATCTCAGCGCATAATATGTTATGCCTTACCTTCACAGAGGCGGCGACCATCGCGATGAGAAAAAGATTAGTAGAGATTATAGGACCTGAAGCACATAAGGTTCACATCTATACCTTCCATGGTTTTTGTAATCAGGTGATTCAGGAAAACTTAAACATCTTTGGCAATTATAGAAAACTAGAGGCTATAAGTGATCTAGAAAAAATAGATGTTTATACAGAACTGATCGATGACTTACCTACAGATCATATCCTAAAGAGACTGAAAGGCGATCCTACTTTTGAGCACAAGAGACTAGCTAATTTGTTCGCGCTGATGAAGAAAGAAGATCTGGATGTCAAAACATTTGAGGAACGTCTAGAGCAATTCCTAATAGAGAAAAAAGAAAGTGAAGATTTTATATACAAGAGAAAAACTACAGCTAGAGGGAAGACTTATGTAAAAGGAGATTTTAATGAAAACAAGTGGGCAAGCTTCAGTAAGAAATTCGAAGAACTTGCGGCTGGTATAAAGCTCTTTCCTTCATTTAACCATATTATGGATGAGAAAGGTTTATATGATTATCAGGATATGATCTTATGGGTGCTTAAGGCCTTCGAAAATGATCCAGATCTACTGGCCAGTTATCAGGAACGATACCAGTATTTTCTTGTAGACGAGTACCAAGATACCAACGGGGCCCAGAACAAAATATTAGAGTTGCTTTTTTCTGGATCTATAGATTCTCCTAATGCTTTTGTGGTGGGAGATGATGACCAGGCTATCTATAAATTCCAAGGTGCCAATGTAGATAATATCAAAGATTTTAAAAATAAGCACGCACCTGATATTATTGTCTTAGAAAAAAATTATAGATCTTCTCAGACGATACTAGATGCTTGCTCGGCACTCATAGGGTTCAATACTGAACGGCTAGTCAATGAACCTGAGCTAAACATCAGTAAGCAATTGCTAGCTTCTGGTCCCGCAGCATCTACCAATAATGATCCTGTCATTCTCTCTTACGATAATGTAGTATGCGAACAAGCTGCACTGGTACAGAAAATATCAGCTATGCATGATAAGGGAGAAGACATGAGTGACATGGCCATCATCTATAGACAGCATAAGCAGATAGAGAAAATGGTAGAGGTGCTGGAAAAAAAACAAGTACCGCTCAATATCAAAAGGAAGATAGATATCCTGAAGTTACCGCTAGTGGATAATCTACTCAAAATATTGACATATATCCAGTCAGAATATAACAAACCCAACGCCCAAGAAGTACTACTTTTCGAATTGTTGCACTATGATTTTTTACATGTACAAACTAGAGACATTGCAAAATTAGCCTTGCACTGTAGGGAGGGAGGAAGCGACAAATCTCCATTCTACAGAGAGACTATGGGCAACAAGGAAGTGCTGGAGGAGATAGGTATACAAGGGGTAGATGACCTCATGCATGTGGATGGCCTGCTAAGTAAGTGGACGGCTGACATAGCGAATGTTACGCTACAAAGCTTATTTGAGAATGTACTGAATGAAGGAAATATACTTAAATCCATCCTGCAGCATCCACAAAAAACATGGCTGCTACAGGTGATTAGTACCTTGTTTGATCATATCAAAGAAGAGAGCAATAAGCAACCAGATATGAAGCTTATCGATTTTCTGACGACTATAAAAAAAATGAAAGACAGTGGTCTGAAATTAGAGATTAATAAGATTATACACTCTGATAAGGGCATACATTTTATAACGGCTCATTCTGCTAAAGGTCTAGAATTTGACAAAGTATTTCTAATAGGTTGTACAAAAAATATATGGGATAAAAACGCTAGAAATTACAGCTCCTATTCTTATCCTGAAAATGTCAATGAGGATACAGAAAGTAATACACAAGATGAGCGACGACTATTTTTTGTTGCTATGACTAGGGCTAAGACCTATCTAGAAATTTCTTACAGCCAGCAAACAGAAGCGGGAAAAGAGCTAGGGCCTAGCCAGTTTATCGATGAGATAATAGGGGCAACTTCCCTAGAAATAACCACCTCAAAAGTGGGTCTAGAAATCATCAACGAGTTCCAAGCACTTTGTCTCACCAAGGTAAACAAACAGATAGAACTCATCGATCATGATCTTATCGATAAGATATTAACCCGTTACAAACTTAGTGTAACAGGACTCAATAAATATCTAAAATGTCCGATGTCTTTTTATTTTGACACCATACTGCAAGTGCCTACTGCCAGAAATAAATATATGGGATTTGGTAGAGCTATTCATAAGGCTTTACAACTATATTACGAGGATAAGAAGAGAGGAAAAACGCCAGGCAAAGAATCGCTAAACAAATACTATATCCAGGGAATGAAAGAGCACCGTTCTCATTTTACCCAAAAAGAATATAAAGATCTTACAGATTATGGTCTCCTGATACTCCCTCAGTATTATGATGCTAATATGATCATGGAGGCGGTGGTAGAAGACTACGCTTTAGAAATAAAAATAGATCATGCAGAATACCAGGGCGTGCCTCTAAAGGGCGTACTAGATAAGGTAGAGGTATATAAGGATTATGTCAATGTAGTGGACTTCAAAACGGGAAAATGGGATAAGCCCGATACCAAAAAGAAACTCTATCCTATAAGCGAAAAAAATGAGCTGGGTGGAGACTACTGGCGTCAGATTGTGTACTATAGAATTCTGATAGATTCTGATAAAAAGTATAACTGGATTATGAATGCTGGTTTTATAGATTTTGTAGAGCCAGACAGAAAAACGGGCGACTTCAAAAATGAGAAAATTGTTGTCAAGCCAGAACATATAGACATAGTAGGAACCCAAATTAAAGAAACATGGCAGAATATTCACGACCATAAATTCAATCAATTATGTGAGGATGAATATTGCTACTGGTGTGAGTTTGTCAGAAACGATTATGTATTTAATGATGAGTTAGAGCTGGATAAGTTAGAGGATGTTCAGGAAGGATAGATAATAATAACTTACCTGCGAAGGCTAGCTTCCCTCGTCCAGCTAAAGCGATGAGCTGGACTTTTTACCATGTAAACCTTGAACGAATAATCTAGCTATAGACAGATTTATATTTTAATATTGCTTAGGCCTCATCAGTTTAGTAGTCCAGTAGTTGCATTCCTCTCACTTTCGTGGGTTACTCATTTCGAGCACGATGGCAAGGAATTCGTTTACATTTTGTCATACCGAGCGAGAGCAATGCATCGAGGAATCTAGCAATATCCCCTTGTCCAAATGTCGACCAGATGGTAGAAATCTTGCTTCATATCAAGGCAATAAGTATTATGGACATAAACTTCCTAAAATATCAGTAATTTTATGGCATGAATAAAAAGAAGATCCTTCGATATATATTACTAGCCCTCCTTGTGTTTCTTATACTAGCCCAGCTTAAACGTGTAGACAACGAAAACCCTCCGCTCCCTGCAGGACAAGATTTCTTTGCTATGCAACAGACTGATCCTGATATGACTCAGCTTATAAGAGGAGCCTGTTATGATTGTCATTCGCATGAGACCAGTCATCCATGGTATACGGAAGTAGCTCCTATATCTTGGTGGATAAAAGGACACATAGATGAGGGACGAGAACATCTCAACTTTTCTACCTGGGGAAATTATGATGCGGAACAAAAGCATCATAAGATGGAAGCATGTGCTACAAGAACTGAAGCAACGGAGATGCCCTTACTCGCCTATATTATCCTACATGCTGAAGCAAGAATAAGTAAAGAAGAACGTGCAGAAATGGTACAATACTTTTCTTCTCTAGCGCAATAAAATAAGATGAGTGGCGAGACCCATTTCTCCGATTACCGTAAAATAGTACATGTAGATATGGATGCCTTTTATGCCTCTGTAGAGCAACGGGATTTTCCAGAATATAGAGGCAAACCTATCGCCGTAGGTGGCGGTGGAAAACGTGGTGTAACAACCACAGCCAGTTACGAAGCTAGAAAATATGGTGTCAAGTCAGCTATGCCAGGCTATATGGCTAGAGCCCTGTGTCCACACATTATATTTGTGCCCCCGCGGTTCGAAGCATACAAGGAAGTATCGCAGAAAATACGTGCGGTCTTTAAGGAATATACTGATCTTATAGAGCCACTCTCCTTGGACGAGGCCTTTCTAGATGTTACGATCAACAAGACAGATCTGCGCTATGCAACAGATATCGCGCATGAGATCAAAAACAGAATCTATGAAGAGACGGCTCTTACTTGTTCTGCTGGTATTTCTTATTGTAAATTTCTTGCAAAGATTGCCTCAGATCTCAGAAAACCAGATGGTGTATCTATTATAAAGCCCCATCAGGCCATCGCCTTTATAGAAAAACTGGAAATACAAAAGTTCTTTGGTATCGGAAAAATGACGGCGAGGAAGATGCAAGCTCATGGCATCCATACAGGTGCAGATCTTAAGCAGTTTACAAAACTAGAACTTGCCCAACGTTATGGTAAGTCAGGTATCTTCTACTATGATATTGTAAGAGGGATAGATGACCGACCTGTCAAAGCAATGCGCAAAAGAAAATCAATAGCGGTAGAGAGAACGTTCTCAGAGAACCTTTCTGATTTAGAAAAACTCATTCCTATTATGGATAAGATCTGTGAAAAGTTTATCGAGCGACTCGACAAGGCAGAAAATTATGGTCGCACCATCACTATGAAAATTAAGAAAGCAGATTTTAGCAATTTTACACGCGGTACAACGAGAGATTATTTTATTAAAGATCCCAAGGAAATAAAAGCTATTGCCTATCACTTATTGGAAAGCAACATTGAAAGCATGGGTGCCATTCGGTTGATTGGTCTTTCTGCTACAAATTTAGAAAAGGGACAAGAAGAGAAAAAAGGAGGGCAATTAGAAATTGACTTTTGAATACTTTTGTCTCAATACAAAGAATTAATGAACGAATGTCAAGAGTGAAAGAATAACTTAACATTGAAGTACATACTTTAGGCAAGTAAAAATCTTCCATTGTCAAAATACCACTAAGAACGAATAGAGAAAATGAATCTTTGATAATAAGAATAAAGTAGAAGAAAAGCTAATCAAAAGTTATAACCTAAAACCAACAAACCTAGTTGTTTAGAAAGGTGAAGAAGTTTCTCTCAGAAACCCCCAAAAAAAAATTTACCCGCTACCATTGTAGCAGGTAAAGACACTTTAAACACCCTTAAATATTGAGAATAACTTTATATCATCAAGTTGATATTTTTTTCTTTTGTTTTAAGGAAGGATAAGGTTCTATGCTTATCCTTCCTTAGAAATTACCTTTGCCTAAAGGTTTTGAATTCAGTTTTTCAAAAGATTACACAAAATTAGTACAGTGTAAGCTTTCATTTTCAGTACGATTTGTCTGGTCATCACTCCAGAACAGTTTCATTAACATTTTTATAAGCAACCAGCGTCGATCAGATTAGCAGTCCGATCATCTGTATATATTTAATTAGATTAAGAAGAAAAAAGTAGCTCTCGAGTAATCAGCTAAAAAACAAGAGAGCTACAATTGTTAACACCCTTAATCTTAAATATTCAATATTTCAAATTATCTAGGTTAATCCATTCCCAACAGAAAAAATCAACCTCGTAGTTTCCTCAAAGTTGATTAATCTGTACTTTAAATTTTTACATTCGAAAATTACTGTTGGTATTAGAATTCACTATCCTCAGTAATAATCCCAAATGCGTTTAAGATTAACATTATAATATCCATAGCTTTTTATTATTAGTTTATAATAATAACATAAATCTAGGGATAAAAATCTTTCAAAAAAAGTACAGAAATATAAAAGATGAGACATGCATTTATGGGTAAATTACTAATATTTATATATATTAACAACTCAAAGACATAATATTATTAATCCAGATAGCTTTAAAAAGTGGATATTCCTGAGCATTGATATTTTAATAATACAAAGATGGGGTAAGTTTACTTTTGAAAAAACTATAGAAAATTACTAAATTGGATATACTAAAATTGGAATATAACTAAATATTTTTTTTCTAATAATTTGATAATCAATTAATTAATACAACATAAATTGGAAGACTTAATAGCTCTAGTTAGTGTAGTGTCTAAACAAAAAGTAAGGCAAATAGAGATTATTTCCGAGGAGGTGAAGCTTTCTAAGAAAACAAAAGAATTTTATGAAGGTATAAGAACAGGTCTTATCAAGTCAGATTTAGATGCAGTTCAAATACTTTACAACCAATTTAACGTCGATTCTAAATATAGGAAACTGAAAGGAAGACTGCGCAATAGGCTATTAAACACTGTTTTTTTTATTGATGTTCAAAAATTTGGGAAATCCGATGAAGAAACTGCAACCGTAAGATCCTACCATCTACTTGCTATAATGAAAATATTAAAATCAAGAACAAAAAGGAAAACTGCAATGAACTTAGCTGATGAAGCTCTAAAAGTTAGTCTAAAATTTGATATTGTTGATTTAATAATATTATTAACTAAAGAATTAAAAGCACATTATGGTGTGTTTGAGTACAATAAAAAAAAGTATGCGTATTACGCTGATTTACATAAAAAGTTTCTTTATATTTTTAGTTATGAAATAAGAGCCTCCAATATGTATATAACACTTGCTCAAAAGATATTGAAATTCAATAAATCAGAAATCACACAAAATTCAATTGATGAGTTAAGAGAACTGGAAATCACATTAACAAAAATATCATCATTTAAATATAATTTCGATACCTACAATTCTCTTTATTTTTATTACTATTTGATAAAAGATTATCAGAAATTAGTTGAAATTTCTGGAAAAGCGGTATCTTTTTTCCAATCTAAGCCTGGGTTTTTAAAAATTGGTATTTTTGATTTTCTTCAAAAACAAGGTGTAGCAAAATACATCTTAGGCGATTTAATTGAGGCTATAAAAGTATACGAAGAAGCATTAAACATGAACCCAAGAGAAGGGGGAACTGCTTGGTTCAATATTAGAAATCACTTGTTTAATGCTCACCTGAAATGCAAGGAATACGATATTGCATACAAATACTTACTTGAATCGTTAAGCATTTCAAAATTTAAAAACCTTTATGAATCTTTTAAAGAGCCATGGCTAATTAAAGAAGCCTATATGCAACTTCTCATCAAGATGGGAAAAATAGAAGAAGATAAAGATTCGAAAAATAAACTTCGTCCTTTCCGAATCAACCGGTTTCTAAATGAAGTACCACTCTACTCACGAGATAAATCAGGTAGGAATATTGCTATCCTTATCATACATGTACTTTTTCTATTTATCCAGAAAAAAGATGATGAGCTACAGCGACGACTTGACGCACTCGGTCAGTATTCTTTCCGTTATCTTAGAAATGATGAGACGCTCAGGAGTAATGCCTTTATTAAGATGCTACAGAAACTACCCGATGCTAACTATCACCCTAAAGGCATAGAGCGACGGGTAGACAAATTCTACAAACGACTCGTAGAGACACCTATGAATATTTCGGAAGATTCTGCCGAGACAGAGGTGATACCTTATGAGCATCTATGGGAGATTGTTTTAGAGTTATTGCAGATGCGGGTGAATAAGGAGATATAGTTTTTTTATTTTGAGTGTGGTTGGCGTGGCGCATATCGCTACCTGATAAAGTAGTGTTATTATAATATACATAGGTTTCTATTGATTGGTTGTAATTTGTTTTGTTTGGTATTGTTCATTTTTTCCAGTCGCTGAAAAAACGAACCAAAAAAAGCTTGTCGCTTCAATTGCTGGTCTCGAAGGCTGGCATCCCTCGATCCCACTGAAGCGACGGGCTATGCTTTAAGCTACTCCGTAGTACCCCGAAGTGGGTTACATAGATTAGCTTGGGGCATCGCCCCATGACTAATTGCAACCATTGGAAACCGCTCTGAAGGAGCATAATAGTTTATATAAATCAATACTGGGATAGAAGCTATATCGTTCCATCAAAGCTAGTGGAGATTGTATTAACTTCCTTAGGAAGTATGGTCATAAAATACAAAGTATGTCCTATATAAAAACTACAACTTTCTTCTTCGTACATATAGCTGTAAACCGACACCCATAATAGCGCCAGATAAAATGACAAGCAAAATTACTCCTAGACCGTGATCGGCGAATATATTATTATACCGGTTAAGAAGTAGTACAATTATAGCCATAGCTATGACTGACACTATGATCTTCACCATACGTAATGATTAAAATAATTATAAACAATATTAAATTGTAGAAGGGCCCTTCTTTGCTATTGGAACTTATACCATTTGAATTCTTTGATAATCCAAATATAGTTTGTATTTCATTGTAAAAAAATAACAAATATGCTTAGTAATGTTTATAGCTTATTTTGATATTTATATAGATTAAAATCGTAAAATATTGAAAATCAATAATTTAAATTATTAAAAGTAGTAAATATTCTTTATTATGTAACATGGAAGATCTATTAGCCTTATCGAGTGTGGTCAGCAAGCAGAAAATACAGAAAATAGAAGTCTTGGGACAAAACCCAAATCCTAAACTTCTCACCAATCAATTATACGAAGGACTTGTAAACGGATCTATAGCCAATGATAAAGAGGCACTAGACTTATTATACCAAGATTCCAAAGCCAAAAAAAAATTATATGCTATCAAGACCAGGTTGCGATCACGATTATTGAATACTTTATTCTTTATTGATGTTCAAAAATTTAGTAGGTCTGATCAAATTTCAGCAACCATTAAATCTTACCACTTACTTTCTGCTATGAAAATCCTTTTTGGCAGAGGTAAAAGAAATACTGCAATATCTTTAGCAGAAGAAGCTCTTCAGTTATCTGTAAAATTTGATATTGTAGAACTTACTTATTTACTCTCAAAAGAACTCTGCTTGCATTATGGGTTATACAATTATCACAAAAAAAAATATGGCCAATATTTAGAATTAAGTGAAAAGTATCTAGAGTACATAGCTCTCGAAGATAGAGCATCTAAAGCTTTTATATTCTTCGGACAACAGATGCTTAAGCACAAACATTCCTATGATAGTAAATTGCAATTTTATAAAAATGAATTAAATACATTAGAGAAAATATCTCACATACAAACATACACTTATAATTATAGGCTTTTTAATGCTTTATATTTTATGTACTACATAGAAAAGGATTATGAGAAATTAGAAAAGATTTCGAATACAGCAGTACAGTTCTTTCAATCAAAAAAGGGATTTTTACAAGCTGGTGAGTTTAGTTTTTTACAAAAGCTAGGTTTTGCAAAATTTATTATGGGTGATATTGATGCCTCAATTGCTGTGTACAATAGAGCTCTAGCCTTAAAACCACGTACTGGAAACCTTGCCTGGTTTAATGTGCGGAATCATTTGTTTAATGCTTATCTCTCTACAAAGAATTATACCATGGCATACAAATATTTAATTGAAGCATTGAATGAGGATTCTTTAAAAAAATTAAATGAGAGCTTTCGAGAACCCTGGCTCATAAAAGAAGCCTACATGCAGCTACTCTTAAAAATGGGAAAGGTTACTGAGGTGGAAGATTCGAAAAATAAACTTCGTCCTTTCCGAATCAACCGTTTTCTAAATGAAGTACCACTCTATTCAAGAGATAAATCAGGTAGGAATATTGCTATCCTTATTATACATGTACTTTTTCTATTTATCCAGAAAAAAGATGATGAGCTACAGCGACGGCTTGATGCACTCGGTCAGTATTCTTTCCGTTATCTTAGAAATGATGAGACGCTCAGGAGTAATGCCTTTATTAAGATGCTCCAGAAACTACCCGATGCTAACTATCACCCTAAAGGCATACAGCGACGGGTAGATAAATTCTACAAACGGCTTGTAGCGACACCTATGAATATCTCTGAAGATTCTGCAGAGACAGAAGTCATACCTTATGAGCA
>ENA-ORXM01002207-ORXM01002207.1-marine-metagenome-genome-assembly--contig:-NODE-2207-length-23602-cov-18.724378_pt1 | contig 23602 bp, 15 predicted proteins | sample MGYA00237867_ERZ511480 | MGnify/ENA primary metagenome ERZ511480 (study PRJEB26309, sample SAMN06266103) | marine metagenome | isolation source: Algal blade | place: United Kingdom:Sidmouth, United... | reverse complement strand
TCCGTTTTACGGCTTCGATTTACGCCGGGGCCGTATTCGGATTGGTCTATAACGTGCTGAAAGAATCACACCCTTCCACTGTGGTGAAACTGCCGATTCTACAATTGCCTGAGGAACTCCGCGACCAAGATCCCAATCTGATTTATAGGCCTCACTATCAAATCAGTAACGATAATTTTTTTGTCCAGATCGGTCCAAGGGTTATTGTGATTGTATGCAAAACACCTTACCCAGGCTGGAAGGCTTTTAAGCAGGAGGTCGTTGATGCATTGGCCGCCATTATCGATACAGAGGCGATTGGCACCATTGAGCGAATGGGGCTGCGTTACGTCAATATCTTTACCGGCGACGTGACCGAAGAAATCACCCTGAAAATAAAGTCAGAAGTACCCTACGATACGAAAACGGTATCGATGCGGATGACAGTGGAACACGGCGGGCTGATGAACAATATAAACATTCACAACGAGGCCCTGGTTGGTGAAAAGAAAGATCAAGCTGGAACTGTTGTGGACATTGATACGTTCATAAACCTGAATATGCCCGTTTCAGAATGGGGCTATGCCGATATTCTGGACAGGATGCACGATGCGGAGAAGTCTATTTTCTTCGCATCTTTAGAGCAGTCATTACTTGAACGACTAAACCCAACTTACTGATGGTCAAAGATTACGCAGTTACGGCAGGCTCCGCTTTAAATGCAGTAGCATTCGCATCTATTATAGGTGTAACTGGTCTGGCCAGCGATAACCAGAAGCTTTGGCCGGTGTATCAACCAGAGATCACCGCTCAACATCCTGTGGCACAAGCCCCTGCGATGCGGGCACGGGCTGCGGTGAGCACCGAGATAGCTGTTGACCACGGAGCGGCACAGCTTGCTAACATGGCCAAACTTGCCACAGAAATTGCGGGTAAGTCCCGAGGCGTCGATGCTGAAATTGGCGCAGCGGTAGAAGAAAACTTTTTTGACTGGTTGTAATGCTGCCAGACGACATAAAACTATACTTGCCGAAGTTTCTTTCGGATGAAGACAGCAAAGAACTGCAACGTGCGGTGAGTGCCATGCTTGCTGGTACACCCAAGTCCTACTATACCAATCGGTTAGCCCAGGAGCCTATACTCTATCAAGGAGACGGAATTATCAACCTGCCATACTTGGAGCTACCCCGGGTTGACATCAAAGACGTTAACGCCATGGTGCTCTCAAATACCTGCGATGTCGATCCGGAGAACCCCCGCGATTTCCCGCCAAGGGTTTTGTATGCACCGATCATGCCATTGGCAAACTACCGAGCTGGTATTTTACGTGCCACGGGGAAAAGTGAAGAACAGGTGGATGCTCATTTGTCAGCCATCAGGCAGCAGCATATTACCCAGGTTTTTTATTTGCCGGAGTACCCCGGTAAGATGGAGGAGTCTATTGTGTACATGGACCGGATCGTCAATATTGGTAACGGTACGATTGATCGTACAACGCTACCTGATCAGCGGATTTTCACCTTGAGTGACTTTGGTGCCTGGTTGTTTGTACTCAAGCTAAGTATACACTTTAGCAGGGTACAGGATAAGGTGTCTCGGGGGAGTGAGTAGAGGGTATAATCCTTGTAGTTAGCATTTTAGAACGGAATTGATAAAAACTGCAATACCGCACGGTCGGGGTGGACGTGCAGCGAATGGCCAATTCATTTAAAGGACGCGGTGGAGACTATAAGCGGGGTTAATGATGCTAAGGGGCTTAAGAAGGGTCGGGGGTTGATTAAGTGGAGTGGGAGTGGTGAGGGGAGATCGGAATATTACTTAGAAGTACATTTTAAGAGAAAATATCACTTTAAGCTACATTTTTACGACTTTGAGTGTGTTATTGCGTAATAAAAACGTTAGATTGAGTGATGTTTACTCTTAAACCATAGTCTATGCTGCTTCGATTTGCTGTTTCAAATTTCCTCTCCTTTGCCGAGGAGATAGACTTTAACTTGTTTCCGTACGATCGGTTGAAAACGCATCAGGATCACTTGTACGAGACACCCAAAGTGAAGTTGCTGAAGGCTGCTGCTGTTTATGGGGGTAATGGGGCTGGGAAGAGTAACCTGATCAAGGCCCTGAAGTATTTACACCTGGCGGTGGTTGACCCTGAGTTTGACTTTTTTCAGGCGGGGCACCGGCTGAACGATACCGGGCTGGGGAGCGCATCTTGTTTTGAAATTGAGTTCTTCTTCGGGGAACGCTACTATTCTTATTTATTGAGAACCGCGTTCGGAGGAATCGAAGAGGAGTCACTGTACGAAATCGACCCCAAGGAGGACGGTCAGGTTGTGCTTTTTTCACGTACGCGGAACGCGGAAACGGGAAAGATAGACCTGTCCGTATCCGAACGCTACGCTAAAACGGAAAAAGATAAACTATTGGTGCAGGTGTACGCCGAAGGGGTGCTGACCGACCAGATGCCGTTTCTTCGGCTGATTAGTGAAAAAGAGCAGTTCGGGGACTTGGGCTCCGTGTATGAGTACTTTGTAAGAAATCTTCATTTTGTTTTTCCTAATGACACCATTGGCGGCATCGCGTCGGCTTTATATTTGCATCCGGAGATCGGGGAGATCATCAATAATCTTTTTGCGCAACTTGATACGGGAGCTAAAAAAGTTGAACTAAGGACAACGACCTTCGAGGCTTATTATGGTATTGAATACCAGCACCTGAAGCCGATGGTACTGTCTACGTTGGAAGGAGTACAGGATTACATGTATTTACCCCACGAGACGGATGACGTCATCGTTACGAAGAACGAGAAAGACCAATTGTTTGCCCACCGGGTGATGCTTGTTCACGAAACAACCGGAGGCGAGGATTGCTTCTTTGAATTTGATCAGGAATCAGACGGTACGCAGCGTATTTTGGAGTTACTTCCGATTGTGATTTACCTAACCGTTCCGGGAATGGTTGTTTTTGTGGATGAGATTGGTCGGAGCCTGCATCCGAAACTTTTGAAAAGTCTTATTCGGCTCATTCTTGATCAACAACTGGAAGGCCAGCTCATTTTTACTACCCACGATGTCAACTTGCTCGACCTAAGCCTCTTTCGGCAGGACGAGATCTGGTTCGTAGAGAAAAATCACGTTGGCGGTTCCCGCGCCTACCCGATGAGCGATTTCAAACCTCGCTACGATCTGGATATTCGTAAAGGTTACCTTAGTGGTCGCTTTGGAGCCGTACCCGCGCTCGACCAACTGGCCAACGCGCAACTAAAATTGGAGTATGCCACGGAAGAATAGGGACTACAAAAAGACAGGCTATTTCCGGGACACCAAACTTTTCGTGATAGCTACGGAGGGGCAGAAGCGCGAACCGCAGTATTTTCTGGCGCTTGCGAAAGGGCATACGCGGGTCAGGGTGAAAATCTTAAAGCCGGGGCGGGATCAAAGATCTTCCCCGTAGATGTTTTGCGCCGGGCGCGGGCTTACGAAAAGGAAGTCAAGCTTAATAAGGATGACCAGATGTGGCTGGTGATCGACACCGATCGCTGGCCAGCTAAAACCCTTCACCGCATCGCTAAGTACTGCCAGCGCAAAGGGTGGGGGATCGCAATCAGTAACCCTTGCTTTGAGCTGTGGTTGTACCTCCATAAGGAACCTCTTCCCGTAGAAGTGATCTACACCAGCCAGGAAATGAAGACAGCCCTGGGTGAGCTCGTCGTCGGTGGTTATACCGCTGAAAATTTTGTGTTGTTACTTGCTATGGCGATAGTAAACGCAAAAGCTGCGGACGACTCTGTGGCGTACAATTTGCCGGAGCTGATGCGAACGCAATTATGGCGGTTAGGGGAGGCACTGCTGCCTTTTTTAGAGGACTAATCTCCTTGCCAGTTTCGCGCGGGGATGGAATACGTTTTGCGGCAGGACGTATTAGACAGTCCTCGGAGCAGAGATAGTACACTGGTGTGGGACAGTATCATGGATAACGTTCGGGTAAGTTTTGTCCCCGTTGTCGACAATGAGGACGGGGATTTAGCCAACGACGCCTTCAAACGCCGCTTCTACTGGGAAGACTTACTGATTGGGGTGCCGCAGCCCTGGTTTAATCTGGATGGGGAGCGGTAGGTAAATTCCTCAACCTGAGCGCCAATTCTAAGGTTTTGAACTTGTGATTGATTGCATTGTTCACATTCTATGAACTATATTTGAATCATGAACGCAATTGACATCCTCGACCATGGCGTCCTTCAGCTACAAGCGCTGTTTACCAACGGCTTCAAGGTTAAGGTAATTACCGCAGACGAGCCGGGAAGTAAGCACAAAGTAAACGGTACCCTGCAACTGAATGGAACTGACTACCCCTGCGTGGCGATCACCCACCGGGGAATAGCACCTTTGCGGGACCTCAACGCCGGTTGGAAACGGGAGGAGAAGACTGCTCCCATCTTTTTTGTGTCTTTGCTGGATGGTGCTGAACGGGTCGCCTGCCGTAAAGAAGGTATTCATTTCGTCGACACGCAGGGCAACTGCTTCCTTGATTTACCGGGCTGTCACATTAGCGTGAGTGAAGATCATCCTCCGCAGCATCGTTTGATGCCAACGGGTAAAGCTTTTCAGACTGGCGGATTACTTTTTTTGTTAGCCATTTACCGGGAACCAGAATTGCTAAACCAGCCCTACCGGAAAATTTCCACGGCAACGGGGATTTCCACCGGAGCCCTGACGGCAATCTTTGAAGACCTCCGGGCGAATGATTTTTTGCGAGAAGACCCTCAATCTGGCAGTTTTTCATTATTGAACGAGTTGGACCTGGTTCGGCGCTTTGCCTACAATTACCTTACCGACGTACGCCCAAAGCTGAGTAGGGGAATGTTTTACTTTGCGACTGAAGACACGCTGGAAAGACTCAAAAATACGGGTGCTGAGGTGCCACTACTTATGGGGGGACAACATGCTGCAAGCATCCGGGGAAAATATCTCTCTTCTCCCTTCTTTACGCTGTACACCGACGCACGTATTGTAGAACTTGCCAAAAGCTACCGTATCGTGCCCGTAGGGACAAAGGTGAAAAGTGACCGGCTTACCGTGGAAATATTTAATACTTTTGGCGGCCGGCACGCCGTGGGTCAAAATGGGAACATTAGCCTGGTGAACGATCTACTCATTTATGCAGACTTACTTAACAGCCACGATGTACGCGTGCTGGACGCCGCGGAAAGATTACTGACCCATGAAATATCCGATAAGTTCCGAGAAAACTGGCTTCGCTACGGCGGCACTCCTGGAGTACTTTCAGTTACTTAACGATGTTTGTAATGGACTGGACACTAATTTTCTGGTGGTTGGCGCTTTCGCAAGAGACATTCTCCAGGAACAGATCTTTGGAGGCCAACGTGGCATCCACACTAAAGACATTGACGTAGGGATCCTCTTGCCAGATTGGGTTGCCTATGAGAAGGTAATTGCAGAGCTGACGCAGCAACGTGGTTTCCGGCCGGGGAAATTAGTCCATGAGTTCTATTCGCCTAATAATATCCAAACCGATATTTTACCCTTCGGGCGCGTTGAACGGCAGCGAAGCATCAGTTTCCCGGCAGCACCGCATTTTGGGATCAACATGATGGGATTCGCCGAAGCCTGGGAGCACAAACTAACGGTCGTAATTGACGATAAGCAAGAGATAAACATTCCTTCCGCCGCCGGAATAGTTCTGTTGAAATTAATTGCCTGGAGTGACCGCCAGCCCCAACCGGTAGCCGCCAAGCACCTGATAGATATTGGAGAGCTACTGGACGCTTACTACTTTGGCACCTACGACCAGATTAGCACTGATCCTGATTATGCGGATGTTTACGATGTATTGGGTGACGATATATTGCCACACCTGCACAGCGCGGTGGTCATTGGCCGCCAATTATGTGAAATAACTGCTGGCTATCCGGAAACCCGTACAATGTTGTTGCGGTTAATGGAGGTGATCCTTGCCGGCCCTGGCCCTAAAGACGTCATTGGAACACTCAGCCGGGCATTGGGGGCCGATGAGTCTACCGCCCGGCGGGTAATTGAATTGATGCGGAATGAAATAGCCAAATGAGCCAAATAAACCAACGCCTCCAAAAACTCTTCCAGGAAGACGACCACCGCATCGTCCTCTGGTACGGCAACGACAGCACCGAAATGACCGCTGAGTTTGAGGCAATGGAACTGAGCGGGGTAACCAAGTTGAACGTCCAACACCAGGCACTGAAGACCAAGTTTATGGTTCAGGTAGAGCAAACGGACGATAAGGATAAGTTTCTTCTCTTCGCCCCCGGTAAAGTGCCGGAAAAGGACGCCGACAACTGGTTGCTGGACCTCCAGCTCGCCTATCCGCTCTTCAGCACCGACGAGTACGCCGTGTACCGGGAGGAACTTAAGCTGGACCGCACGGCGGATAAAATCCTGAAGACTTACCGGACGTTCTTTGCCAGCAAAGAGCGGCGGGAGTTGCTGCGGCAGCGGCTGCCGTCCACCGTAGCCAACGACCGGGAGCTGGAACTGGGCATGTTGGGAGCCTTACTGCGGTGCGAACCCCGGGTCACGGAAATTTTTCTGGCCCTCATCAGCACCTTTCGGGAAGCGGACCGGCGGGAACTGTCCGCCGCCGCCGTCCGCAAGCTAGGCTCACGGGAAGCGGTGGAGAAGGAGATCAGCGATCACGGGCTTTACCAACCGCTGTGGGAGTACGCCGAAAGCAGTTACGGGTACGATTGCGCCGAGCCCGGCGTCGAAGATTTCGCCAAAGCTCTGTTCGTCAGCCGGTTCGCCGAATTGGTGACGGGGCAGCCCCGGAGAGTACGCCGGGAAGCGTATCTCCTGCTCAACCGTTGGCAAGACAGCGAACGCACCCGGCCCACCTTTGAACTGACCGCCCGCCGGTTAGGCGAGGAGTGGAACGTTGCCGAGAAAATGGCCAAATTGCCGCTGGGCGAGTTTCAACGCGCTGACCTGTTCGAGGAGATCGACCGGCGTTTGCTGAGCGGCTTGCGGGACGACATCCTGGCCGGAAAAATCTCCGCCGGACAAGTCCACGCCATGATCAACGACCGGGAGGGGACGTTCTGGTACGATGCGTACGCGCACCACTACGCCGCCCTGGGGGCCGCCGCGCGTTTCCTGGCCCTTCAACAATCCCTGCACCTGCGCTCCGGCGCCCAAAACAGCCTGACCGATTATACCAGTCAACAGCACCAGGTCGACCAAGCCTACCGGCAATTCCATTATCACCTCCGCCACGTGAGCGACCCCTTGCCACAACCGCTGGTCGCACCGCTGGAACGCCACTACACGACGGGATTTCTGCATCCGCTGAACCAGCACTGGCAACAGCAATTGGATACGGAAGGCTTTCCGCCACCGGGTCTGCCGATGGCACGCCAAAGAGATTTCTGGAAAACGAATATTGAACCCTACGTAAAGCGGGGCAACCGCATTTTTGTGATCATTTCCGATGGCCTCCGCTACGAGTCCGCCAAAGAACTGTCCGACTGGCTACCGACTTTGGGCCGTTACCGGACCACGCTGGAGCCGATGCTGGCCGCAGCTCCCACTTTTACCCAACTCGGTATGGCCGCATTGCTGCCGCATAAGGAGTTGCAACTGCGGGGAGACGGAATGGTGACCGCCGACGGCCGAAGCACGCAGGGAACGGCCAACCGCGATAAAATCCTGAAGGCCGCCGCGAATGGCCGCGCGGTAGCCATTACGGCTTCGGACCTGCTGCGCGACTATTCCGCCCGGGATGCCGGTCGGGCCTGGGTCAAAGGTTTTGACGTGATCTATATCTACCATAACCTCATCGATCAGGCCGGGGAAAAGGAAGAGGATCAGCTGTTTTTGCGTACCCGGCAGTGCTTCGAGGAAATTGAACAGCTACTGACCGTCATCGCCCGGATGAACGGCAACAACATCATCATTACCGCCGATCACGGTTACCTCTTCCAGCATTCCCCGCTGGAAGACAGCGACTACGCCGGCTATAAGGTGATCGGCGATGACCAGAAATACAACCGGCGCTTCGTACTTGGAACCCAACTCGAACAAGACCCCGGAGCCATGCACTTCACCGCCGAACAGCTGGGCCTGAGCGGTGATTTGGAAATTGTGATTCCACGCTCCGTTCACCGACTTCGCCGCTCGGGCAGCGGTAGCCGATACGTCCACGGCGGGCTCAGCCTGCAGGAACTCGTCGTGCCGATGCTGCACGTAGGCGTCGGCAGAACGGCTGATGACGATCTACGGCCGGTCGACGTGGAAGTAATCGCCGGCAACGGCCGCATCACCAATAACGAATACAGCGTGCGTTTCTTCCAAAAGCAGGCGGTCGGTGGTAAGCGGGGGGAACGCCGCCTGCGCATCGGGTTCTTCGACGCCGGAGGTAAACTGATCTCCGACGAGAAAAACATCGTTTTCAGCAGCGAAGCGACCGAAGAACGCAAGCGCGAAACCCGCCTCCGCTTCCGTTTCGGTACCGATGCGGGTACCGGCGGAAGCAGGCCCGTCAAACTGCGCCTGCGCGACCCCGCCGGGGCCATCGTTTTTGAACACCCGTTCACCCTCGATATCACCTTCGGTAGTGATTTTGATTGACCCCTCTAGCCTTTACACCCTTACCTCTTTTCCATGCTTCCCTTCGACCAACGCATCAACGACGCCTTCCCCGGCAAAGTAGTCCGCAAGGACCTAACCGCTTTGGTCAAGGGAAACGCCGTCGTGCCCACCTTCGTACTGGAATACCTGCTGGGCCAGTACTGCGCTACCGACGAGGAGGAGACCATCAGGGCGGGCGTAGAAACGGTAAAGAAAATCTTGGGCAAACACTACGTCCACCGGGAGCAATCCGAGCTCATCAAATCGCAGATTCGCGACCGGGGAACTTACCGCGTCATCGACCGCCTCAGCGTCGAGTTGGACGACCGCCAGGATGTCCACGTAGCCACCTTCACTAACCTCGGGCTAAAACGGGTTCCCTTGCGCGACGAGTGGGTGCGCCGCTTCCCGAAACTGCTCACCGGTGGCGTCTGGTGCCTCATCGATATCTCCTACGAAAGCCGCGAAGAACGCGACGCTGTACCCTGGCTGGTCGAGAACGTGAAACCCATTCAACTCTCTAAATTCGACTTCGTCGATTACCTCCTCGGGCGCGATAAATTCACCACCGAGGAATGGATGAACGTATTGATGCAGAGCATCGGTTTCAACCCCGAGCACTTCGGGCGGCGCAACAAACTGCTGCAACTAACCCGGCTGATCGCCTTCACGGAGCGTAATTTCAACTTCATCGAGCTGGGGCCGAAAGGAACGGGCAAGAGCCACGTTTTCTCCGAGTTCTCCCCCCACGGTATGCTGATCTCCGGCGGTGAGGTAACCCTGGCTAAGCTGTTTGTGAACAACAGCAGCGGTAAAATCGGCCTCGTCGGTTACTGGGACTCCGTCGCTTTCGACGAGTTTGCCGGAAAGGATAAACGCATCCCCCAGAACTTGGTCGACGTCATGAAAAACTACATGGCCAATAAAAACTTCAGCCGGGGGCGGGAGTCACTGGGCGCGGAGGCGAGCATGGCCTTCATTGGTAACACGAAGCGGTCGGTCAACTACATGCTCAAGCACTCCGATCTCTTCGAGCAGTTACCGAAAGCTTACTACGATACCGCCTTTCTGGACCGCCTCCATTTCTACCTGCCGGGCTGGGAAGTCGACATCATCCGTGGTGAGATGTTTACCGCAGGCTTCGGCTTCATCGTCGACTACCTGGCCGAGATTCTGCGCTTCCTGCGCACCGAAGACTTTGGCAGCTACTACCAGAACTTCTTCACCCTCGATGCTACCATTGCCACGCGTGACCGCACCGCCATCCACAAAACTTTCGGCGGGTTGATGAAGGTGCTCTTTCCCGGCGGTGAGTGTACGAAGGAAGAAGCGCGTGAATTACTGGAGTTTGCCATCGAAGGCCGTCGCCGCGTAAAACTCCAGCTGATGAAAATGGACGAGACCTTCCGCGAGCGGGAGGTTCGCTTCGTCTACCTGGACAAAGAAACCAATACGGAGCACGAAGTCATCACACTGGAAGAACTGCAGTACGACCGGGCACTTTCGGGGGCGCGGCCGCAGGTGCAAACCAAAGATAAGGAGAGCAGGGCGGGGGAGGCCGGCACCCTTGTTCCGGAAGCCATGGGCTCCCCGGCATCGGAACCCGTTACAGCACCCGAGCCAGAACGACTGCCCACCGGCATCAACATCGTCGTCAAAGAAAACCAGCGCGGCGTCAGCTACGAAAACCTCTTCGGCGATTACCTGAAGGGAGTAACGGAAATACACATCGTAGATCCATACATCCGCCTCTTCTACCAGGTTAAGAATCTCCACGAACTATGCCGTCTGGTCTATCGTCAGAAAGAACCAGGAGACGAGGTATGCATCAAGGTCATCACTACCGCCAAACCTGAAGACCACGCCGAAGTAGAAAAACTACTCTGCCAACTGGAGTCCAGCCTCTTCGCTTCCGGCATCGACCTCTCCTTCGACATCGAACCCGATCGCGCTCAGCATGACCGCTATATCGAAACCGACACCGGCTATAAGGTAATCCTCGGCAGAGGCCTCGATATCTTTCAGCCTTATGATCTGAAGGATCCTTTCAGCATGGCCAATTCGGTTCAGGAAGAGCGCGGGTGTAAGAGTTTTGAAGTAACGATAGTAGGGTAAAAAACAGCCTTAAGTAAGAAATTATGCTAGACACAGTTTTTGATATTATCCTACAAAGGATTAACAATCTTAGGAACTCAGTAGAAGTAGTTTCAAAGTTTGCTAATACCTTATGGGTAGTAGTTGCAGATGATGAAGAGAGTATGAAGCTTGTTTTCAAACAGGATGGAAAACTGATGATCTCACGGCGTGGTACTGTCAGTGAAGGTCACTATGAGCCTTTATTGGTTGCTAACTCCATCGTTATTACAATCAACGGAGAATCACGCCTTTACAATCATGTTTATACCGATGAAGGGCTTATGTTCCTTCAGTTAGATGACGGCGATTCAAAGCCTTTTGTCATGATCAATAACAATCTTCTGGAGGGGAAGTCTCCTCAGGAATACTTGAATGAGACTTACATGGCTCCTCAAAAGGCTAAAGAGCTTCATAGTGAATTAGCTCTTACTCTTTGGACAACTCTTTGGAAAGGATCAAGAACCATGTGGATATACAGAAGTCAAACATCAAATCGGTTGTTCGCCTATTTCAAATCTAATATTGTAAAGGCAGGAACTTATAATTTTAATAATAACGGTAGTACAGTTCTCATTGTAGGAGAGTTAGGTGAGGTAGAAGCGTTCTACCGGCTCAAAACCTTCAGACAGAAAAAAGGTGACAGCCTTGCTGTCCATGTTAACCCCGTAGATGGTACCATCAACGGCTGCAAAGTATTTATAGATGACGCCCCCGCGCCAGATGGACTTTACCGCTTAACCTGGCTGAAATCGCTTAACGTCAAAAACGGGCTTGTTGCCGATAAGTAATATGGCCACCAACAAACTCGCTTCCCTCCGCTACCTCGCCCTCGATCGGTGTTTCTCCAATCCCGGCCGGAAATACTACATCGAAGACCTCATCGATGCCTGTAATCAGGCGATCTATGAATCCACCGGCTCTCATGACGGCGTAAAGCGGCGCCAGGTCTACGCCGACATCACCTTCATGGAAAGTGAACAGGGGTACGCGGTACCGCTTGTCCGGCATAAGGATGGCCGCAAGAAATTCTTCCGCTACGAAGACACCTCCTTCACCATTCGGCGGCGCAGCGTTAACCAAGCGGAAGTAGAGCAGATCGCCGAAACGCTGGCCATCCTCTCTCGTTTCAAAGGAATGCCGCAATTTGAATGGCTCGATGAAATCAAGATCCGTCTTGAATCCGCTTTCGGAATGACGAGCACCACCGAAGCATGCGTCAGTTTCCAGGAGAACCCATACCTTAAAGGACTCCGCTATTTTGCCGATCTCTTCGCCGCTATTTCTCAAAGAAAAACCCTCATTATCAGCTATCAGGGATTCAGGCAACCAGAACCTGCCGACCTGCCCTTTCATCCCTGGTACCTCAAGCAGTACAATAACCGCTGGTTTGTGTTGGGGCACAACGAAACTTTTGGGGACTTGTCTATCCTCGCGCTCGATCGGATTCAGGATCTGAAACCAGCCTCGTTTAATTATCTGGACAATAAGTCATATGACTTCGAGGAGTACTTCGAAGATGTAATTGGTGTTTCGTTTCCAGAAGAACGGTTAGTTGAAATGGTCCTCCTTAAAATCGATCATAAGCTCTGGCCATACATTGAAAGTAAGCCCTTGCATAGTTCCCAGAAAGTAAAATCAAGAACGCCCGAAGGGGTAATCGTTGAATTGAAAGTGATCGCAAACTTCGAGCTGAGGGCCACCCTTCTTTCTTACCTGACGGGCATCGAGGTGCTGGAACCAGATAGTCTCCGGAGGAACCTAATCAAAGACCTAAACATTGGCTTAGCGAAGTATTCATAAACGTGTGCACTTGGGTTGCATAGGTAGGGTAGACTTTTGTCTTGTTGCGCGGAGAAACCGTGCCTTTATCTTTTTACACCCCAATAAATACAGAAATGCCTAACGCACAATTTACCCTAGAACTCAAAAGCTGGATCGATACATTCCCAACCTGGAAAAAGAACCTAAGCCTTGATATCCTTGCGCGGGGCACTTGTCGTAAGGAAGCTATGGTGGAGGCGCTTGACGCTTTTCTGATTGAAAATAAGCTGAAGAAAGCTCCTGAACCAACATCAGCGGCAGCTACCGCTACAACAGTACCTGCAACATCAGGTGCTGCTGTCTCCCCTGTGTCAGATTCAGCGCCCCTAATACTAAGTAGCATTCAAGGGTTCAAATCCGTAAGTGCTTTGCGGGATGGGGAGCGCATTGAAGTTGGGCCTGGATTGACTGTTATTTATGGGGTTAATGGTGCTGGGAAGTCCAGCTACGTCCGAATGCTGAACCGGGCTTTCTCCTCCCGAGGAGATCAGGAAATATTGCAAAACGTATTTGCTGAACCTACTGGAGACCCCTCCTGTGAGTTTTGCTTCAATGCTGACGGAACCGCCGAAACAGTATCGTTTCCGGCGCAGAAGGAGCACCCTTATCTACAAAGGTTTTCTGTGTTTGATGGTAAAAGTGCTCGTGTTCATCTCGACCAGAAAAATGAATTGCTTTTTGTGCCTGGAGGCTTTGAATTTTTTACCTCGCTAAACGATGGCCTTGACGGTATGGTTCGCTTAATGAGGGAACGTACTGCAACGCGTAAACCCGTTAATCCCCTAGCGCATACTTTTGAAAGGATGAGTCCAGTTTGGAAAATAGTTAACGGAATATCTGCGGGTACGACTATGCAAGAAATAAAAGAACAAGCAGTTGTTGCTGATGCCTCCGTTATTGAACACCTTGCCGAACTGGAACTGGAACTAGCGAAACTAAAAACCAGTGAAGTGGCCGCTGATGTGAAAAAATTAAACAGCTTATCTGCCAACCTCGATCGTCTTGTGACTGCCCTTCAAAAGATAAATGAACAGTTTTCATTAACCAACGTGACTAAGCTTCTTAGGGCGCGGACGCAGGTGCAGAAAAAGGATCAGGAAGCAAGGCAAACGGGCACGGCTCGTTTTACCGAGTTGGGCATTAAGTACGCTGGTACGCCACAGTTTAAAACGTTTCTTGAATCCGCTGCTGCTTTCATGGAACTACGCGATGAGGAAAATGACTGCCCTTACTGTGACCGGCCGCTTCAGGAGAGAGGTAAGGTATTAAAAACAGCTTACGAAGGCTTTTTGTCAAGTACTGCTGAAAAGGAATCGGCAACTGCCCGCCGGGCACTGGATGCGGGGATCGAGGTATTGGAAGCCATTCACTTTCCGCAATTAGATGATTCTCAAACCTTATTTACGCAGATGCAACGTGACGAAGCAGGTAAAAAACTGGCCGTCACCTATGTACATCAGATAAAGGCAGCTACGGAGTTTCGTGATGTCCTACTTGAACGCTTACGCGGAAATTTCTTGCTGGGCGAGCCCTCCGTTTTTATCATCGACCACGCACTGATCAATGATTACCAACAGGCTATTGCAGCAGAAGTCGAACAACTCAAGAAGCTAGATCCCGCAACGGAAATCGTCAAAAAGGAAGCGGAAGTAAGTCTTCTGCGTGATCGGATAAAATTAGGAGAAGAGCTAGATGGCATCCTCGACTATCTCAAAGCACTTCAGTGGTGTGATAGGGCTGGCAAACTCATAACCAGCTTTGCTACGAACTCGGTGACAATCAAGCAAAGGGAGTTCTTCAACAAGTATGTCACCGATGATTACCTGAAGACATTTGAAGCAGAGTGTAAAAAGCTTGATGCTCAACTCAAGGTTGAAATATCCCAGCAGGGCACTAAAGGCAAAACTATCCGCGATCTTAAAGTTGGTGGTGTTGATCCTGGCCGAGTTCTCAGTGAGGGGGAGCAACGGGCTACGGCTTTAGCCGATTTCTTGACTGAGATACAAGTGTCAGGTAACTGTTGCGGCTTGGTGTTTGACGACCCGGTCACGAGTCTGGATCATGAACGGAAAAAATTAATCGCCAAACGAGCTGTGGAAGAAGCTTGTAATCGACAAGTTGTGGTCTTTACCCACGACCTTGTCTTTGCTTCTTATTTGAAGAGTGAGGCGGAAGCGGTAGAGTCAGAATACGTAAGTCACTGGGTCGTCAAAGACGAAAATGGACCCGGACGGGTTTGGTTGAAAAATGGGCCCACCAATGCAGCAGACTATAAAAAATCAACAATCCCTAAAAAATGGTTGGAGAAATGCAAAAATGCTTCGCCCACGGAGCAGGAGTACGCTTTGAAGGAGGGCTTTGGTGCACTAAGAACGTGCTATGAGTCTTTTGTTATACATGGCCTCTTTCGTGGGTCAGTGCTTAGGTTTGATGAGCGTATCAGCGTTGGAAGATTAACGGAATTGGTATTTGATGACGAAATAATTAACCAGGTAATTGAAAAGTCTGGTGAGTTGTCGCGTTACATTGAAGGGCACCTTCATAGTGATAAATACGTCGAAATCAAACCAACTCCTGAAATACTGAAATCAGAAATTGAGCTATTCGATGCAATGAATAAACGGCAACGTGAATTGGTCAATGCAAGCAAAAATTAATTTTTTTCCGATTTTACGTCGTGTCTAGACGGAGTTGTCTTACGCTTCCAGCTAGCATGGTGTAAAAACACCAAACGATGGTGCAGAAAAGTTCGAGTACCTTTCCAGTAGCATCGAGAACAGCGCAAACAAAAACCCCCAATTGCCTTACCGCCTGAAAGGCTCAGGGTGTCCGGGAACACATCCGTGAAGTCCTCGAAGGAGGTACCGAAGCCTTTAAAGCTCGGGAACGTAGATATCGGATTAGCGGGTAGCTAAATATTATCACACCTGTGCACTTGCTGTGCACAGGTTAATTTGATCTTTGTAATATGGATACACCGTTTGGAAATTTTGCTGACATTGATAACGAGGATTGGTTCTCAGGATATGAGGCAAGTAAAAGCTTAATGTCGGGTATCTGGTTTGAAATGGACCATCTCCGCGACTATCCAATCGATCAGGTCGGACCGCATATTCTATTCCTACTCACGCTGGAAAGATATGGATACTTCCAGAAGGTCGATGGTTGGAAAAGCATCAAGGCTTTACTGGAATCTGATGAGGTAAAGCAACTGCCTCATTATTCGATTCTCCACGAATTATATACCAATGGTAAACTACTCTTACGGAAAGAAACACCGGAACAGTTCCAAAGGGTAGTCGCTAGGATAAGGGAAGAGAGAACTGCATTCTCTGCTGATCAGTTCCCGTTGTTTTTTGACAACTTGCTGTACAGTATGTTCAGCGCTAACTCTAAAGCTGGTGGGAATCACCTGCTTACAGGATATTTGAGAGGACTAATGTCCAGTGCCGCCGGTATCGCGGAGGCGGAAAGGATCTTCAATCCGTTTGCAGGTTTAGCTTCTTTCGGCATGTATCTCCCAAAGGAGACTAGTTTCTTCGGTCAGGAAATCAACGATCAAACGTTTGATTTTGCCCGCCTGAGAGCTGTAGCTCATGACATAACGCTTAATGATGACTTTTCTCTAAGAAAGGAAGATACTTTTACCAATTGGCCAGTTGATAAGAAGTTCGATGTAGTCATCGCTAACCCTCCTTTTGGCATCAGCCTGAATCGGTACTCAAAAGAAATTTCTTCATGCCGTAGTGCTCAAAATTTTTTAATCAGAAATGGAATCCTTCTTCTGAAGCCTAAGGGAAAGTTGGTTGTGCTGGTGAGTGAAGCTTTTCTTTTCAGAGGAGGAGTAGAGCAGAAAACTCGCCGTGACCTTATCGAGACTGACTTTATTGAGACAGTCATTTCTCTTCCCCAGGGAATGCTTAACGGTACTTCTGTAGCAAGTGCTATCCTCGTTATTAACAGAGATAAGAGATCAAAGGGAGCAGTAAAGTTTGCTGCACCAAACTCAGTGGATATGGGAAAAGGAGTTGACCAGATGTTTATAGGTGACATAATTGAGGAAATAAGCGAACTAGATTATGCGAGTACTGGGGTAGGGCCAGTCAGGACTGATATGAGACTCGTTTTAAACAGTGAGATAGTTGATCAGGACTACTCATTCCAGCCAGATAGATATCTATTGTCCGATTATACCGGTGTCAAATTATCGGAATTATTAACTCCGCTACCCGGTAAATTGATAAGAGGGAAATACAGCGGTCGCTTAACAACAATTAAGCACCTTGTGGCGGAGGATCAGCACGACTATACTATCGAGTTCCCTCCTCTAACGGAAAATGAAATGGTGTCTGGAGAATACATTCTCCCAAAGAGCACACGTAAAATAGAAAGTTCTGCCCTGATGGTAGCGGTAGCTGGAAGACTGCTTAAGCCGTCGTTTTTTTACAAGCACAGACAGAGCGAAAGCGAAAAATTCCCTGTCTACCTGTCTCCTCAAGTTAAGGCGTTCAATTACGATCGTGAACGATTGGAGTTAGACTTCCTGATTCACCAGCTTCGCAGTCCTGCCGTAAAAACACAACTACGAGCTTATCAAACGGGAACCACAATCCCCCGTATAAGTGTAAAGGACTTCTTACGTATCAGAATCCAGTTGCCCTCAAAGCAGGAGCAGATCCTCACCATGCGTGCACTTGAGCAGTTGAATGAAAAAATGGAAGCACTCCGGGAAGAGCGCGACGCCATTGCAAAAGGTGCAAAGCTTGCTGGGGATAAACGATTTGCTACCCTTAAACACGCCCTTGGCCGCCCGCAGCAAAGCATCCTTTCCGCTGCTGAAACTATAAAGGATTACCTTGAAATTATGGGGGAAGATGGTCAGAAATTGAACGTCGAATACGCCAACTTTTTTGAGCAAGAACGTACAATCTCTGATACGCTGCAGGGTATTGTCAACGATATTGACTTCATCAGTAACATGATGGACCGTGGAGAGAATGGCTTGCGAGTGGAAAGTTACCCTCTTGAATACCCTTCAGTTAGCGCGGTACTAAAGTCCGTCAAAGAGTTAAGCACCAGTGGGCTTAAGTTTAAACTTAAAATCAATGCTGCACCAGATAAAGATTGGGGCAAGCTGTCGGTAGAAATGAACCTGGAATTGTTTCGGGTACTTTTGGAAAACCTTCTTACTAATGCGGATAAGCACGGTTTCGAAGAAAAATCCCCGGGTAACCTCGTTCAGATCACCCTCTCCATCATCAACTACCACCTGTTTATTGAAGTCCAGAACAACGGTAAACCCTTTCCTTCAAACTTTGGCAAGGAGCAGTATGTCCAGGAATTCAAAACGATTAGCACTGATGTTGGGCAAGGTATTGGTGGTCATCAGGTGGATCAAATCGCAAATTATTTCGGTGATCCTGAATGGGCACTCATCACCGATGCCAACAAAATATTCCCCGTTACCTTCATTTTTAGATTCCCTATCTCCGAGACAGTTGCAACAATAGACAATGACGGAAAAATCCACCCCCATGAGTAGTAATCTTATTAATATCCTTTGGATTGACGACCAGTACGATATCCTCAAAGACGTAGTCAACAAAGGTAAGGTCAAGGGTTTTCGATTAGTTCCGTTCCGTTCCCTCAATGCGGGAATGCAAGAACTGGAAACTAACTACCAACGCTACGAAGCCGTGCTCCTAGATGCTAAATTCTATGAGAACGAGAACGACGTAGGAACGCCTATTGATACAGATCACGCCTTCCGTGCCAAAGAGCGCATCCTCAAACTAGCAGGTAAAAAAGAGTTCGAAATATTCGTTCTCTCCGGCCAGGCAAAAGACCCCGAAGCCATCGACGGGAGTTTCCAAAAGTCTTTCACCAACTTCTACCGGAAGGGAAATGCCGCTGATAACAACAAGCTGTGGAAAGATATCGCCGCCGCCGTCGACCGCCAGCCAATCGTCCAGCTCCGCCGCAAATACAAAGCCATCTTCGCCGTCTGTACGGAGGCCTATATATCAAAAGACCTTGAGGGAATCATCATCCCCTTGCTTACGGACTTCGAGGCCGGTAAACTGAATGTAGACCACCTGAATGTGATCCGCAAGGTCGTTGAAAAGTTAGGAGATGCAATTTCTGGTTACAACCTCGTACCCCAGGAACTCGATACCATCAACACCATCGCCCGGTTCCTTTGTTGTGAATGGACGAGTCGCGATAAGCATTCAACTTCTTATCGTCTGCAATGGAACCAGTTTCCCATGGAAGTGGGGAAGATGCTTAGTTCCCTGGTCCAAACAACCCAAGCAGGCTCTCACCCCGCTTACCTCGATAAACACATCCGCGAGATGGGAACAGATTATTGGGTACGTGCCTCCTTCTTCCAACTCCTCGCCCTCCTGGAATGGTTCAAACCTTTCGTGGATACCAGTCCTGATCTTCGCTGGGATACGGGCAGGTAGGCGCGCAGCCCTGCTTTTTAACTTGACCTTGCACCTGCGTACCCGCCCCATTTATTACCTTTCCAGCATGAAAACCCTGGTTTCCACCGCCCTGAAATTTCAGCTTACGATTCCCGAAGTCGTGGAAATGCTCAAAGCCGAGGGCCACAGCGTTAACCCTGATTACCGAACCAAATTAACAAAGCAGCAGTACGCCATCGTCGCCGCTAGCCAGGGAATAACTGAGCGGGAAAGTGAAAAGCCTAAGCAAAAAACGAAACAGCGTTTTGGCTCCGTCAAATTTTACGCCTCCGACAAAGCTTTCGGCTTCATTACTGATGCGGAAACAAGCGAAGACCATTATTTCAGAGAAAGCCACCTGAATACAGAAGCGGTTGCCGACGGGAACCTTGTTGTTTTTACCTCCGTCCCCTCCAAATATAAACCAGGGACCAAAGAAGCTAGGGCCGTCATTCACTTCGCCGAATGCAAGAATATGGAACTCCTCTGTGCTGTTTACCTCAAGTCCGATAATACTTTTATTCGCCAAACGGTACTACAAAACATCCAGCCGGGTGACGTCCGCTACCTGGTCACCCAGGAACTCGACCAATTCCCAACTGTAGACAACGACACAGCCTATAAGGCCTTAGCCTCTCGCATTGACGGCTACCAGGCCTGGCTACCTGATCCTACCGACAAACAATCTCTCAACGATATCGCTTACGCAAACCTGCGCAAAGGGCCGGCTGTTGTGTATCCCGTTCGTTGGTGGCTCGAAGGTCGTACAGACCAAAAACCTGACGAGGCTGCTATGACCGAAGCGTATCCTTCACTCGCCCAGGTCCAACGCTTTACGATCCTGGCCACACTTCCAGAACTCACCCGCTACGAACTATTGACCCGTCAAGGAAAACAGGAGTCCTACCTTGTGCTGCTTCGCTTCATGGAGACTTATGTACGGCAGCGAAATGACGTGCCAGCCAACGATGATAAAACGATCGCCGACTACCAAAACCAACAATTGACGGATTATCCGCTCTACGAGTGGACCGCTCAGTTCGTCCGGCCTCATCTCACCCAAAAACAGGAGGCAGAAGGTTTCTTCGCCGGTCAGCTGTTTCGTGTTAGCCTCGATTACCTGATCAATAACCCTGAACAACTCACCATAAACAACTTGGAGCGTCTTGCGGTAATGTCCCTCACCGACGAACAACAGAGGTTAGATTTTGCCCGTAAAGTATTCCAACATGATCTGCCCCGTTTGCCTGCTGAGAAATCTGCCGTTTTCTCCCGTACTGAAAACCTACTTAACTTTCTAAAAACGGAACCGTCTAGGCAGGCTTTCAAAACTGAAATCACCGATGCCCTGTCTTTAGACTATCGCGTCCTCTGGTGGGAAAATGGGTTGCTAAAAGCACCGATAATCGGGGACCTCTTATCGTTTTTGCGTCGCAATGATCTCCCACTCAAACGTCTTGCGCGTTGGCGGTCAACCAATCGCTGTTCCACCGAGCAGATAGCGACACTTCTGGCAGACATCAGCGGTAATTTTCCCGACTGTAAAACCTCCGCCGACCTTTACCGTTTCTACGAACAATTGGCCCTACTCCCTGACCTCTTCCCCGAAGTCGAAGTCAACACCCTTATCTCTCCCCATAACGCGAACCTGCTCTATGTTCTTCGTTGGGCGCGGGGCGAAGATATCGCCTTCAGCTTTGATGAATTCAAAAATACGCTCGTCTATCTTCGTCCTGAGGATCAACTCACGTTCCTCCGCCGGATGTTTGGTGGTGTCGCTCGTAAAGAGATAATCTTAGCTCCTTCCCAACTACGAGAGGTGACCGCCATTGATCTTGATGTTTATCATCTTGCCGCCAAGCACCATCCGGATGACCACCTCGATATTTCTCTTCACGTAGTCATCGCCGCCCTGAATGCCTATGCCGAACACGGACGCTTCCTCCTCGAAGGAGAACTATTAAAGGTCGTACTACAAAACCTTTGGTTCGCCGGTGACCAGCGCCGCTTCACCATCGATCACCTTTTCGAATACTGCGCTGGCCGGATGGTACTGGAAAACAACCTCAGCGGTAACCGGCGAATTCAAAAGGAAATGAACGGGGATAACAAGCCAGTACTCATCTTCCATTTTCCTTACGATGCAGACTTAGTCTTGGCCGTAAAGAAATTACCCGGTGCCCGCTACCTGGCCGATCGTAAGGTTTGGCAGCTGCCCTACAGCCAAGTGGCAGCTGCTACTAAATTTGCCCACGAGCATGGCTTCCGTCTTGAAACCGACGGAGATCGCTACGTTAACAACGCCCATCTCGCTACTTTCAAGCGGGAAAAAATACCGCCACCTGGAATACGCTACTGCGAGGGCCGTCAATCAAATAAGCCTGGAAACATCTCGGGTAAAACCTTCTGGTGGTGTCATAACAAACCTTGCCATCAGAACTGTCAGACAGTTCATGATGCCGCAAACTGGGAAAAATACACCCTATTAGACTTTTGCCTTCTCCTTGGCTTCAACCTCGATAGTACTAGCAAATACAGTAATGAAAGTATCCCTTACGGTAAATACCACCAGTTTGTAAGTGTAATCAACCGCTTCAGAATCTTACTCGATCACCTTTACTGCCGTTCCTGTGAGCATGTTCTTCAGCCCGTTGAAGATTCTCACTATGCCTTCTATCGAGTTGTTCGCTTTCGCTGCCGTAATACTGCTTGCACTGAAAATCACGAAGTCTATCTACACCACTGCTTTAACAAGAAGTGCAGCAGCATCATCGACAGTCGCGACACCAACAAGTGTAGCAACGGTTGGCATATTTGTACTAGTGATAAATGCGGTTGCTGCTGCTCTCACGGTAAAAACGTAGAACGCAAACAAAACCTGGAAAGGAACAATCAGCACCCGGGGAGTAAATTGTTAGCAGACATCGCCAACAAGGTTGGTCACCTTGAGCGAGGGACTCATTTTTGCTACGGTTGTGGTAACAAGATGAATAAGCTCGCGAATGAAATCTATAACTGTTCCGACTGCCTCATTACTTACGAAACCATTGGTAATCGCTTTGATCGGTCGAATATGGAATAGCGAAAGGTCAGGTTTGAGAATGCTGTAATTAAGATTGTTCAGTAAGGCTAGAGGCCAGACTTGCTAAAAAATTGAGACTGATCCTTTCCTCTTTATCAACTACCATCACCGGAGAGCTCCCAAACTTACTAACCGCCCCCGTAACCGCAATGACCTTCCCCTAAATTTCAGCCTTTGGGTCACCAGCGAAATTTTTCAGGTTCTTCTTCCGAATCATAACCAAAAAAATCTGATTCGGGTACTGCTTATCCAGATTGAACCAAAGATTACCCGCCTGACTATACCGGCTGCTTACCACTTTCCCGGCCACCGTGATCTTTTTCCCTTGACCCGTATACAACTTCGCCTGCACCGTATTGAAATGGCCCCGGGGTAGGGAAGGGGCATAGATCGGATCCACGTCGCCGGCGGCCACCGCCGGAATCCAGTACTTGGTATCCGCCTCCGCTTCCAGCTGCTCCTGCCCGGCGACCAGGTTAAAGAAGTCCAACCCCGTCAACGCTTCCACCTCGTCGATCGCAACCGCGTAGTGCTCGATAGGGTAGCGCAGCTTTTCGTTTGGCATCAGGAAGGCGATCGCTTTGCCCGCCTCCAGGTCGAGAATAACCTTATAGTACTGCTCCGGAATAGAAACCTTATTCACCCCCCGCTCAACCACCGGCAATCCATCCTTCAACACGCCGCCGGTAACCACATACAACTGCCGTCCACTCCGGTCTACGTATCCCCGCAAAAGCCCCTTCAGCTCCGCCCAGCCGTCACGGTTAAAATCGCCCAGCTGGGGCGACATGTTCGAGTAGAAGTAGCTCTCCGACAACGCCTTCTCCGACCACCGGAAATCCGCCGACGGAGCCAGGTGGCCACGGTCCCAACCAAAGCCGTCAAATTATAGGTGCTATCTGCCTGCAGGTATTTCAGAAAGTAGTCCGCCTCTACCGCTGAGCCGGTGGCCACCAACGTATCCTCCCTGAAGTCATTCGTCCGCGCTCCCCGACCGTCCGCTACCTCCGGTCGAATAATGTGTGCGACCCAACGCGCTTGCTCATACTCCTCCGCGTAGGAGAGCACCATCGCTGAGTGCCATATCTGCTTGCCGGCGGGCAGACCAACGCTCCGTAGGTCTCCCTGAATCTGCTCAAACTTCAAGGCTTCAATTTCTGTATCAAGCTGCTCCAGCTGCTGAAGCAGCAAAAGCTGCTTTTCCTTTTTAACAGCGAGACGGGCTTCCACGGTCTGGCCACTCACAACAAAGGAGCTGAGCACCAGGATAAGCAGTAATCTAAATTTCATCACAATCAGTAAGCTTTCATCCATCAACGCTTTTAAGCGGTCCCTGTTTCCCATACAGCACTTAGTTTTCTGGGCGCGGACGCAGGATGCAAGGAACGTTAACAAGCAGGGTAGGGGACTACCTCCTTGACCCTGATCCTCAACGCTACGCACCATCCGCCACCGCCGCCCGTCCAGCCTCCGGAATCCTCCGGCTGGCCGCCCGGCGG
>ENA-ORXM01002205-ORXM01002205.1-marine-metagenome-genome-assembly--contig:-NODE-2205-length-23610-cov-5.469128_pt1 | contig 23610 bp, 17 predicted proteins | sample MGYA00237867_ERZ511480 | MGnify/ENA primary metagenome ERZ511480 (study PRJEB26309, sample SAMN06266103) | marine metagenome | isolation source: Algal blade | place: United Kingdom:Sidmouth, United... | reverse complement strand
AGTTAAATATTCTGCGATATTATTGGTGGTGGTGGTGGGTATTGCCGCTGCTTTTTTTCTCCGTCCCAAAAATGAAGCAGGTGTTGCTGCAGCAGAAAAAGAGAAGCCTTTAAAGTTTGGTGTTGAATTCAAAGACTTTGATTCCGATACGAAAGTGTTGTTAAAAGAACAAACATTGCTGGCAACCTTAGAAGATTTAGATGTTTCTCAAAGAGACCTTATGAGCATCGAGCGAAGCGTAATCGAAAACGATGGTTTCCACTCTCTAGACAAAGGAAAAAAGATATTTACTTTACGGTCTAAGGACGACGGCTCTTTACTTCATTTTATCTACGAACATTCGCCCAATCAATTTATGAAATTGAACCTTGACGATGTTCAAAAAGTAGAAATGGTTACAGAAGCATCAGAAATCAAAGTCCAAGAAGCGGGTTTTTTAGTGCAAAAATCTTTGATGGAAAATGCTGAATATCATTGTTAGATTATAAAAAGTTTAAAGTTGTATATATGCGAACACAAAAATAACGAGTCATACAAACGTTTCAAAACAAATAGATTCCTATAACATATCCGTAGTACTCAAGTTCCTTATTGATGAAGAACAACTGCTGTACAAAAAAATAATACACTTAAATGAAACTAAATTATTTTTGAGTTGCTCTTCGCCAATATTTCTATAGCTGTCTAAAGCGGTTTGAAACTGAGTTAAAGAGTAGTCTTCTTCTGCGCCGGGTAAACCAGATATGATGTTTTTTGTAAGGAGGCTTTTTTGCTCCGCACTCATTTCTGCGTAGAGGAATTCAGCAGCTTCAATTTGATCAGTAGAATAGTCACTCTGCGCATGAGGACGCTTTAAGAGGAATAAATCAAAAACAGCTAAATCTGTGGCATCAAATCTTAAAGCTTTAGAACCATCTGGCATCAAGTATGACAAGTCCGTTCTTGTCCAGTCTAAGACGGGCATAAAATTATAACAGACAGTATCAATTCCAGCGTTACCTAAATTCTGAATACTTAACTTGTAATTTTCAATGTATTCTTGAAATCGACCCGTACGTTTTTTGATATCTTCATGAACAGGTATGCTTTCGACAACAGACCAACTTAAGCCAGCATCTTCAATTATTTTCTTACACTTTTTTATTTCTTCAGTGGTCCAGACTTGGCCATTTTCAATATGATGAAGTGCTGTGACCACACCTGTGGCACCTGCCATTTTTATATGAGAAAGGGATACCGGATCATTAGGGCCAAACCATCTCCATGTTTGTTCCAATCCAAGTGGTGACTGATGTGATCTAGAATCCATTTTAAGTTATGAGTTGAATGACTCCTTTAATTCCAATAGCCGAAGTGAAAATTGAAAACATTAAAATCAAACTGAGTATGATATTGATTGAAATATTAAAGCGATAAGATTTCATTAAATCTTTTCGGTTACCCAAATACATAATGCATGTCACTGTGACTGGGAGAATTACGGCATTGAATGCTTGTGAGATTATCATCACAAATACGGGTCGCGCATCAAAAAGCGGAACGACCAAACCGAGCAATGAAATAAATAAAACCATAATTCGGTATTTGGGCAGTTTCATTTCTCGCGGAGATTCATTGTAGTCACAAAGTAACCAAGGGAGCATTAAAACATTCGGAAATTGAGAAGAAACACCTGCGGAAATAATTCCAATTGCAAAAATAGTCACTGCCATTTTCCCAGAAAGCGGTTCTAAAAGTTCAATCATTTGAGATGCCCGAGACAAACCTAGCCCTTCAGGAAAAAGGGTACCGGCAGCTGCTGCCATGATAGACATGCTGATGATAAACATTAAAACAACAGATACAATGGCATCTCTGCGTTGAACTTTTGCATCTTTAATAGTCCATCCTGCTTCTTTAACCAAGGTCGTCCGAATAATAAATAGTCCAGAAAAGACCGTTGTACCTACAAGTGATGCTATAACAAGGTAAGGACCCTTGTCTTGGTCCTCTGGAACTGTTGGAACATTCGGCACCAGCCCATTTAAAATTTCAGAAAGGGGAGGCATCAGGATGAAAAAGTTTGCCAAAAAACATAATGCCATGATTGCAACAATGACAGCCAATGCGCGCTCAAAGAATTGCGTTTCGCCATTCCAAAAAATAAAATAGACTAATGCAATATAAAATGCCGCAAAATATATGGCAGGAACTCCTCCTGAAATAAATGATTGAGACCACACATAAGAGATATCAGCTACAATGCCCATGACGCCCATCACACTGCCCATCACACCCGCTGTCAATGCCACAATGAAAAAAATACCCACAGCAGGATGAATGTGTTTTCTAAAGGCTTGGAGCGCTGTCTCACCTGTTACCATGGTGTAGCGACTGTATAGATTTATCATAAAGTATGTAGCCAAGCATGAAGCGATTATTGTCCATAGTAGCGACATCCCATAAGTAGCACCGGCTTTAGCCATAGAAGTGACACTGCCCGTTCCGATATTAAAACCAAGAAGAAAAATTCCGGGTAAAAAAAGAGCCAGTCCTTTAGAAAATTTATTTGCTATTTCACTCATGTTTATTTATGACAGGCTTTCTAATTTACCCATTACAAATTATTCTTTACTTGGACGCGTACCTAGACCAACTGTAGCTTTGTTAAACCAAACTTCTGTATAGTCTCCATTGGCATACTGCTTAGCGATATCGCCTCCATAAGTCTCTGCTCCAGAACACCAAACCATATTCGTTTTAGGATCTTTTCCATTGGTTTGGTTGTAGGCACCTTGCTTAAAATAATTCAATTCCCCTGCATAAGCATTGGCACGTTCAACACCATCTTGACCAATGGGTACAAACAATTTTTTGGTTTGCTCTGGCATATCTGCTAGGGTAGTGTAATCTGATTTTATTAAATTTTTAGTAAAGCGAACCGTCTTGTGTCCTTTGCTTGTAAATGTCAAATACATGATGCCTTTGTAGACATTGATTTCATAACTAAATTCCTCGCCTAGCTCAATACCATTTTCTGGCTCTGGAGGGTATTCTGTAGGGCTTGATCCGACTACAGACATATCATATCCCCATACAGGAGTAGAGTAATCCCATCTGCCAGAATTGTCATCACCCGCCGTATTGATTTCATAATTCCAGAAAACAGATCCTTTAGTGTGTCCTGGAAATTTTTTATAAAATATTTTGCAAGGTTCGTTTTCATGTCCTTCTCCGCTATGAATTTGTCCCACGACAGTAGAGAAAGATGAAGCTACTCTTGCGTCACCTGAAGTAGACACGTGCATCACTTTCAATGCGCCTGTAAGCTTGCCGCCTTCTTCTGGTTTCCATTCTCTTTTTTCATGTAACTCTGTTCTTGTGTTACTTGAGTTTTTTGAAGTGACGCCAGAGTTAGGTGTTTTATAAACTACCCAATACCTTGTGCCGTCTATGACTGAATAGAAAAAATCTTTGTTCTCGTAATCAATAAGATTGTCTTCATTGGTTCCATCACCCAATAGAATTTTAAATTTATCCATGAACGGAATAACTTCACTTGGATAAACTGTTTTCTTACTTAAACCATCATTGGCTGCGAAATATCCTGCATTTGATATGGCATCTTTACTGACCTCTATTTCTGCAGATTTAAACCATACTTCTGCATAATTTCCATCGGCATATTGTTTTTGTAAATCTCCACCATGCGTTTCAGCACCAGAACACCACACTTTATTTACAATGGGATCTTTACCATTGGTTTGATTATAGCAACCCAATTTAAAAAATAGACCTTGATCAGCATAAGCCGTTTCTACTTCTGTGCCGTCTTGACCTATAGGTACAAATAAATCTACAACTTGCTGAGGGATATCAGCGCTCGTTTTATATTCTGAATCGATTAAGTTTTTTGTAAATGTTTTGGTTTCGTGTCCTTTGCTGCTGAACGTAAGATTCATCATGCCATCTTTAACTTCAATGACATAAGTCATTTCTTCACCTAGTTTAATCCCATCTTTGGGTTCTTCAGGATATTCGCCTTCTCCTGTGCCAACAACTGAAAAATCATAGCCCCATACTGGATAAGAATAATCCCATCTTCTAGAATTGTCATCACCAGCAGTGTTGATTTCGTAATTCCAAAAAACAGAACCTTTAGTGTGTCCAGGGAATTTTTTATAAAACAATTTAAAGGGCTCGTTTTCATGCCCATCTGCACTGTGGATCTGACCGATAACTACGGAATGTGTAGAAGCGACGCGGGGGTCGCCTGTTGCAGATACGTTCATCACCTTCACGGTTGCTGTTAATTTAGCATCAGTCATGGGTGTCCATTTTTTGACTTGCGCTAATTCTGTTCTTGTGTTATTGGAACTACCATGGGTGTTTCCTGCATTAGGTGTTTTGTAAACAACCCAATTGTCTTTGCCATCATTTTCAGTATAAAAGAAATCTTTGTTTTCAAAGTTATTAGCAATACCTGCATTGGAGCCATCACCTAAAATTAATTTCCATTGATCAAAAAATGGCGTAACATCACTCGGATAAACCGTGTCAGTATTAGTGTTTTTTGAAGTTTCTTTTGGCGTATTATTGCAACTGTTGAGGATCATTAAAAATCCAACTGCAACAAGAGAGGTCAATAAGAGTTTATTCATTTTTATTACTTTTTATTTTTTATTACCAATTCCAAAGTGTTCCATCTTCTAGTCTTGTAACAGGAAGATACGATCTTTTGTATTTATATTTTTCAGCTTCTGTTTCATTGTAATCCACACCCAATCCTGGTTTGTCTTCTAAGTACACATATCCTTCATTGAAAGAAAGCGGATGAGAAAAAACGCTGTTTAAATTTTCTGTCCCAAAACCAATAAATTCTTGAATGCCAAAATTATTGGCCCAAAGATTTACATGAGCTTGTGCAGCATGACATATCGGAGATAAATCTGGCGCACCATGCGGTGCCATGCGCACATGATACAAAGCCGCAAAGTCTGCTAACTTTCTAAGAGGCGTTATCCCTCCACCATGTGAAGCTGCAGTCCGAATGTAATCTATCCATTGATTGCTAATTAAATCCATGCTGTCCCAAATCGAATTAAAAACCTCGCCAACTGCTAAAGGTGTAGTAGTATGTTGACGAATACGTTCATAGCCACTTTGATTTTCTGCTGTGACTGTATCTTCCAAAAATAATAGATGATACGGTTCTAAATCTTTACCCAATCTTGCAGCCTCAATGGGCGTGAGTCGACTATGTGTATCATGCAATAGATCTATTTCCATTCCATACTTTTCTCTAGCGGCTTTGAAGATTTTAGGTATAAAATTGAGATACTGTGTGGTATTCCAGTCTTGCTCAGGTGGCAAAGGACGATTGCTTTGTAATTCGAAATAATCTTTTTTATCACCTAACGTACCATAGCTTCCTTTGGAATTTGGCAAAGCACATTGCAAACGCACAGCTTTAAATCCTTGCTCAATTAATTGGCCCAAATTTTCCAATGTCTGCTCGATCGTTTCACCATTAGCGTGGCCGTATGTTTTTATTTTATTTCTGCTTCTACCACCCAAGAGTTGATAGACTGGTAGTCCTGAGATTTTGCCTTTAATATCCCAAAGTGCAATATCTATTCCGCCAATTGCAGTCATCGTCACAGGTCCTCTTCTCCAATAGGCCCCTTTATATAAATATTGCCAAATGTCTTCAATCTGTTGTGCGTCCTTTCCGATAAGGCAAGGAATAACATGTTCTTCTAAATATGCAACAACCGCCAATTCTCGACCATTCAATGTAGCATCACCCATACCAACTGTGCCGTCCTCCGTAATAATCTTTACAGTAACAAAATTACGTGCAGGGCAACTTACAAATACTTTGATCGCTTCAATTTTCATTCCTTCAAAATACTATTTATTTTCAAGTAATTGACATACATCTCTCCAAATGCTGTTTTGAAATACTTCAGTAATGATTACAAACAGAGAATCTTAATTTTTTTGAATAAAAGATGGGGAAATTTTACTGTTATAGAAAAATAATAAGTCATAGGAATTTTCTTTTTTTAAACATATTATTGATGATTTTATCCAATTTTCTAATCGATATCTCTATCTGCCAAATTACTGTATTAAAATTTGTATTTTTCCAAGACACATTTATAATTGACAGCTTAGCAAATGAATAAAAAATTAAAAGTACTCGTATCAGGAACTGGATTTGCTGGGCAAGGTCATGCTGATGCTTTTAGAGCAGTAGGTGCTGAGGTCGTCGGGATAGTAGGTCGGACTCCCAAGGTCATTACTAAAGTGGCAGAAAAAATGGCGATTCCTTATTCAAGTAACGATTGGCAACAAGCATTGAGAGATTGTCAACCGGATATTGTTACTATAGGAACTCCTGGAGGTGCGCACTACGAATCTATAAGTCAAGCTATCGAATTTGGGTGTCATGTATTCAGCGATAAGCCACTAACGCATAGTGCGAAGACGGCTATCGAATTGTATGATATGGCACAAAAGAAAAATGTAAAAACGGCATTCAGTGCCAGTTATCGATATATGCCTCATGTCATTCATGCTAAGCAGTTGGTGGCCAGTGGTGCCATTGGTGAACCTGTTGAAGCTGAGTTTATTTCTCATTTTAATTTGGAGCGTGATATACCTTTTGGATGGTCGCATCGTAAAGAAGAAGGTGGCGGTCGTTTGAATAACAATTTTACGCACATGTTGTCTATTGCCACTTCTGTGCTGGGAGATAAAATTTTGTCGTTGATCGGAGAAGTGCGGGATGACTTAGGCAAAGCTCCAATTGTCAAAGGTGTGCATAATTTTAAAACGCGAAGAGATTTTATTCCTAAAGATTTAAATGACCCATCTTTAGAATGGGGAGAAAGTAATGTGGAGTGGTCATATACGGTTATGGCACAACTGGAAAGCGCTATGGCTACAAAACCTGTTTCTGTATTATTCAAACATGGTGGATTGAACCCAAGATTTAATGAAGATCATATTGTTTTTTATGGTACGAAAGGCGCGATTTATATCAAAGGGCACTACGGCATGGGCCCACTTTATTTTTACGAAAATAAAGAATGGCATGAAAAGCCTTTACCTCAAAATATAATTGACGATCAGCCAAAAGTTGAAGGAGATACAGAACGCAATTGGCATTACTTGATCAGAGAATTTGTAAAAGATATCAAAGGGGAACCTTTTGCACCTTACCAAACTTTTAAAGAAGGCAGTTTGTATCAGCAGCTTATTGACTTGATAAGAGAAAACAACAACTGGACTGATGTAAGTCATCTCCAAAAAAAATAAATAATGGAGAGCAAACCCATGATTTACGAATATTTGGTGATCGCAGGTTATTTCGTGTTGATCATAGGAATTGGTTTTACGTTTAAAAAAATGGCCAATAAATCCACCAGTGATTATTTTCGTGGTGGCGGTCGAATGCTTTGGTGGATGGTAGGCTCAACGGCATTTATGATGCAGTTCTCTGCTTGGACATTCACGGGTGCTGCGGGTAAAGCATTCACTGACGGCTTTGCAGTTTGCTTAGTTTTTTTCGCCAACACTTTTGCGTATTTCTGTGGCTGGGCATACTTCGCACAGCGCTTTAGACAGATGCGTGTGGACACCCCCACCGAAGCCATCAAGGGTCGTTTTGGTCCACAGAATGAATTGTTTTTCTCCTGGGCCCTTATCATTTTTACGCTGATCAATGCTGGGATTTGGTTGAACGCATTGGGTGTATTTGCCAGTGCTGTTTTTAATGCTGATATTAGTATCACGATTATAATTGCAGGCCTAACAGTTGTATTTGTTTCTGTGTTATCTGGTGCTTGGGGTGTAGTCGCTTCTGATTTTATGCAGACCTTGGTTGTAGCAGTCATTTCTGTGGCTTGTGCGGTTGTCGCGTTGGTAAAGGTAGGCGGACCTCTCGAAATGGTGAACAACTTTCCTTCAGGTTTTATCATGGGTCCGAATATGAATTATGGTTTGCTTTTGGTTGGCACCTTTGTATTTTTTTTGGCCAAGCAGATGATCACCATTATGAACTTGCATGACTCCTTTCGTTTTTTAACAGCTAAGGATTCTGCTAATGCACGGAAAGCAGCTTTGCTGGCAATGTTCCTTATGGGAGTTGGAAGTATCATTTGGTTTATCCCACCTTGGGCGTCTGCGATTTTATATCCAGATGCAGCATCAGCTTATCCTGAGATGGGAAATAAAGCAGCGGATGCTATTTACCTTGTCTTCACGAGAAATACAATGCCTATAGGTACAGTCGGACTTTTATTTGCAGGGCTATTTGCGGCCTCCATGTCATCAATGGATTCTGCATTAAATAAAAATGCTGGGATTCTCGTGCGTAGTGTCTACCAACCATTTTTGACAAAAAGAGGCAGGACGATTGATGATAAAAAACTATTAAGATTGAGCATGTTGCTAAGTTTTGTAAGTGGTGTAATTGTCATTGTGATGGCTTTATTTTTTAGGTCACTCAAAGAACTCAGTTTGTTTGATTTAATGATGTCCATATCCGCTATGATTCAAGTACCTCTGTTGATACCACTTATTGTTGGAATTTTTATAAAAAAGACACCGCGATGGGCACCTTGGGCCACAGTTATATTGGGCTTGTTTTTGTCTTATTTTATGAAAGAAGTTTTAACGCCTCAGGTATTTGCAGAGTGGATTGGTATTGATGGATTTACAAAGAGAGAATCTGCTGATATGAGTTTGATTCTGACCTTGGCAGCACATGTTTTTATTACAGCAGGATTTTTCTGTTTGACATCATTGTTCTATAATGGAAAAAAGGATAAAAATAAAGCTGCGACAGATCGCTTTTTCGAGAATTTAGAAACGCCCGTAATCGAAGATGACCAACAACACGAAGTGGATCGCCAGCAAAGACATAAGTTGGGGACAATGGTTATATACATGAGTGCAGGTATACTAATTATGGCATTGATTCCGAATCTGATGTGGGGTAGAATAATGTTTGTGATATGTGCGCTAATCATTTTTACTATAGGAATTTTATTAAGACGCAGTGCCAAATTGGAAAATGCTATTATTTAAAGTAACAATATGACTATGCATTTTTATAAATTGATATCAATTATTTCGATTTCATTTTTCTTATGTTCTTGTGTAGAGCATGAAGTGGTGATGACTCATGGTGTCGACGAAACAGCAGGAGGAGGCCCGGCTTATATTATTACGACCTCTTCAGCGACCTACTATCTTGAGAAAGAAGGTGGTGGATTGTCTAGTATGATAGATAGGGAGGGTGTAGATTGGTTAGGCTTTCATAATAAAAAAGGATCGGCGCATAAAGGTGAATATCGTGGATTTCCCAATGCTATCCACAAACAGGATGGCAGTTATTTTCATGCGATGAATGCAGGTACTGATCCTTCGACTTCAACGGTAGATATTGAAACGGATAATCATACTCGAATCACCTTTACCTCAGACAATAAAAAGTGGGAAGGTCAATGGGATTTTTATCCAGAACGCTGCGACTTTACGATGCGTAAAATCAGTCCAGGGTATAAATACTGGGTGCAGTATGAAGGTGTGCCGGGTGGCGAAATGGATAGTACTGATTTTTGGTTTTCCTCGGCGGATGATCAAATGCATAATATTAATACGCCATCGGTTGGTGATTTACCTGCACCAGAATGGATGGCTTTTGGTGATCAGAATTCATCACGCATGCTGTACATGTTGCATCATGAGGATGACAGTTATCCAGACAATTATGTCAGTAGACCTGATATGACAGTGCTGGGTTTTGGAAGAGAAAATAAAGATAAGTATCTTACTGCTGTTCAAACGTTTTCTATCGGTTTTGTAGAATCTAAGGATTATACAGAAGTAGAGAAGAATATTAAAGAGCTAATTAAATAATAAATGTAAACTCTAAGGTTTGTTTTTAAATTAATATTTAAAACGAAGAATATGAAAATTATAAAAGGCTGCATCACTTCATTTTTTTTCTTATGCTTTTCGCTTAGTTGTTTTATTGGTGCTACTAATGCACAGATTCCTGGTGACCTCATGAATAATTGCAATCAATGGAAAATTAATTATCCTAATGGGGATGAGGTTAAAACTTTATGTGTTGAAGATAATAATGAGTTTTATTATGTAAATGATACTGGCGATGCTATTGTTTTCCGTGCACCCATAAGAAGCGATAATGGCACGACACCAAACTCTAGTTATATACGTTCAGAACTCAGAGAAAGAAAAGTAGATGGTAGCAGTGACATTTATTGGACTACAGAAGGCACACATGTCATTTATGTCAAACAAGCTATAACGCATTTGCCCATTAATAAATCTCACTTAGTTGCGACTCAAATACATGGAAACAAAGATGATGGCATTGATGATTCTATGGTTTTAAGATTGGAGGATTCTCATTTGTTTTTATCTTTTAATGGTGGAAAGTTAAGAGATGAGATAACTATAAAAACTGACTACGATTTAGGGACATTGCATGAAGTGATTTTTATTGTTAACGATGGTAAACATTATTGCTATTATTCCGAAGATGGAAATCTACTGGTAGCATACAATAATGGAGATGCATCTGCTTACTTAGTGAAGGATGGCGGCAATGATTATGTCATGGATTTAAATTATGATGAAACTTATTTTAAAATAGGAAATTACACGCAAAGTAATGCAGAGAGAGAGGGTAGTGATACTGATGATCCTAGTAACTATGGAGAAGTTGTTGTTTATGATTTCTTTGTGGAGCATGAAACTGCTCCTGTTTCTGGTGTCGTATTATCACCGAGTACATTAAACTTATCCATAGGAGGTAGTTATCAATTAATTGAAACAATTATTCCAACTCAAGCATCAAATAAGGAAGTGCGATATAGTAGTTCGGATTCTGACATTGTGCAAGTGAGTGCGAATGGTTTTGTATTTGGAATGTCAGCGGGTTCTGCTACTATAACTGTCACAACAGATGAAGGTAACTACGAGGCTACAAGTCTCATTACAGTTTTAGAAGAACCAGATGGACCCAATCTGGCATTAGAAAAATCTGTTTCGGGAACAGGCTCACATGATGGCAATAATGTAGTGGAAAATTTGGTAGATGGATTCACTTCTACAAGATGGTCTGTATCAGGATATCCGCAAACAGCTACTATTGATTTAGGGGAAATATTTTCTTTGGAAAGAACAGAATTGGTCTGTTATGAAAATAGAGCTTATCAATATACCGTTTCCGTATCAACTGCAGAGAATGGAACATACACTCAAATTGTAGATCGCTCGCAAAATGTAGCGCAAGGAACTGAAAGTAATCCCATAGTTGATTTGCTGCCAAATATTGAAGGTCAGTTTATTAAAATAACTGTGACGGGCGCAGAAAATTATGAAGGACCATGGGTGAGTTTGTTAGAATTCAGAGCTTATGGCGAATCACTTACCAGTACTGAAAATTATATTAGTCAAGAACAAGTTTTCATTTGGCCTAATCCATCAAATAATTTAATCAATTTAAAAGGCGTTGAAGAATTCGAAACCCTAACAATATTTGATCAGATGGGAAAATTAGTTTTGAAACAATCAACCATTCAAAGTTCTATTGATATTTCGAATTTGGTTTCAGGATTATATGTTCTAAAGCTTGCTAATAAGCAGAAGACTATTAATCATTGTATAATTAAAAAGTAAAGCGTTAGAAGGTTTTCCACTCAAAAAATCAATACATTAATTTCTGGGTTAAATTTTGTTCGGTTATAATCTGGCCAGAATTTTTAAAAGTATTGTTTGATGCAGAATTGTTCTTAGCGCCCCAAAGTCTTGCAACCAATTTAATAGGATTATTTAAAAATGTGTTTTCAGAAATATCTACATTGATTATACCATGCGTATTAATGAGGACACCACTTTTTTCAGCTGCACCGCTTTTCGCGAATGTACAGCCTTTTACAATGAGACTTCCACCCACTGTAGACTCGTCGTATCCACCGCGATAGTAATTGATCACATTTTTATTGATAGCTTCAAATCGACAATTTATTATTGTTAAATTTTCTGCATTGTATTCGCCTCTGTTATCATCCTCACTAGACAATTCCAAACCATTGTTACAGTTTTTTATTATGCTTGAATCAAAGTAGATGTTTTCCGCAAAGGAATATTTGTAAGTTTTTAGCACAGAATTAAAATTAGAAATTTCACTGTTACTTACTTTTAGATTATAGAGGCTAGACATGTTTTCTTTGAGACTTGCAAATGCATAATTATTACCATTGCCTTTTAATAGGATTGCATTCAGCGTAAGCTGACCTTTGGGATTCATCTCAAAAGCAGGAGTCTGTGCTTGTCCACTGTAAAGGATTGTAGATTTGTTTAAGCTGTCGATCGATTGAATTGTTATGCTTTTATTTATTTTTAATGGCGCCTTAATTTCGTATGTATTTGAAGTTAATTGAATAATGTCATCCTCATTAGCATCACCAATGGCTGCTCTTAATTCTTTCGATGTACTAACGTCATGCGTTTTTGTATTGACTTTCTGTGGTGCAGCATCAAACCAATCAGGACCATATTTTGAGAGATCCATAATGTCAGGCTTTTCAGTATGCGTGCCGTTAGTAGCGCCAATTGAATTTTTTTCTTCGCGTGAATTTCCAAAGAGATCTTTTTTTATTTTATCGAATTCAAATCCATGATAAATTTCTATTTCAGGTAAGTCGGATGTCGGCATCCAAATGTTGTCTTCCAATTCTGAAAAGGAAAAATCCATTGCTTCAAGACCTTTCACGCCTCTAAATTTGACATCTTGATTATTGATGATGTTAGAAGTGAATGTAATGCGATCAATTGAGTCGTGTCTAAAGATGGGCATTGGGTCACCTTTAGAATTGTAAATAATATTATTAGATACGATAGTTCTGATAGGTGTTTCTGATCTGATCTCTGAGGCTGGTAAAACATCTTTTTGGTCAATATTTGAACCTACGCCAAATTGCCAAGGTGAAGTACAATTGACCCATGTGTTGTTTGTTACCACGACATCAGTTACTTGAAAATATCTATTAACGGCTGGGCGTCTTATGCCGTTCATAACTGCTAATGGGGCTCTGAAAGATTCACCTCTGAGATTGTAAAAATAGTTGTTGCTCACTCTGTGTCCTGTGCCGATCAATCTAATGCCTCCTGCATATGGTGATGCTGTGTCACCAATAAAATAATTACCATCTACTATGCAATAGTTTCCGTGACGTGTGACCAATGAGCCTTCACTTTTGTAAAACACATTATTTCTAAATTCGTTAAAATTGGTTTTACTTGAAATGACTTCTACCTCTCCATTGCATCGATCAAATAAATTTTCTTCAACCATCGTATGGCTTGGTGCCATAGAAGTGCTGCTGTTGCCGATCTGAATCGTCTCCGCACTAGGTCCGCCCTTGGGAGGTCGCGGTCCAAAATGATTGTGATGAATTTTATGATAATTTTTAATGCTTTCGTTACCCGCCAAATCCACTCTAATTGTTGGACCGCGATTGGATTTACCTGCTAAGAAACAATGATCCAATTGATTGTGCCGTCCTTTCAAAACCACCCAAATATCTTGTTTATTTTTTTGAGATTTGTTGAAGTCCTTAATCACACAATTGGTCACCTGAGTATTGTTGGCCAATGTGTCATTGTTTATAAAATACTGAATAACGGATCGACTAGGGGAGGCGCCATTGTTGAAATACAATCCCTCTACCCTTAAATACGCACCACCCAGTTTTAAATCGGAATTTCCTTGAATTAAAACTTCTCCTGGAGTCTCGGCCTTCAGCGTAATAGGTTTTTCTTCTGTGCCCTGTCCGTAGAATTTGATTTGAACATCTTTCCAAATACCATTGGCCATAGTTATAATAGTGCCAGGTTCTGCTTTTTTAATAGCGTTATTGAGTTCCGCTGCATTAGTCACATGCGTGCCTATAAAGGCTGCCGATTTTTCACAAGCAGTAAAACAGGAAAGCACAATAAAAATTAGTAATAAAAAGTTTTTGTTTTCCATTTTGGAAAAAGACTTGGTTTGATAAGATTGATCAGTCATGCATCTAAGTTAGGCATCTTTCCATAATTTTTGCACAAGCGCCAAATCGGATTTCATAGCATCGTAAACAACTGTACGATCTACAGTAATTTCGCTTTTACCTTTTTCGGCACCACCTAAAGGATACTCAAGGTGCAAGCTCACAGGAGGTTTTACTTCTAATTTTTTCAAAAGTTTAAAATAAGCATTGAAGTCTACCATACCTTCCCCGATGGGTACATTTACGATCTTCCATTTGCCATCTACTTTCCCCCATTTAAAATCTTTGAGAACGATGGTTTTCATTTGATCTTTTAATAATTTAACCCCATTTGTCCATGATCTTCCGCCTTCTGCGACAGCATGTCTGATGTCGTATTGCGCACCGAAAAATTTTGAATCCACTGTTTCTAAAATTCTTTTTACTTCCCATACCGAGGCTCCTACTTTAATACCAGAATGATTTTGGTAACAACCAATTATATAATGTGCTTTATTGACTTCTCCTAATTCGCGCACTTTCTCTTGGTAGTAATCTAAGGATGCTTCAAGAGACATGTCTTCTCTGTATTTAAACCAATCGCATCTGTAAAATTGTATACCTTCTCTCGATGCCGTTTTTATAACATCTATATCCAATGGATGCGCTACATCAGAAATGGCCGTCGTCATCATCTTACAAGTAGAGCCAGCGCTTTTAATATCAGCAATAGCTTTTGGCAATTCTGATTTTACATTTTCTGGTAATATGTGACCTTTAGGTCTGACGGTAAGATCTAATCCGCTAAAGCCCATTTCTTTCGCCATTTGAGCGGCGTCTTTTATACTTAAAAACTGTAGGTGTTTGGAAAAAAGATGAACTTCTAATTGATCATCAATCTGTTGTGGCGTACAAGTGCTGATAGCAGATGATACGAAGGGTGCGGCTAAAGCGGAGGCACTTACATTTTTTAAAAATTTTCTTCTCGTAATGGTCATGATGTTGAGTATGATTTAACTTCAGTGAATCAGTAAGATAATAAACTTAGTTAAATTATAGGCAAGGTCTGTACTAACTTTTTAAACTACCGTGGGAGAGGATGTTTCTGAATTTGTCAGAACTATGATTATATGGATGATATGATTACTTTGACTTTAGATATTAAAAAAATCAGAGCCGATAATTTAATCGCATTTAATTACAGTTCAAACATTTTGATTCTTGCATTTGTCAGAACTATGATTATGTCATTTGGGGATTACCTTGAATTAAAATAGAAAAGAATAAAAGTCCATCAAATATGCATACCTTAATCACAGTTCAGATAGTTTGAAGATCTGCATTTGTCCAGACTGTGATGTATTTTTTGGACTTGAGTGAAAAGTGAGAGAATATTATATGCATATGATAACTTGGCTAATGGTTATAGAAAGTAGCATAAGATGACAAAAGATTTTAAGGAATTTGACTAATATTGTAGATAGTTATTTGTAATGTTTCCCAGTTAGGGAAATTGTTTTCTATATAATATATTGCAGTAAGATGAAGAAAGTATTATTACCCATTGATTTTTCAGACCAGTCCAAAGTTTGTCTTCAATATGCGCAATCAATTGCAGCTGCAAGTAAAGCAGAATTATTGTTCGTTCATGCTTATGGAAAACCTAAAATAAGTGAAGGTGTTAGTGAAAATGTGTTAACGGAATCTGAAGCCATTGATAAGTTAAAGCAATTTGTAGAACTAAGTGACACTGATCCAGTGGATGTCAATACGTCCTATGTAGTAAAAGTTGGACTTGCTGCTGATGTTATATTAGGTGTGGCAGAGAATGAGAGAGTCGACCTTGTTGTTATGGGAACAACTGGGACCAGCAAGATATTGAATCGTCATTTTGGTGGTGTATCAATGACTTTAATGAATAAAGCTCAATGCCCAATACTTTTGATTCCTCCAGCTATTCAATTTAATGGGTGGAAGCATTTTGGATGTACGATCAATTTTGAATTTGATGATTTGCTGGTGCTGCATACAATGATAAAGTGGAGTAAAAAGTTAAACGCAAAGGTGACATGTCTTCATGTTTTAGAAGAGGAAGGAGAAGAAAAAGAGGTGAATTTTAAATTGAACTTATTAGCAGAACTCTTTGAAGATGATAATGTTGAATTTTTGATGAAGAAAGGTGATGTCAATAAATCAATTGAGCTTTTTGAGACTGAACAGAATCTGAGCTTATTGGCAATGGTGCATCATAAAAAGAACTTCATAGGTCATTTGTTATACAACAATACTACGGAAGCTGCAGCGGAACATTCATCTGTCCCTCTCTTGGTTTACAATCTTTCAAAATAAGAGCTTCGCGCAAGATTTTTTTTTATAGGACTGATGAAGCAGTAGCGCTGTTATTTGTGATTCTTTTTAATAATTTTTTGTTGTAAAATTTTTTGACCGAGTACAATATCACTTAGATGAGCTATAGCTAAAGACTTGACAACAAAGATTAATCCCATTCTGGCTTAACCTAAAACGGGTACATGTATTAGATAGATTTTTATTGGTAAAAACATATGTGCCAATCGGATTGTTCTATTTTTCGAGCCCATGAATCCTAACCCTTTAAAAGAAACTATATTGAGGTTACCGATTGAAGTTTTATCTATTTATTATTTTTTAAGAAAGCTGTTATTTCCGCAGGCTCAGCTCTATTGCGGTAATCGGCATCCAAGAAAGCATATACTATTTCTCCATTTTCGTCTATGATATACGTTGCAGCTAATGGCAATTCGTTAGATTCATCTCCATTGTGTTTGTTCAAGTCAAATGCATCATTGTACATGCCTGCGACTTCATCAGTAAGTTTAAAAACTATGCCATATTCATGCGCAACCTTATTGCCTATGTCGCTTAAGACTTCAAATTGCAGGTCATTTTTTTCGGCAGTACTTATTGATTCGTCGGGAAGCTCTGGCGTCAAGGCAATTAAATTAGCTTCATTGGCTTTAAAGTTGGGGAGCTCTTCTTGCAGTTCGTGCAGGGTTAAATTGCAGTAGGGACACCAGCCTCCTCTATACCATGTCAGTACAACTTTACCTTTTTTAAGGTAGTCAGATAAGCTGACTGGTTTGCCTAAAGCATTTTTTAGAGTAAACTCAGGAGCCTTATCGCCAACCTGTTTTCCTGAATTTACAATCCCACTGTCTTCTAAAGCTTTTATACCCTCTCCATAAGCTCTTTTTTTGTTGTCATCCGCTTTCTTCTCGAAGCTGGCTTTACGTTCATCGAGTTTAGATTTGAGCGATGTTTGATCTTCTTTGTCCATGTTATTTTCTTTTTTAAAATCTTCTTTTTTGAGTCCATTGTTAAACTTGATATCTGACCATGATACTTTAATCCAAGGCTCGTCAGTTACATCTGCTTCCCATGTAGAATTTTTGTATTGTCTTTTACTAGGAATCATAAACCCATCAATTTTTTCATAATCTAATTGCATTAATTTTGGATCCATCACACCAAAATCAGCAACAGTAAATAAAAACTGATCAACTAGAGATGTCTCTTTATTTATATACAATTGATAGGTATCTTTTGGCTTACTATCTTTCGTAATAAAAATGACTTTTACAACGTCATAATTTTTATTGCCTAATTTTCTCTCGCCTAGATGTTCGTAACCCAAACCTGGGTCTAGTAATTTTTGCATCATAGTAAACCAGTAATAATTAGTTGGCCGATTAAAAGCAACTCTTTTAAGAAGCTTTTCATCCGAAAGCACTTTTCCATTGTGTTTTAGCCAGAACTCACTACCATCATATCCCTGCTCGATTACCCCTTTGAGTTGTGGTAAAGTACGTTCATGTTTTTTGTACTTTCCATAAGAATATTCCCCATCAAAAATATATTTCTCTGTTGAAACATCGCTTTGTCCATCTGGAGTTGTGTATGTATAAGTATAAATCACATCTTTTTTATCAAGGAGGCTATTGTAGTTGCCCACTTTTTGCACCATATCATAAACCAATTCGTGGCCTTTGTTTTGAAATTTTGGTGTACTTGAATTGTCGTCCTTTGTTTCAGTGGTGCTTTTGCAAGATGCTAGTAAGCAAGTCATTATAAAAATTGCTACAATATTAATTTTCATAATTATACATTTATATTTCGATTCAATGCTTAGTTTAACAAACTAATGTGGTATAGGTTTAAAGGATATTGTATATATCGTTACTTGTATCACTTTTATTGTTATCTAAATTTATTAGAGAGTTCGCCTTTCTAGTCTTGTATCTTTATAAAAGCAAGAGACATCGTTTAGAGTGTTCAGAATTAAAGCAATATTATTTCTGGAAACGGATAATTTTCTAGATGAATCCATATGTCCTAGGGTTTATGCACAGGAATCTATTGATGGCATTTTCTAGGTGGGTCTCACTGTTATTGTCTGGTTTGTTTAGAGAACATTTTACTTCAATACTTTTTTAAATTTTCAGCTGCTACAAAATATTCATCTTTAACAAGATATTCGATAATCAGATCTCTTATTTGACTGTCGTGTTTTTCTGATAAAATAAAATAATTGGTGCAATCTCTGTAAAATTGCAACCTTGAACTCTTGTTACTTGAATTCAAAAATTCGGAAATTTTATTCAAGTCTTTAGTTAGTTCGATTTTTTTTATTTGTTCATCTTTTATGGGGTTGACTCCAAGTGTTGAGTACTGAGGGATGTAAGTCTTAACTATTTTGCTTCTTTCTCTTTTTATTTCAGAAAGATAATTGACAACATTTTCTATTCTTCTGAGTTCGAATTTCTTTCTAATAAATTCCGCTTGCTCTTCTCTTTTACGTTTGTATTTTGTCTCAGATCGAAATCCTTCTAAAAACTCATTTCTCTTTTTAATAAAATCATCATGATTTTGATAATCGTCAGCAAGCAGGGTAGATAAATGAATAGTCATTAACAAACTAAAAAAGTCATAGATATTAGCGGCTACTAGATTTACGGGAGGGTCATAAGATGGAGCGATACAAATGATGGGAAGATTTTCATATTCAAATTTCGTTTTGAAATCTGTTAGAAATGCAAAATGAATACCGTTGTGACCTGTACGCCCAAATGGAATAGCATCAATCGGACAGATGCTGTACCTGCTCTTGTCACTATAATCAATATAGAACTCAAAAGCTTCAGTGTCAAAGAATAATCTAGTGGCTTGTAATTTCTCAATTAACAAAATTATTTCTGGAAGTGCTATATTGTCCATAATTATCTTTTAGTTGGTAGGCTTGCTAGTTATAAATCAAAAGCCTAAAATATTCTTTAAATTTTTTATGTTAATAATTCTAAATTTAGATAAATTTGATTTATAAATTATTCTATGCTGGATTGAATATAACTGCAATATCCATGTATAACGCACAGAAAAAATGAATATAATCTTATGTCCAGATAAATTTAAAGGGTCGCTGACCTCAGAAGAAGTTTGCTTAACTCTACGAAAAGGTATTTTGAGTACTGGTCATGAATGTAATATCATCTCGCATCCGATGGCTGATGGTGGTGACGGCTCGGTAGAGATAATAAAAGCAAGATTAGACCTCAAAGAAGTTTTTGTTGAAACCGTTGATCCTTTAGGAGGAGAGATGAAGACAAACTACTTCGTTTCAGAAGATGCTGCATTTATTGAATTGGCTAACGCGAGCGGATTAATACTCTTGAAAGACTATGAACGAAATCCTTTGTATACTTCTACTAGAGGTACAGGATTGATGATAAGGGATGCTTTAAGAAAAGAGTATAAAAAAATCTATTTGTTTATTGGAGGTAGTGCTACCAATGATGGAGGTATTGGAATTGCGCAAGCTTTAGGATTTGATTTTTTATCGGAAAATGGTGACCAGTTAGAACCTGTTGGAAATAGTCTGGATAAAATTACAACTATCAAAAACAACCAGCATTTTGATTTTAAAAATATGCATATAGTTGTGTTTTGTGATGTCACTAATCCAATGCATGGTCTAGATGGCGCGGCTCATATCTATGCGCGCCAGAAAGGCGCAAAAGATAAAGACATTCAAAAATTAGATGATGGATTAAAGAATTATGACAGGGTCCTAACAAAACTATTTAATAAAGATATTGGTACCATGCCAGGTATGGGAGCCGCAGGAGCGGTAGGCGCATCGTTAGTGGGTGTTTTGGGAGCGGAATTGCAAAACGGTTTTCAAATGTTAGCCGAGCTTAGCGATCTAGAAAGTAATATTCAAAATGCAGATTTAGTTATTACGGGAGAAGGTAAAATTGACCAGACCTCTTTTAGCGGAAAAGTGGTGGGAAATGTATTGTCATTATGTAAAAAATATGATAAGCCATGTGGAATTGTAGGAGGAATGATCGAAGACTTGAAAGAAAACAAATCTCATATCTTATTTAGCAAGTCTATAATTTCTCGTGCAGAAAACTTCAATGATGCCATGACGTCTCCAGAAAAATATCTGTTTGAAATTGGGAAAGAAATCGGTGTTTTGATTAATGCCCAATAAAATTTCATACATGTAAATAATGACGAGGGCAATCATTTTTCAACCCCCTATAAAATTTCACCACAATTTAAAATTCAACGTAATACCAATAGGCGTTTGAGAAAAAGCGGGCAAAGCTGCTTCTGGTATGTATCCAATACGTGGATATCCACCAGTCACCTGAGCATCATTCAGTAAAACAATAGGCTGTCCGTCAGGTGTCAGTTGAATGAATCCTGGAAGAACAGGAACACTGCCTTTCATTTTGGTGGTGTCTAATTGAAGAGCAGGACCCTTGAGTCGTGTTCCCATTCTATTACTGTCCGCCTGCACAGTGTATGCTGAACTGAAAAGTATCTCTTTGGAAGCACTGCTTAGCCAATCAAATTCAGGTCCTTTAAAAAAATTAACTTGATTGTCCTTTTTAAAATGTATGTCCATTTGGATATCTGAAACGATTGGATTCAATTCGTTCCATTCTACAACATCACCTTTTTTTAATTGCCTCCCTTGGTATCCACCAAAATTGCCCATCAGATAAGTAGAATAAGAGTCATATACCTTATCAAGTTTTAGGTCTCCATTAACGGCAAGATATCCTCGACATCCTTCTCGTGATGATTTACCTTTTAAAATATCGCTTGTTTTTATATTTATCAATTCACCAATTCTAATTGCTTTTCCATTTAATTGCCAATTAAAATCAGCCCCAGTTATGACGATCTGAGTAGTCGATAAAAACTCAATCTGAGGAGCGATGATATTGCACTCGATGACTGGTGCATCTATAGGTTTTTTAAGAATGATATTGGCATAGGCGGCGGACTGTTTATCCAAACAACCAGATGTGGGTATGCTGTAAAAAGCATAACCGCTTCTTCCCATATCTTGGAAAGAACTGAGCAAACCTGGGTTTATGATTTTAAATGATCCCATTGTATTCTAATAACTGAATTTTTTCACTTTGAAGTTCTTCATATCTTTCTTTAGTAATACTTTCAATTTTTATTTGATCCATTCCAGTAATGGCGACAGGAGGCAGTTTTGTCAAGTCTAAAATGGGACAGGCAATACTTCCTATGACATGCCAACCCCCCGGACTGGCTAAACTGTAGGTGCCTAAGTATTTGTCACCTATAGCTAATGAGTTCGCTGGTATGTACTTAGACGGCGTAGATTTACGTGGGACATGTAAGACTGAAGGTAAGCCATCTATGTAAATAAAGCCTGGTAGAAAACCCAACATAGCAATGCTGTATGTGCCTTTTTGAAGAATGTCAATTATGGCATCTTTTTCGAGGTGCGTATGCTTCATGACTTGTGTCCAATCTTCGTGTGTGTTAAACCAAATAGGTAACTTGTAAAGGTTTCTTTTATCCTTAGGTATAAAGGATAAATTTGTAAGTTGTGAAAGTTTTTCTTCGCTGTAATTTACATTGAGCTTTAAGCAAATTTCAAACTCTGTAGCAATTACTTCGTCGATAAACTCAAATTGGTTTTTCAGAATTATTTCGCCGATCATCATCAGTCTTTGCGGCTCTGCACATCTCAGAATTATAAAGTCATTATTGAAGTTCAAAACTTTAAATGAAATATTATTGAGCTGCAGCAATTGTGACATTATTTTCTTTTAAAAATGAATAAATGTCAGCGCTGAGTTGGACCGCACCTGCTGTGTCGCTGTGCAAACAAATAGACTCCGCTTTTATAGAGGCTACTCCTTGTTCTAAATGTAATTCGCTTGTTAAGAATCCTTTAACTTGATTTAGCAAAATACTTTTGTCATGAATGACCGCATCTTCATGTTTTCGCGAACGCAGTTGGTTGACACTTTCATATTTTCTATCTGCAAAAACTTCATGTACATATTTTACATTATTGGCTTTGCAGATATCAGTCACATTGGAATGCGCCAAAGCATAAATAAATATATTCTTATCTATTGATTTAACCAATCGCACATAAGCTTCCGCAAGCGCATCATCATTCAGCATGTCATTATACAAGGCGCCATGTGCTTTGACATGATGCAAAGACATACCAAAGGATTCAGTAATGCCTTTAACTGCATAAATTTGATATCTTAATTGCGGGATTAAAATGTCTAAAGCTACATGCATTGATTTTCTGCCAAAGTGCGCACGATCATCATACGAAGGATGTGCTCCAATGACAACTTTGTGAGCTACAGCAGATCTGATTGTCTTTTCAATGGTAACAGGATCACCACTGTGAAAACCACAAGCCACATTGCATGAGGAAATGTAAGGCATGATCTCATTGTCAAAATTTTCTGTTTGACCTGGAGCAAGCTCTCCCATGTCACAATTGAGATCTACCTTAGTAAGCATTCTACCATAAGTTTATAATAATCATTCATCGCTCTGTAAGTTAACAAGATTGCATTGATTTAGAAAATACATTTCATTTAATAGGATGCCATCGAGGTGTCGACGTATAAATGGGATGGAGTCGAGAGAAAAATGGATCAAGGGATCGAGGGATCGAGGGATCAAGGGATCAAGGGATGAGGGATCAACGTCTGGAGAGTATACGGCTCAAATGTAGAAGTAATCACCTCTAGTGCTTTAGCACTTTCAAGATATATTTTTCCTGAATCATATTTTTTTTAAACCACAAGCCGGTGGTTTCAACCACCCAGCATTTAGAAAATTCTTTTCCTGAATCATATCTCTCTATAACCAGAAGCGGGCATTTTGTCATTCTGAATAAACGAAGTGTATTGAAGAATCAACCAACCAGCATTTAGAAAATCAATTTCTTTCAATAGGGTGTTATTGAAGTGTCGAGGTATCAAGACATCAAGCGCGATGGGGTCGATGGAACAATTGATCAAGAGATCAAGTTCTGGAGAGTATACGGCTCAAATGTAGAAGTAATCACCTTTAGTGCTTTAGCACTTTCAAGATATATTTTTCCTGAATCATATTTTTTTTAATCACAAGCGGGTGGTTTCAACCACCCAGCATTTAGAAAATTCTTTTCCTGAATCATATCTCTCTATAACCAGAAGCGGGCATTTTG
>ENA-ORXM01002204-ORXM01002204.1-marine-metagenome-genome-assembly--contig:-NODE-2204-length-23612-cov-3.590992_pt1 | contig 23612 bp, 22 predicted proteins | sample MGYA00237867_ERZ511480 | MGnify/ENA primary metagenome ERZ511480 (study PRJEB26309, sample SAMN06266103) | marine metagenome | isolation source: Algal blade | place: United Kingdom:Sidmouth, United... | reverse complement strand
TTTTTTTCAAGCAGAAGACGGCATACGAGATCACTGTGTGACTGGAGTTCAGACGTGTGCTCTTCCGATCTCATGCGCGCCGCATTGGCCGATTGGCCCCGCGAAATCAAGCGCAAAACCGGCTGGCGGTGGCCGGGATCGCCCACGCTTATTTTTGCAAGAGCTGCAAACTTATCGCTAGGAAATAGCCGCGGCAGCGTTACATAAGGCTGGCATATTTGCGTGCTGCTGCTTAAAGGGTCCGACCACGATGAAAACTTTCTTTCCGATCCTTCTTGCCTGCACAGTATCCGGCCTTGGCTTAGCCAATCCCGCCGTGGCGCAGGACACGCAAGGGGTGGAAGCGCAGGCAAAGCAAGTGCGCGAGGAAGCACTGAAAGCTGCGACCGATGCGCTGGATACGCGCGCGGCCGATGTGTTGCAGCCTGTGCCTGCCGCACCGCTAAATACGCGCGATGCCGACCCGGCCTTGTGGGTGGTGCGCGATGAGGACACCATTATTTACATGTTCGGCACGGTCCATGTGCTGAAACCGGGGCTGGGCTGGTTCGATGAAGCGGTGAAGGATGCCTTTGACGCATCGGACACGCTGGTTGTCGAAGTTGTCGAGCCGCCCGCCGGGGACATGCAGTCGCTGTTCGGCAAATATGCGCTGGCATCGGACGGGGTGCCCATGCGAAAACGGCTGACGGGGGATAGCCTTGCCCAATATAATGCCGCCGTGGACGCTGCTAATCTGCCGCACGAAACGCTCGATCCACTGGATCCATGGGCAGCAGCGGTAACGTTGCAATTGGTGAGTTTGGTCGCGGCGGGATATGATCCGGAAAGCGGCGTGGATACGCAGTTGGAGGCTGCCGCAAAGGCGAATGGCAAGCCGATCGGCCAGATCGAAACGGTTGATGATCAGCTCGGCGCATTCGATAATTTGCCGATGAAAGCGCAGATCGATTTTCTGGATCAAACCACGGCCGATACAGGGGCAACGGCAAAGGAGCTTGATGCGCTGGTCGAAAGCTGGGCAATCGGCGATACGGCGGCGATGGCCGATATGATCAATGCCGGCTTCACCGATCCGCGGGTATATCGCGCGCTGCTAACCAGGCGAAACGCCAAATGGGCGCGCTGGGTTAAAAACCGGATGGACCAACCCGGCACGGTATTTCTGGCCGTTGGTGCCGGCCATCTGACCGGCAGCACATCGCTGCAGCATTTGATGAGCGCATATGGCATCACCGCTGAACGCATTGACTATTAAGCAGGAGATACCGGGCGGGCGCCATGCTATTGCGCTTGCTTTTAAGGAGCGTTCCGCTTAATAGCGCGCGCTTGCCGTTATGGTCATCCCTGGAGGCGTGACGGCAAATTTATGCAACCTATAAGGAATAGATTATGAGCGATCAGCTGACATTGTCGGCCGAACCTCGCGAGCGGGCTGGCAAGGGAGCCTCCCGCGCTCTGCGTCGTGAAGGCCGCGTACCCGCCGTGATATATGGCGATAACAAAGATCCGGTTACCATCCATGTTGAGGAAAAGGAGCTGAACAGGCTGCTTATGACCGGTGCGTTCACGAACAGCACCATTCAATTGGAACTGGGCGGAAAGACAGAAATTACATTGCCGAAAGACGTCGCATTTCACCCGGTGAATGATCGTCCGCTGCATGTTGATTTTTTCCGCATTGCGAAGGGCGCGAAAGTTGACGTTTCGATACCGGTGCAGTTTATCAACGAGGAAGAATCGCCCGGTTTGAAACGTGGCGGCGTGATGAATGTTGTGCGCTACGAACTGGATCTTGTTTGCGATGCGACGAAGATTCCCGACCATATCGAAATCGACGTTACCGGTCTTGAAATTGGCGATTCGATTCACTTCTCGGACATCACCCTGCCCGCTGGCAGCGAAAGCGCGATTACGGACCGTGACTTCACGATCGTTGGTATCGTCGCGCCGTCTGCGCTGAAATCCGATGAGGAAGAAGCCGAAGAAGGTGAGGACGGTGAAGTTATCGAAACCGAAGTTACCGAGCAGAATGCTGAAACCGTAGAAGGTGAAAAGAGCGAAGACTAAACTCTGCACATCTATCGAATATCGAAGGCCGGTTTGATTGCGCGCAAAGCTGCATCAAACCGGCCTTTTATTTAAGGGCAAAACCGCGTAGCAAAATGCAATGCAAATTTGGGTAGGCCTTGGCAATCCCGGACCGCGCTATGCGCTGAACCGGCACAATATCGGATTTATGGTCATCGACGCCATATCCGAGATTGAAGATCTGCCCGCGCCGTCGAAAAAGCATAAAGGCTGGATACAGGAAGCGCGGATCGGCGGCGAGAAAATCCTGCTGTTGAAACCTGCAACATTTATGAATGAAAGCGGCGAAAGCGTGCGCGCTGCGATGGACTTTTACAAATGTTCTCCGCAAGATATAACCGTCTTCTATGATGAACTCGACCTCGATCCGTTTAGGGTAAAGGTAAAACAGGGCGGCGGCGCGGCGGGGCATAATGGCATCCGCAGCATGATCAAACATGTGGATGAGGATTTTCGCCGCGTGCGGATCGGCATCGGCCATCCGGGCAGCAAGGACCGCGTGACCGGCCATGTGCTAGGCAATTACCACAAGAGCGAGTTTGAACCGCTCACCGATCTTCTGGGCGCGATGGCCAGCGAGGCGCATTGGTTGGCACAACGTGATGATGCGCGCTTCATGAATGATGTAGCGTTGCGGATGTCGCAGGAATAGCGCATCGCCAGCTTGTTGCATCGCATTGTTGGCCAAAGCTGGTGCCAACTTGCCAGATTGAAACTTGATGCAGGAGCGTCTAGGGCGCGGCAACATTCAGTTCTATCGAAAGCAGATTATGGGTTTCAAATGCGGTATTGTCGGACTGCCCAACGTGGGAAAATCGACGTTGTTCAATGCGTTGACCGAAACGCAAAGCGCGCAGGCAGCCAATTATCCTTTCTGCACGATTGAGCCGAATGTCGGCAATGTCGCTGTGCCAGACGAACGGCTCGACAAGCTGTCCGCCATCGCCAGCAGCGCAAAGATTATCCCGACACAACTGGCATTCGTCGATATCGCCGGGCTGGTGCGCGGCGCATCGCAGGGTGAAGGGCTGGGCAACCAGTTTCTCGGCAATATCCGCGAGGTTGATGCCATCATCCACGTATTGCGCTGTTTCGAAAATGCCGATGTCGGCGAAGACGTGCAGCATGTCGATGACCGGGTCGATCCGGTATCCGATGCCGAAACGGTAGAAACCGAATTGATGCTGTCCGATCTGGAAAGCCTTGAAAAACGCGTGCCGGCTTTGGAGAAGAAGGCAACCGGCGGTGACAAGGAGGCCAAAGCCCAGGCAGCGATACTGGCGCGCTCGCTCGATCTGTTGCGGGCGGGCAAACCGGCCCGGCTGACCGAGCTGAACGATAAGGAAGAACGCAAGATATTCGAATCTGCGCAATTGCTGACGTCCAAGCCGGTTCTGTATGTCTGCAATGTCGGCGAAGGCGATGCGGCTGACGGCAATGCGCACAGCAAAGCTGTGTTCGACATGGCGGAGGCGCAGGGCGCAAACGCTGTGGTCGTATCGGCCAAGATCGAAAGCGAACTGGTTGAAATGGACATGGAAGACCGGATGGAATTTCTGACCGAAATCGGCCTGACCGAAACCGGTCTGTCACGCATTATCCGGTCGGGCTATGATCTGCTGCACCTGCTCACATTCTTTACCGTAGGCCCGAAAGAAGCGCGCGCATGGACCGTGCCGATTGACAGCAAAGCACCGCAGGCCGCTGGCGAAATACATACGGATTTTGAACGCGGCTTCATTCGCGCTGAAACCATCGCCTATGATGATTATGTCGAACTTGGCGGCGAATCCCCTGCCCGCGAAGCCGGAAAATTGCGTCAGGAAGGTAAGGAATATGTCGTCCAGGATGGCGATGTGCTACATTTCAAATTCAATGTCTGACAAAAAATATCCTTGCCAATGCGGCGCTATCGCTCGATTGCATGTGCTATGAAATATTTTGAAGATATCGAAGTCGGCGAAACGCGCCAGTTGACGAGCATCAAGAACGTCACCCGTGATGAAGTGATCGGCTTTGCCCTGCAATTCGATCCGCAGCCCTTTCACCTTGATGATGAAGCTGCCGCCAAAACGCATTTCGGCAAGATTTCCGCCAGCGGCTGGCATACAGCTGCTATGACGATGCGGATGATGGTTGACGATACGAGCGGCGAGGAAACCGCCGGCCTTGGTTCGCCGGGGCTTGATAGCCTGCGTTGGGCCAAGCCGGTTTATCCCGAGGATACATTGCGCTGCGAAGTGGAAACTGTATCAAAGCGCCGGAGCAAAAACCGGCCGGAGATGGGCCTCGTGTCCAATCTGGTCACCACCTATAATCAGCATGATGACGTGGTGATGACGATGGAATCGATCGTTATGATCGCGCTGCGCGAACCCGATAGCCCGATGGAGGAATAGCCGCCGCGCCAGCTACTGCCAGCCGGGGCCGCCGTTATTTCCGCCCGAACAATTTCTCGACATCGCCAAGCGCCAGCTTCACCCAGGTGGGCCGCCCGTGATTGCATTGCCCCGAATGCGGAGTGACCTCCATTTCGCGCAGCAGCGCGTTCATTTCGTCCACCTTCAGCACGCGGCCTGCGCGCACGCTGCCGTGGCAAGCCATCGTGCTGGCCACCAGATCGATGCGTTCTTTCAAAGACAGTGCCTCATCATAAGATGCCAGTTCATCGGCCAGATCCTCGATCAATCCGCGCGCATCACCACCGCCCAACATTGCAGGGGTAGCGCGCACCAGCATCGCCGCCGGACCAAACCGCTCTATCTCCAGCCCGAATTCGGCCAATTCTTCGCGCCGTGTTTCCAAACGGTCGCAAGCATCCTCGGTCAGTTCGACCACCTCGGGCATCAACATCGCCTGCGCTGCGACTTTGCTGCCAGACTGCGCCACCGAACGGCGCATGCGTTCCAGCACGAGCCGTTCATGCGCCGCGTGCTGATCGACAATGACCAGCCCGTCCTCAGCCTCGGCCACGATATACGTATTCGCCACTTGCCCGCGCGCTATACCCAGCGGATGCAGATCCGCACCGGGCGTAGCCGCATGCGCCTCGGCCGCGCGGCCCGATGGCGCGAAATCGGTATGGCTGCCGGAAAGATAGCCCGCGCCCGCATCACCCGCAGCTTCTGCAAAAGCAGGGATCCACGGCGCGGCATCGTCCCGCAACATATTGCCGGCAGCAGATCGATCCGCAGCGGCTTCGCCCGAATGCCGGGTAAAAAAGGCGGACTGCGGATCGATTACCGGCGGGGCAGCTTCGCGTTGCCAATTGACGTCGGCGGCGCGCTGCACACTTCGAAACCCGCTGTCGTCCAATGCGCGGCGTAGGCCCGACACGATCATACCGCGCACCATCGCCGGATCGCGGAAGCGCACTTCGGTTTTTGCCGGGTGGACATTCACGTCGACTGCCTCGGGCGGCATATCAAGGAACAGCGCGACCAGCGCATGGCGATCACGCGCCAGCATTTCGGCATAGGCGCCGCGCACTGCACCGATCAACAGCCTGTCCTTCACCGGACGTCCATTGACGAACAGATACTGGTGATCGGCCACACCGCGGTTGAAGGTGGGAATGCTTGCAACTCCGCCAAGCGTTATGCCCTCCCGCTCCAGATCGATCGTCACGCTGTTGCTGCCAAGTTCCTTCGCGGTAAGCGCCGCGACGCGTTCCGGCCGCGTCATTCCCGGCTGCACCTGCAACGCTGTTCGGCCCTTATGTTCCAAAGCGAAGCCCACATCCGCGCGCGCCATCGCCAGCCTGCGGATGACATCCATCGCCGCGCCATATTCGCTGCGCGCGGTGCGCAGGAATTTGCGGCGTGCGGGCACTTTGCCAAACAGATTTTCGACGCGGACACGCGTGCCATACGGCATTGCTGCCGGGCCGCTTTGCACTACATCACCATGATCGGTTATCCTGCGCCAGCCGTCATCGCTGCCCTGTGGCCGGCTTTCCAGTGTGAAGCGGGCGACGCTGGCGATCGACGGCAGGGCTTCGCCGCGAAAACCCATGGTGCGCACCATTTCAATCGCGTCACCGGGCATTTTTGACGTTGCATGCCGCTCCATCGCCAACGCCATTTCGGCGGGCGTCATACCGCAGCCATCATCGCTCACCTCGACCAGCGACAGCCCGCCATCCTCAAGGCGCAATGTTATGTTTTGCGCGCCTGCATCAACGGCATTTTCAATCAGCTCTTTCAACGCGCTGGCCGGTCTTTCCACCACTTCACCGGCGGCAATGCGATTGACGAGCGCTTCAGGCAGTCTTCTTATTGACATGGCAGGTGCAGTAGCCCAATCGCCACGGCCAAGGCGAATCCTTTAAATCCACAGATTAAATCGACATAACATTTTCAAGACGACAGATTTTCGTCTAGGGTATTTTTTCAAATCCAAAGTCTGCGTGGCACTTTGCGTTATGCGGCTTTTCTCTCGGGTAAGGGTATATGTTCAGTAAGCTTTTTCGTTTCTCCTCACAGGATATGGCAATCGATCTCGGCACTGCCAACACGGTGGTTTATGTCCGCGGTCAGGGCATCGTTCTGAATGAGCCATCGGTGGTTGCGATTGAAACCTTGAATGGCATAAAAAAAGTGAAAGCCGTCGGCGACGATGCCAAGATGATGATGGGCAAAACGCCTGACAGCATTGAGGCGATCCGCCCGCTGCGCGATGGCGTGATTGCCGATATCGATGTGGCCGAACAGATGATCAAACACTTCATCCATAAGGTGCACGGGCAGCGGCGAATGTTCAGCTATCCCGAAATCGTCATCTGCGTACCATCGGGTTCCACCAGCGTTGAACGTCGTGCCATTCGCGATGCGGCATCGAACGCAGGCGCAAGCCAGGTGTTCCTGATCGAAGAACCGATGGCAGCGGCGATTGGCGCGGATATGCCGGTTACCGAACCGATCGGATCAATGGTGGTCGACATTGGCGGCGGCACGACAGAAGTGGCTGTATTGTCACTGCGCGGGTTGGCCTATACAACGTCGGTTCGCACCGGCGGCGACAAGATGGATGAGGCTATCGTGTCCTATGTCCGGCGGCACCACAATCTGCTGATCGGCGAATCCACAGCAGAACGGATCAAGAAGGATTTTGGCACAGCGCAGCCGCCTGCGGACGGCATCGGCCATACGCTGCATATAAAGGGCCGCGATCTTGTAAACGGGGTGCCGAAAGAAATCTCGATCAATCAGGGGCAAATCGCAGAGGCGCTATCCGAACCGATTGGCACTATCGTTGAAGGCGTGCGCATTGCGCTGGAAAATACTGCGCCTGAACTGGCGGCTGATATTGTCGACCAGGGAATCGTGCTGACCGGCGGCGGCGCTTTGATGCATGGCTTGGATGAACATATGCGGGACGAGACGGGGCTGCCCGTAACGGTCGCCGAAGATCCGCTGACCTGCGTGGCAATCGGTACCGGCCGTGCATTGGAAGATGAAGTATTCCGGGGCGTTCTTCTGACCGCCTGACAGGGCAACAAGCCTTAGGAAGGACAAACGAATTATGGCGCCGCCATCAACCCGGCGTCTGGGATATTCCCGAAAGGCGCAATATAGTCTGTTTGCGGTATATGTTCTGGCGATTGCCGGGGCGTTGCTGGCTGCGTTGTTGCTGATGCTTTCGGTTATCGATCCGCGTGGATATAATGCACTGAAAACCGCCGGCGATGAAGTTACCGCGCCAATTTCCCGCTTCCTGAACAGTGTGCGCCAAACGACAAATGATCTTGGAGAAAACACTTCTGCCTATTTCGATGCCGCGTCAAAGAATGCGGCGTTGAAAAAGCAAGTAGAGGCCAGCCGCAATTTGCTGAATGAAGCGGCTGCGCTGAAAATCGAGAATGACCGTCTGCGCGCGCTGCTCGGCCTGTTGCGCTCCGATGAGGATGGCGGCGGATTAACCGGCGGCGTCATCGCCCGGCTGATCACCAGTTCATCGACCAGCAGCCGAAACATCGCCGTTGCCTCACGCGGATCAAACGCCGGGATCGCGGCTGGACAGGCCGTGCGCGGTCCGGAAGGATTGATCGGCCGCGTATTGAGCACTGGCCCAACGACATCGCGGATACTGCTTGTCACCGATGCCGATAATGTCGTGCCGGTGATGCGCGCGAAGGACGGCGTTCCGGCCTTTGCCACCGGGCTGGCCAATGGCGAGCTGGAAATCCGTCCGATCAATCTGGGGATAAACCCGTTCAAGGTCGGTGATATTATCGTCACTTCGGGCAATGGCGGCCTGTATGCCCCGAACATTCCGGTGGGGCGCGTCTCGGAGGTCATGCGCGGAGGTGCAAAGGCCCGCCCGCTCGCCGAACCGGCACGCACGCCGTATATCGTCACGCTGCCTGTCTATCGGCCATCGGCTGTCAGTGCGCTGGAAAATGGCGGCGATGAACCCGGCAGCAAAGCGGACACCAATACTGAAGCAGAAGCCGGGTCAAACGCACAAGCGCGCGAATGAAGCAGCCAAGCCTCTCCCCTTCGCGCCGTTCAGCCTCGGCCTACCAAAGCCGGCTAAATCGCACGGGCTCGCCCTTTCGTATGCGTGCCGTGCCGATTGCATCGGTGTTGTTTGCATCAATGCTGCCGTCTTTGCTGCCAGTCATATCGACGCAGCCCTTGCTGCCGCCGCTGGGCCTGATGATGTTTTTGAGCTGGCGATTGATGCGGCCGGGGATCTGGCCGATTTGGGTGGGCCTGCCATTTGGCCTGTTCGATGATATTTTTTCGGGCCAGCCGATGGGCAGCGCGGCGCTCATCTGGTCGCTATCGATGTTGGCGCTAGAAATTATAGACAGCCGGGCCATCTGGCGCGATCATATGCAGGACTGGCTTCTTGCGGCAATCCTAATTATACTGGCGCTGCTGGCTGGGCTATTTTTCGTCAGCCTCGCCCATAACAGCGCCGGAGCCGAGATTTTGATACCACAAGCAGTCCTGTCGATATTGCTATTTCCGCTGATAATGCGGCTTTGCGCCCGGCTTGATGGATGGCGGCTCGCAACGTGATACGCCGGCCATGAATAACAATCGCACGATCAACAGCGCCCAGCAAAAATTCACCTTCACCCGACGAACGATGTTTGTTGGCGGGGTGCAGGCGGCGCTGGGCCTCGTGCTTGCCGGGCGCATGTCCTATATCGCGGTAGTTGAGAATGAACGATACAAGCTGGAATCGGAAAGCAACCGGGTCAATCTAACGCTCATTCCGCCGCGCCGCGGATGGTTCATTGACCGGTTTGGCAAACCTATCGCCACCAACCGCGCCGATTTTCGCGTCGATATAATTCCCGACCGGCTGGTGAATAAGAATAAGACGATATCGACGCTGGCCAATCTGCTTGCGCTTGATACCGACGATGTTGAACGGATCACCCGGGAACTGGATCAGGCACGGGGATTTCAGCCGATTCAGGTCAAGGACGGGATGGACTATGAAAGCTTCGCCCGCGTATCAGTTCGCTTGCCCGATCTGCCGGGCGTCAGCCCGCGTCAGGGCTTTTCACGCTATTACCCCAGCGGCGCGGCAGTAGGCCATCTGGTCGGCTATGTCGGCATAGTTTCTGCGGAGGAATATGCGGAGAATAAAGATCCGATCCTGATTACACCGGGCTATAAAGTCGGCAAGGACGGTCTGGAAAAAACGCTGGAGGACCGGCTACAAGGCGAACCGGGGGCCAAGCGTGTTGAAGTAACCGCCCGCGGCAAGATCGTGCGCGAGCTGGAAACCAAACCCGATATTCAGGGCGAACCTGTCAAACTGACGATAGATATTGATCTGCACAACTATGCCGCACGGCGGCTGGGGCGCGAAAGCGGATCGGTGGTGATCTTCGATTGCCTCACCGGCGGTATCGTGACGATGGCATCGATGCCATGTTATGATCCCAACAGTTTTTCCGACGGCATCGGCGTAACAGAATATAAATGGCTGCGGCAGGACGATCATATCCCGCTGTTGAATAAGGCTATGCAAGGCTTGTATCCGCCCGGATCCACATTGAAACCGATGGCAGCGGTGGCGTTTCAGCAGCAGGGGATTGACCCGGAAGAAACTGTATATTGCGGCGGCGGATACCGGCTTGGCAATCGCACATTCCGCTGCCTTGGCACGCATGGCAACATCAATATGCGCAACGCCATTATGAAAAGCTGTAATACCTATTTCTATTCGATGGGCCGCCGCGTGGGGTATGATGCCATCGCGCCGGTTGCGCGCGCTTTCGGGCTGGGGCAGGAATTTGATCTGCCCTTCCCGTCACAATATTACGGCACCATTCCCGACAGCGATTGGTTTGCAAAAAAATACGATAAGCGATGGACCGACAGTGACACGCTGAACGCCACGATCGGTCAGGGTTATGTGCTGACCAGCCCGTTTCAACTCGCGCTCCACGCGGCCCGGCTCGCGTCAGGATTGAATTTGCAACCGCATATTCGTTTCGGCACCGGCAAGAAACCCGGGCCGTTGGCTTTCCCGCAAGAATATCTCGACGTCGCGCGTAACGGGATGGACATGGTGGTGAACGCTTATGGCACCGCGCGGGGAAGCCGGCTTAATCAGGATGACGTGCAGATGGCGGGGAAGACCGGAACGGCGCAGGTTCGCGGTATTTCGCGCAGCGGCGGGCGGCGATCGAATGATTGGAAATACCGCGATCACGGCCTGTTCGTATGCTTTGCGCCGGTCGATAATCCCCGTTACGGCGCGGCGGTTGTGATCGAACACGGCATGGGCGGCTCGCGCGCCGCTGCTCCGGTGGCAAAGGATGTGCTGACGTTCCTGTATGACAAGGAACAGGCGATGGCACGGCTTGAGGCGTTGGAGCAAAGCTGGGGCGGGACGATTGAACAGCGGATGGAGCGTGATCTGGCGGCGTTCCGCGCGCGCGGCGATGCGCCGACACCGGCGGATAGCGAAGCGGCCGAAAAACGCGAAGAGCAAGGATGAACAGCGGCATCATTCCCGCGCCGATTGCCAGCCTGCCATGGAAGCTGATCTTCCTGTTATGCGCGCTGTCCTTTTTCGGCGGCATGGTCCTGTATTCGGCAGCAGGCGGCAGTATGCAGCCGTGGGCCGGAAAACATATCGCACGGTTTCTGGTTTTTCTGGCAATGGCGATTGTCATGTCCCGCTTTCCGTTGTCTTTCTGGAAAACACTCACCTTCCCTATTTACGGCATACTCATCATTCTGCTGATCGTGGTTGAAGCCATCGGCTTTGTCGGCGGGGGGAGCCAGCGGTGGATCAACCTTGGCTTCATGACGCTGCAACCGTCGGAATTGATGAAGCCTGCCGTGGTGCTTGCCGTGGCGTGGTTTTTTGATCGCCTGCCGCCTGCACGGATCAGCAGTTTCGATGCGGTTTGGCCCGTTGCTCTGATCCTCGGCCTGCCGTGGATACTCGTTGTGCTGCAGCCTGATCTTGGAACATCAATCGCAATCCTGTTCGGCGGCGTCGTGGTGGCGTTTCTGGCGGGGTGGCCGCTTAAATATTTCATCGGGGCCGGGGCAGCGTTAGCCGCGCTTATTCCGATGGCCTATTTCTTCTTTCTCGAACCATATCAGCAGAAACGCGTCGGAACCTTCCTCGATCCCGAATCCGATCCCTTGGGCACCGGATACCATATCAGCCAATCGAAAATCGCCATTGGATCGGGCGGGCTGACGGGCAAGGGCTTTCTTGATGGCACGCAAAGCCATCTCGATTAATTGCCCGAAGGTCACACCGATTTCGTCTTCTCCACCATGGCGGAAGAATGGGGCATGATCGGCGGGATTGGCGTGTTGTTCGGATTTTTCCTGCTGCTGCGCTGGGGACTGCGCACAGCGATAAAAAGCCGGACGCGGTATGGCCAGCTGGTCGCCGCCGGGCTGACCTGCACGATATTTTTCTATATCGCCGTGAACCTGATGATGGTGATGGGCATGGCGCCGGTGGTGGGCATTCCGCTCCCATTCCTCAGCCACGGGGGCTCATCGATGCTGACAATCATGATCTGCGTCGGGATCATCATGTCGGTCGAACGGCATCCCGGCCCGCGCACTGGCGGCTTTGACTGACAGCGCGGCTATTGACAAAGCGGCGGCAATGCCCACATGGCATTTTCGATACTAACGATGGACGCTTAGCTCAGTTGGTAGAGCAGCTGACTCTTAATCAGCGGGTCGTGGGTTCGAACCCCTCAGCGTCTACCACCCTTCCCTGACCCCGATTGCTTCAGGGCAAGTCTTCACCTTCAAAAGTTTCGGTATCGACCAACGATTGCATGGCGGCGGAATAGCGCGGGCCTTTAATGGCGCCATCGGCGAAGATCGCGTTCACTTGCGCAATCACGTCTTCGCTCAGATCAAGGTTGCCGCCGTCTATATCCTCTTCCAAATGTTCGATGGACCGCGTGCCGGGCAGCGCCCCGATAAATGGCCTCTGCGCGATTGTCCACGCAATGGCCAGCTTTGCAGGTGTGGTATCAATTGCGGCCGCCAAGTCATTGAAGCGGCGCACGGATTTGAGATTTTCAGACAGCAGCGGTTCGTTGAAACGCGGCATATCGGCGCGGATATCGCCCTTTTCGTAGCTGTCATCCTGCACTGCATCAGCCAGCATTCCCCGCCCTGTCGGTGAAAAGCCGAGGAAGCCTATTCCCAATTCCTCGCACAGGTCCAGAACCGCAATTTCAGGATTGCGGACGATCGGGCTGTATTCGCTTTGGATCATCGCAATCGGATGCTCGCGGTGCCCTGCGCGGATTGTATCGGCCGACATTTCCGAAAGGCCAATCGCGCCGATTTTCCCTGCCTCCTTTGCCCGCGCCAATGCGCCAACCGATTCGGCAATCGGCACGCGGGTATCAAGCCGGTGGAGATAATACAGGTCGATATGGTCCGTATCCAAACGCTTCAACGCACGGTCCAGAGTTCCCGTTATGCCCTCCGGTGAACCATCGAGTCCGCGCGCGCCATCAAACACGTCAAATCCGCATTTGCTGGCGAGCACATATTCATCGCGGCGGTGCCCGACATGTTTGGCGAGCAGCTCCTCATTTCGGTTCAGCCCGTAAATTGCCGCTGTATCGAGCATATTGACGCCCAGATCGAGCGCGCGGTTCAGCAGCTTTCCCGAATATTCATCCGATGGCCCGCGGCCATAGGCATGGTTCAAATTCATGCAGCCCAGCACAACCGGGCTTAATTCATACGGTCCGATCTTACGGCGGCGCTCCAGCATAACCCAAATCCTTTGTTCATCAATTGTAAGATCAGTGCGGTCAGGCGGCGAATAACTCTGCTGCTGCCTCTATCACCGCCTCTGCATCCAGCCGGTATTCATGATACAGATCGGGAAGGTCGCCGGTTTGCCCGAAACGATCCGTACCCAGCGGGCTGACCGCCATTCCGCGCACACCGCCCAGCCACGATAACGCGGACGGCGAGCCATCAATCGCCGTAATCAGGCCCGCATCGTCGGCCAGTTCGCTCAACAATGCTTGCGCATGGCAGGGCTGCGTATCGCCGCCTTTCCACCGCGCGGCGCGCTGCGCAGACCATCCCCGGTGGAGCAGATCGGGCGATGTAACGTTCAGCACGCCAAGGCCGGGGATATCATCCGACAACGCTTCATATGCCGCCAGTATTTCCGGCGCGATGGCCCCGGTAAATACAATCGCTGCCTGTGCGCCGTTACCGGGTTTTTTCAGCCAGTAGCCGCCTTTCAACGCGTCACTCTGCCACGTATCATCCTGACGCGCGGTTTGCGGTATGGCCCGCGTCGTCAGCCGCAGATATACCGAACTGCCATTATCGGCCTGCATATGATCGAACGCCCATCGCATCATCAACGCAACCTCATCGGCATAAGCCGGTTCAAAATAAACCAGCCCCGGCTGGCCCATTCCAATCAGCGGCGTATTGATAGATTGATGCGCGCCGCCCTCTGGCCCCAATGTCAGGCCGGATGGCGTGCCGACCAGCAGAAAACGCGCATCCTGATAACAGGCATAATTCAGCGCATCCAGCCCGCGCGCGATGAACGGATCATACACCGTGCCAATCGGCAGCAGGCGCGTCCCGAAATGCGGCCCCGACAAACCCATCGACGCGAGCATCAGAAAGAAGTTATTTTCCGCGATGCCAAGTTCGATATGCTGCCCCGCTGCATGGCCTTCCCATTTCTGCGCAGATGGTATCTTGGCATTACGAAAAACATCCGCCACTTCCTGCCGCCGGAAAAGCCCGCGTTGGTTTACGAAGGCGCCCAAATTGGTCGTCTGCGTCACATCGGGTGCAGTGGTAATTATCCGGTCGCCAACCTCGGCATCCGATTTAGCCAGATCAAGCAGAACCTTGCCAAATGCTGCCTGCGTGGATTGTTCATCACCTTTCGGCACGGCAAAAGTCGCTGGCAGTTCAATCCGGTCAGCATGCGGCTCTGCGCCCTTTTTCGCTATCGGGCTGCCCTTGACGAATGCCTCCAGTTCGGCCGCGACATTATCGCCCAGCCCGCCGAACGGCTCCCATTCCTCGCCTTCTTCAATGCCGATGCTCTGCCGCAATTCGGCGATCTGCGTCGGGTTCATCATTCCCGAATGGTTATCCTTATGCCCCGCCAGTGGCAGGCCGTACCCTTTCACAGTGTAGGCAATGAACAATGTCGGCAGATCATCATCGCAATCGTCAAATGCCTCCATCAGCGTTTCGATACAATGCCCGCCCAGATTGGTCATCAGGGCCGACAGCGCATCATCATCATAACTATCGAGCAGTTTTCTGACGCCGCTATTGTCGCCGATGTCGGCCAGCAACCGTTCGCGCCACGCCGCTCCGCCCTGAAAAGTCAGCGCGGAATATTCGGCATTCGGGCAAGTCCCGATCCATTCTTCCAGCGCCTTACCCCCCGGCTTTTTGAAAGCAGCAAGCTGTTTCTTCCCGTATTTCAGCGTGACGACCCGCCAGCCGCATGTTTCGAAAATATCGTCAAATCGGCGGAACATTCGGTCTGCTGTCGTGCTGTCGAGGGATTGGCGGTTGTAATCCACCACCCACCAACAATTGCGTATGTCATGCTTGTAACCCTCAATCAGGCATTCATAGATATTGCCTTCATCAAGCTCGGCATCGCCCATCAGCGAGATCATCCGGCCCGCATCCTTCTCCTCCATCTGGCCATGTGCGATCAGATAATCCTGTATCAGGCTGGAAAATGCGGTGATGGCAACGCCCAGCCCGACAGAGCCGGTAGAAAAATCAACAGGAATGCTGTCCTTCGTGCGCGACGGATAGCTTTGCACCCCGCCCAAACCGCGAAAGTTTTTCAGCTTATCAAGGCTTTGCTCACCGAGAAGATAGTGTATCGCATGCAGCACCGGGCCTGCATGCGGCTTTACGGCAACCTTGTCCTGCGGGCGAAGCGCGTGGAAATACAGCGCCGTCATAATCGCAGTCATCGAGGAACAGCTGGCCTGATGCCCGCCGACTTTCAGCCCGTCACGTTTTTCGCGGATATGATTGGCGTTATGGACCGTCCATGACGACAGCCAGCGCAGCCGCAATTCCAGATTTTCCAGAAGCGCGACCCGGTCTTCAGTGTCTTTCGCAGTGAGTGTTTGTGCTGTCATGTCGCCCCCGGTTGCATTTGTGTTTCAACTTCCACCTTATAGCCCAAATCAATCGGCACTATCCTTACCCGCGCGTGATAACCATGCAGCGAGGATATGGTGCGCCCGAGTGGATTCGAACCACTGGCCCCCAGATTAGGAATCTGATGCTCTATCCGACTGAGCTACGGGCGCGCTGGCAACGCAGTAGCGCGGCTGATAAAACCGGTCAATTCTTCGCTTCGGGCGGAACATGCGGGAACAGCAGCGGCGCAATTGAAACGCCCTCCTCGGCCAGTTCTTCGGCCTCCTCCTGGCTGGTTTCCCCGTGGATCAGGCGGTCCGCAGTCTCGCCATAATGTATGGCCCGCGCTTCATCGGCAAAGTTGCGGCCTACCCAATCGCTTTTCTCCAGCATTTTCTTCTGCATGTCGGCCAACTGCTCCACGGCCTTCACCATAGCCGGGGGCATTTCCGCCATATTCGATACGCTGGCAGGCTCCTCGCTGTCGATAACAGCAGGTGCGTGCGCCGCTGGCGCTTCCGATTTCTGATTGCCCTTCGCGCCCACATTGGGCGCGGTCAGCGCCTTGGTAATTTGTACGGAATCGCAAATCGGGCATGCGATCATTCCGCTTGCCAGCTGCTTGTCATAATCCGACGACGATCCGAACCAGCCTTCAAACCGGTGCTGGCGCGCGCACAGCAGATCATAGCTGATCATTCGGCAGCGTTTCCGGCGAGCATAGGATCCAGCTTCCCTGACCGGTTCAACGCGTCCATATCGTCAAAACCGCCGATAGCAGTGCCGCCAATGAATATCTGCGGAACCGTAGTCGCGCCCGGCGCGCGTTCCACCATCTCCTGCCGCTTGGCAGAATCCATCGTAACGTCATATTCGGCGTAGGCTGCGCCCTTTTCATCCAGCATACGCTTGGCATAGCTGCAATAGGGGCATCCAAATTTTGTATAGAGTTCAACGGTTACAGCCATGGGTGGCGAGATGCGCATTCGGGCCGCGATAGTCAAGGCATATTGGCCGTGCCGGACGACACAGACGGCGGGGACGCGCTGCCATGGCTTTTGCGCGGCGTATGGCGCAATCCCTCCTGCTCCTCGCGCAATACCCGCGCCCAGCAGAAAATCTGCACCCGCGCGGCGCCTGCTTGCTTCAATGCCTTCACGCACGCATCGCTGGTCGCGCCGGTGGTGTAAACATCGTCGACCAGAATGATGTCGGCATTCTTCACTCGCGCAGCCCATCCGGGATTTACAGCAAAGGCCTGCGACACTTCCTTGCGCCGCTGTTTCCCGCTCTTGCCGCGCAGCAATTGTGTGCGCCGTGTGCGCCGCATCAGATCGGGCGCATGCTCTAAACCGCCAAGTTGAGACAATGCGTTGGCAATCAACGCCGACTGGTTGAAGCTGCGCGCCCACAGCCGCGTCCAATGCAAAGGCACCGGCACGAGCAGCCAATCCTTCCCGTCGGCGGGCAAATGGCGCAACAGCTGCTTTGCGATCAGCTGTGCGTGTCCGATCTTTCCTGCATATTTCAACCGTAGCGCAATATCGCGCGAAATATCGCTATAGGCCACGGCCGCGCGGATGCCATCGTGACGCGGAGGTTTGGTTAGACAAGCGCCGCAGCTTTGTGTGACATCGCTTTCAAACGGCAATGGCAGACCGCATTGATCGCACCATGGCGGGCCAAGGAAATCGAGCGTATCCCAACAGGAAATGCAAAATCCACCCTCTGCTGACACGATATCCCCGCAACCGGCGCAGCGAAGCGGCAGAACGAAATTGACCGCCAAGGCCGTGATGTTGCGCGCCAAACCCACTTTATCCTTGTCGGACAGCGCCGCGCTCGGCACAAGTATTTTTATGAATGATGCGCAGAGACCCGCCGAAATTTTCGATGCCCGGCGAAAACAGGCAAAGCTATCCCGCGCGTTTGCACAAAATGGCAGCGACGATTTTTTGTGGCAATATCTGGCCGAAGAGATCGGCGAACGGCTATCGATCGTTACGCGCGAATTCACCGATATTCTGTTGATCGGGCCGTCAGCCGACTATGCGCCGCTGCTGCTGGGCGAGCGTAAGGGGAATGTCACGGCAGCGCAGCTATGTGCCGCGAAGGCCAGCGCGAAGAGGCACGCGTTGATTGATGGCGAGATATTGCCATTTGCAACGGGCGATTTCGATCTTGTCATTTGTTTCGGGGTTCTGGACGCTATCAACGACCTGCCCGGTTTTCTATTTCAGCTACGGCATATTCTGCGGCCCGACGGGCTGTTGCTAGCGAATGCGTTTGGCGCTGGCACGCTTGGTACATTGAAGCAGGCGATGCTGCGAGCCGAAGGTGACAGGGCCGCGCCGCATATTCATCCCCAAATTGATCTGCACGCTATGTCGCAGCTGACGGTGCGGGCCGGCTTTGCTTTGCCAGTGATTGATCAGGATACGCTGACAGTGCGCTATTCGGCGATCCATGCCTTGCTGGCCGATTTGCGCAATATGGGATTGGGCAACATTCTGGCGGGGCCGCGAAGCTATTTCGGCAAGGCTGCCTATGCGGCGCTGTTGCACCAATGGCAGGCTAAAGCGGACGAAGACGGCAAGACCGCTGAACAGTTCAATTTTCTGCAGATCACCGCGTGGGCCCCCTCACCCGATCAGCCGAAGCCTGCAAAACGGGGCAGCGGCAAAACGTCGCTCGCCGATGTGTTGAAACCGCGTGAACCGAAGGCCTAATCTGCAACCGGCGTAACGCCGCGCAACACATAGTCGCGCAGGATGGGAATGAAGGGCGCGTCGGCGGGCGGCATTGGCAGCGCCAGCATATCGTCTACAGATAGCCAGGCAATCTCTGGGCTTTCAAGCGCGCATGGCTCCCCCTGCCACGCGCTGCACGTATATAACAGCAGCAGCAGTTCACGGCCGTCCAGCGGCTCTGCTGCGAATGTTATTGGAGTGAAGTTTGCAGGGCTGGCTGTGATACCCAACTCCTCGTTCAGCTCACGCGCCAGCGCAGCCACTGGCCGCTCACCGGGTTCGACTTTGCCGCCGGGAAATTCCCACAATCCGCCCATGCTTTTGTTTTCGGGCCGTTTTTGCAGCAGCACTTTACCCGTATCATTGATCAAGGCTGCCGCTACGACAAGCAGGATTGTCGGATTTTTTTCCAATTTCTTACGCCCCGGAAAGTATTTGTTAACGTGTCTGTGAGAAAACATGATGGCTCGCAACCACTAATGAATGGGGCCAATACAATGTTGGAAACAATTCGTCGCATCGTTCGATGCGAACAGGGTGCGACTGCAGTAGAGTATGGGTTGATCGCAGCATTGATCGCCGTCGCTATCATAGTGTCGGTTAATAATGTTGCAGGCACCACAGGCAATATGTGGGATTATGTTTCGCATGAAGTCTCGGAGTCATCAACCTTTAACTGATTGGTAAGACTTATGTTTTATCGATTGGATGTCAGAGATTTTTCTGACGGGTGTATTGAATGTTGAATGGAGACTAAAAATGAAATTTCTTGCTAAACTGAAAAAGAACGAAGAAGGCGCGACCGCAATTGAATACGGTCTGATCGCTGCACTTATCGCTGTTGCTGCAATCGTTGCAATGGGCGCATTGGGCAACACTCTTTCGTCTACCTTTAACAAGGTTGATAGCGAAATGCAGACTAGCTAAGCTTTCGAGCTAAGCAGTTACATGAAAAGGGCCGCAGTTCACTGCGGCCCTTTTTCTTTGCGTGATAGACAGACGTCTTAGTAAGTGACGACCTTAACTTTCGATCCAGCGCGCAACGTATCGCCGGAACGCATCCCGTTGAGTGCCTTGAACCGTTCTGTTTGCATGGATGTATACGCCATCTTGTTCGCCAGAGTGCTAACGGTATCACCGCTTTTGACAGTAACGATGTCAATCTTGCGCGGTTTAATCGCTGCAGCCTGGCTGTTGCTCAGGCGGCTAAAGCTCTGCCGCATGCTGCCGAATGGATCGCGGCCCGATGCATTGACCGTTACGAAGTGAAATGCCTGTGAATCGGAAAATTCATACGCATAAACCGTTACGACATTTCGGCTGTTATTCTGCCCCGCGACGGTCGTGCTGGCATAAAAAGCCGGGATGCCGTTCACCGTCGTCTGGCGAATTTCCCCGTAGTCTACCGTCTGGTCTTTACCGGCAACAGCCTTGAACGCAGCATCAATATAGGCCTGTTTATCGCCAGTATATTTCTGGGTAGTGAAAATAGCTTGGCCGGAGTTGCCGTTGATAGTCACAGCCTGGCTGCTGTTTGACATTCCGAAACCGTTCGGGACGGTGAACTTCAACTTCAGATCGGGGTGGCTGAAAGTCCGCCCCTCAATGATACCTTGCTTCGGATCGTCGCCGTAAAGCATTCCATCAATCTGCGACAAATGCCGATCGCGATTACGTTTCGATGCAGTTGGATATGCATCCGCAACCTTGGCTGCGCGCGCGACACGTTTGGCCGGCTCCGGGTGTGTCCGCGCCCATTCGGGAACGGCTTGCGCCGTTCTGCCGGATGCCCGCGTATCGACCGAAGACTGCATGGCCAGTGATGACAACATATCGGACAGCGCATCAGGATCATATCCCGCACTGCTCAGATAGCGGATACCCAGATCGTCGGCTTCCTCTTCCTGTGCGCGTGAATAAGACAGCGTGAAAAGCTGCGCAAGCTGCCCCGAATATTGTTGCAGGCCACCACCAAGCGCGCCGAGCAATCCGCCCTTGTCGCCCAGAATAGCTCCCAGAATGGTGCCACCGACACCTAGAATATTCGCAATACCTGCGCGTTTCTGACGTTTTTTGCTGTGCCGGGCGGCGACATGGCCAACCTCGTGCCCGAGAACGCCGGCCATTTCCGCTTCACTGTTGCAAAGCGCAACCAGCTGGCGCGTGATATAGATATACCCGCCCGGAATGGCGAAAGCGTTGTTCACTGAACTGTTGAGCAATGACACTTCAAACGCGCTTTCCGCGTTGCTCAGCCCGGATTCGACTGCGATTTCCTTACCGACACTGACGACATAATCTGTCTGAGGGCTTTGCCATTGGCCGCCAAATTCCTGAAGAATCTTTGGATGAAGCTCAGTTCCCTGTGCTTTTTCTTCATCGGTAATTGGCTTTGGCGTATTGGCGGCGACATTGGGATCGCCGGGTACGCTAGCCGAACCGGCATCGCCCGCTTCTTGTCCCATACAGCCGGCGACCAACGCGGTGCCAGACATCAAAACCAGAAATTTTTTCGCAATAGCCATCTTCAACCCTCTCGATATATTATCCGTAAACAGGGATCACTGGCACTCCAGCGATTTACCTTAACTTAACCATACTTCCAGCGTGTAGACGCACGGCTAAGCTAAATAGTTCCCATTTTTAAGAATTTAGCACGGCGATCCGCTTTCAACTCCTTGCGCGATAGCTGTGAAAGCGTGTCAATCTGCTCGGCAATCGCGCGACCGAGATTAGCTATGGCCAGCGCGGGTTCGCGGTGCGCACCGCCCACCGGTTCTTCAACGATCTGATCAATCACGCCCAATGCTTTCAAATCGCTTGCCGTAATCCGCATGGCCTGCGCGGCATCTGCGGCTCTATCGCCTGTGCGCCACAAGATTGACGCACAGCCTTCTGGTGAGATGACCGAATATACCGCATGTTCAAACATCAACACACGGTTTGCCGCGGCCAGCGCGATGGCCCCGCCAGAGCCGCCCTCCCCTACAATCGCTGCAATCATCGGCACGTCCAGCGCGAGGCATCGTTCAGTCGAGCGCGCAATCGCTTCCGCCTGCCCGCGCTCTTCTGCCTCCACGCCGGGAAATGCACCAGACGTATCGACGAGCGACACGACCGGAAGCCCGAAACGATCCGCCAGATCCATCAGGCGGATGGCTTTACGATACCCTTCCGGTTTGCCCATGCCGAAATTATGTTTCAGCCGGCTGTGGGTGTCATTGCCTTTTTCATGGCCGATCAGCACAATGCGCCGATTGCCAAGTTTCGCAAATCCGCCCAGTATAGCCTGATCATCAGCAAAAGCGCGATCGCCTGCCAACGGCAAAAATTCGTCAAACATTTTTTCTACGAAATTTTTGAAATGCGGCCGTTCGGGATGGCGCGCGACCTGCGCCTTTTGCCACGGCGTCAATTTGCGGTAGGTGTCGGCCAGCAGCTTATCCGCTTTCGCGCGCAGCTTCGTCAACTCGGCATCGACATTGATCTCGCCTTCGTCGGCGGTATCTTCCAGTTCGATGATCTTTGCTTCCAGCGCGGCAACCGGCTTTTCGAAATCAAGAAATACTGTCATATTCGCCGGATTAGTCGCTGCGCTGCGGGCCGTCAACGCGGCAAATTATGTTTGGCGAGCGGATGGCGTTTGTTGACCAGTTCGATCAGCTGACTGCGATCAACATGCGTGTAGATTTCGGTGGTGGCAATGTCCGCATGGCCCAGCATCGTCTGCAGCGCGCGCAGATTAACGCCGCCTGCCAACAGATGCGTGGCAAAGGCATGGCGGAGCACATGAGGGCTGACCTTCGATGGTGGAAGCCCCGCCTGCCCGGCCAGTTCGCGGATAATCTGGAACAGCCTGACGCGGCTGATATGGCTGCCGCGTGAGGGGAAAAGGAAGCGCGCGTCGGCGGGCACATGCGCCAGCCACGCCCGCGCTGCTTCGGCTGCGCGGTCGGACACGGGGACAAGCCGTTCCTTTGCGCCTTTGCCTTTCAGGATGATGAAAGGCTGCTCGGCGGCGAACGCGTTTCGCGGAAGCGATATTAGCTCGCTCGCCCGCAAACCCGATCCATACAGCAGCTCGACTATGGCCGCCAAACGAAAATCATTCGGCCGCGCAGCTTTGGCCGATGTTTTGGCGGCGATAACTTCAAACAGACGCGCAACGGCATCGCTGTCCAGAATTTTGGGTAGAGCGCGTTTGCGTGCAGGCTTTGGCAAGGCAGACGACGGATCATCGGGCCGCAGGCTTTCTTCATCGAGAAACGCAAAAAAACGTCGAAGCGCCGAAGATTTGCGCGCGACACTGCTGGCGGAAAGCTGCGACCATGCGGACGCGAGACTGGCAATTTCCGCTTTGTCAGCATGCGCCAGTCCGGTTTTCAAAACCGCGCTGGCACCTTCCAGATCGCGGCGATAGGCAAGCAACGTATTGGCCGCGACCCCGCGTTCGGCAGCCGCGTCACGCGTATCACCGACACGCCGCGCGGCGAGATCGTCCGCACGCTCTACGGCACGGTGCAGGCCTGGAACGCCGACGAGACGCGTCTGCTGCTCTACCGAACCGGTGGCCCCGGCGCGGGACATCACCTCTACGACGGGCAGAGCTACGAGCTCCTGGGACAGCTGCCGTTCGTGCCGTCGGACATCGAGGAGGTGTTCTGGGATCCGAAGCGGGCTCCGTTCCTCTACTACGTGCAGAGGAAGCCGGTCGACGACGCGTTCTTCGGCCGGCTCGTGCGCTACGACGTGCGCTCGGGGGAGCGCGTGGCGGTCGCCGACGTGCCCCGCGTGTGGGCGGAAAAAATGCGCGAGTACGTGGGCGTGGAGGTGCCCGACGCCGCGTCGGGGTGTCTGCAAGACGTGCACTGGAGCGGGCTTGCGTTTGGGTACTTCCCGAGCTACACGGTCGGCGCCATGATGGCCGTGCAGCTGCTCGGTGCCGCCCGGCAGGCGCTCCCAGACCTGGATGCGCAGGTGGAAAAGGGCGAGTTTGTGCCCCTCCGCGAGTGGCTCCGCGTCAACGTGCACGAGGTCGGCAGCTTGTACGCGTCGCTGGATGAGCTGCTCGTGGCCGTGACGGGGCGGCCGCTCGACGTGGATGGGTATGTGGAGTTCCTCCGCGCCAAATACG
>ENA-ORXM01002203-ORXM01002203.1-marine-metagenome-genome-assembly--contig:-NODE-2203-length-23636-cov-5.607072_pt1 | contig 23636 bp, 18 predicted proteins | sample MGYA00237867_ERZ511480 | MGnify/ENA primary metagenome ERZ511480 (study PRJEB26309, sample SAMN06266103) | marine metagenome | isolation source: Algal blade | place: United Kingdom:Sidmouth, United... | reverse complement strand
GATCCGGTGCAATATGAAAAAGTGATTGTTGAGCTAGAGAAGGTGACGCAACGATTGGAGGTGTTGGGTGTGTATGAAAGAGGTTAGTTAGAGCTCCTGAATTGAGTTTTTGTATGTCCCTTGAAATCTAGAGAAATGTATAAAATTTTTCTGAATTGGCGTAGTTATATTGTATGGGTTTTTGTTAGCGTAAGGAAGTAAAAGAATGAATATCAGTAATTTCAAATCTTGAGCTTTATTTCCAATTGCTAAAGCACATTCGTATTTCATATTGATCTGTAGTTAATGGAGATCCAATGAAAATTGGTAACCAAAAAATAGAAGCAAAAATAATCAGGATGATTACAATGTAGCAATGATTCTAAATTTGAGAATCTTACTATCTAAAGCTCTATCTACCGACGAGGCGATTCCAAGAACAGCAAAAGCCAAGGATGGCATATAGTGCTATATAAAAAATTTTCTTTTGATTACAACTCAAGGCATTAGATTTGCCATATAATTTACAATCAAAAATATAGCTACAGAATATTTATTTGATACTATTTAGGGTAAAATAGATTTGTTAAGTTTAATAATTACTTTAAATAATAAAATTAATATGGCGACGAATCCAAACCACTATAATAAAGGGTTTTCCATGTTATGAAATACTTTCATCGCAATTCCATTTTTAAAAATTTATGCTTATAAGTTTTATGATATAATACAATAGGGCGTTTCATAATTGGCCACTCATATCAATTGGAGTTATACGGATGAATATCGTTTTTCTATTCATCGAAGTTGTTATGAAAAGATAGGGTTTGTTTATACATTTCAATAAATCCTAACTTTTCAAAATATTTGAGATGCGGAATCCAAACTAAACAATAAAAAATAAAGGGAATTATACCGAAATATAGACATATATGAAAGCGAAATTGGATAAAGGGAAATATTGTTACTTTTCGTTATCTTGATTACTGAAGATGTTTTTCTGTAAGTGGAATGGTACCCAAAATTCAAATTAAAAAAATAAGGCATCTATATACCTAATACACCCAAATATATGGTTTTTTAACTGACTTATTATCAACGGTTTACCTTTTTAAGAACTATTTAATATACATTTTGTGTTTAATGGTTACACTAAAAAAGTACCGTTAATGGTCAGTTTGGAATTTCGTGATTCTCACGAATTATTTGATAAGGTTGAAACTGGATTGAAGGTGAAATTTGATTTCAGTTTTTATAAGGTTCTATACAAGAAGGGTGACATCATTCCAATAGATAAAGCTGTTGTAATTGACCATGATGGAGGTGTCGCCTACAGTCTTTATGACGACCCAGAAGCAATAGTTTACACTGTCAGAATTGACCATGAAGATAATGACAGTATTATGTTGAATGGGTTTTGGCAGAAGAAGGACAACTAGAGTGTAATATTTTTCATTACTGCCTTGATAGCCATTTGTTGAGTTTTACTTAAATCATTTATTTTAATTTTTTGTGAATATCTACTGTATTCAACTTCATTTTTGAATTGTTTTGTCATTGAGATTTGTAGCAGCGCCTATACCTTGCCCATCAAATAAATTGAAGAGTACACTAAATTCAGTTGACAATAGGTTTTCGTTTTCAATTGGGCCTACCTCTTCGTTAGAGCAAAAAAAAAATAAAAGTCAATACGGCAAATACGAATAATTTTTTTATAGTAAATAATTTTTGTGATTGAAAAAATGATATCACAATGGTGGATGTCGGGAGAGCCAAAAAGAAAGTATAGGGTGGACAGAAGGCGTACGCAGTGTCGCATTATTGCAGACATTCATAATTCATAATTCATAATTCATAATTCTTCATTCTTCATTCACAATTTTCCATTCATAATTCTCAAACACATTCAATATAGAATCAAGACTTAATGATCAGGTTGTGCTTTTCAAACTATACTTTTTCAGTTATTTCTTTTGCTGTTTCAATGAAATTTGCTTTTAGTTTCTTATAAAAATTGGATTGATATATAAACATGAAAAACAAAATCTCCTTAGGTGTAGTACACTTATAATAAATATAACATGAGTTAAATAATATTTAAGGTTTGATAGACTATGATATCTATTGAACAAATTAGTAGTGGCTCTGTTCTACAAACATGAATTTTAAATCATCAGATGAACTCTTACAATTTACGCCTAAAGGTATCTGGTGTGCGCAAGCTGACGTCTACATAGACCCATGGAAACCTGTCAAAAAAGCACTCATCACTCACGGGCATGCAGATCACTCTCGCTATGGCAACGCCGCTTATTTAGCTACTGAGACAGCAGCTCCTGTCATTAAATATCGATTAGGTGATATTAATATGGAGACTATTCCATTTGGTCAAAAAACAAATATCAATGGTGTTGATTTTTCTTTTCATCCAGCAGGGCATATTTTAGGGTCTGCCCAAATTAGAGTGGAATATAAAGGAGAAGTGTGGGTGGCTTCAGGTGATTATAAATTAGAAAATGATGGATTGGCAGAACCTTTTGAGCCGATTAAATGCCACACGTTTATTACTGAATCTACATTTGGTTTACCTGTTTTTAACTGGCGGCCACAAGAAGAAATTTTTACTGATATCAATGATTGGTGGCGTAAAAATGCTGCCGAAGGCAAAGTAAGTTTTATAACGGGTTATTCACTTGGAAAAGCCCAACGTATTCTGAAAGGATTAGACACAAGCATCGGAAAGATTTACACTCATGGTGCAGTGGAAAATATTAATGAAGTGATTCGAAATCAAGGTTTCGATTTGCCAGAAACCATTAGAGTGACCAGAGAAATATCACCCAAAGACTATCCGACCAATTTAGTTTTAGCACCTCCAGGGGCATTGAATAGTGCATGGATGAAAAAATTCAAACCTATATCCATTGGTTTAGCCTCAGGTTGGATGGCGATGAGAGGAACCAGAAGAAGGAAGGCTGCCGAAAGAGGCTTCGTTTTATCTGATCATGTTGATTGGAAAGACTTAAATCAAGCAGTCAAAGAAACGGGCGCAGAAAAAGTCATTGTTACCCATGGATATACTTCTATATATACGCAGTACTTACAAGAAAAAGGTTTAAAGGCACAGGCTGCCGAAACCGAATTTAGAGGAGAAAGTCTTGATGGTGAAGAAGATAAAAAAGAAACAGTGGAAGAAACGACACAATAGCAAACTATGAAAAAATTTGCGCACTTATTTACCAAGCTTGACCAAACGACTAAAACCTTAGTCAAGGTAGCAGCACTTGTAGAATACTTTGAAGAAGTGGATGATAAGGACCGAATGTGGGCCATGGCTATACTTTCACATCGACGACCCAAACGAACAGTAAAGACCAGTTTGCTTAGGCAATGGGCAGCGGAATTGGCCGATATTCCCCTTTGGTTATTTGAAGAAAGTTATCATAAAGTAGGAGACTTAGCGGAAACAATTGCGCTTGTATTGCCTCCTGCAGAGAAAAAACATGAGGCCTCGCTAACTCATTGGATTGAGGTGGTGAAAAATTTAGATAAAAAAGAAGAAGCGGTTAAAAAAGCAGCAGTCATTGATGTTTGGCAAGGTTTGACATATAACGAACGTTTTGTTTTCAATAAACTCATCACAGGTGGTTTCAGAGTGGGTGTCTCCCAAAAATTAATGATGCGGGCTTTGGCACAATTTGAAGGCCAAGACGAAAATACCATTGCACATCGGCTCATGGGAAATTGGACGCCCGATACAATTACTTATGATGAATTAATACGAGCAGAAAATCCATTAGACGATATTTCGCGACCGTATCCATTTTATCTAGCCTATGCATTGGAAGGAGAACCTGATGATTTAGGTAATCCTGATGATTGGCAAGTAGAACGTAAATGGGATGGCATAAGAGGGCAACTGATTGTGAGAAAAGATAATTTATTTGTTTGGTCTAGAGGTGAAGAGTTGGTCACAGATAAATTTCCAGAATACCATCCGTTAGTAGATTTGTTGCCTAATGGAACGGTGATAGATGGAGAAATTCTTCCTTTCAGAGATGGGTTACCCTTAACTTTTAATGTATTGCAAACGAGAATTGGTAGGAAAAATGTAACAAAAAAAATACTTCAATCTGCGCCAGTTATTTTGATGGCTTATGATTTATTGGAGTATGATGGAGAGGATATTCGACAAAGACCTTTACGAGAAAGAAGAGCCTTGTTAGAAAAAGTCCTAGCTGAGAATCCTACCAATGGTATAATCTTATTATCAGAAATTGTTGCTTTTGATAAATGGGAAGAAGCAGCTGCAGTGCGTGCTGATTCAAGAGCAAACTTTAGTGAAGGCTTAATGATAAAAAGATTGGATTCAGATTACAAAATTGGACGTAAAAAAGGCGACTGGTGGAAATGGAAAGTTGATCCTTTGACCATTGATGCTGTGATGATATATGCCCAACAGGGTAGTGGACGTCGTGCCAATATGTATACCGACTATACCTTTGCTGTTTGGGATGGCGACAATTTAGTTCCTTTTGCAAAAGCCTATTCCGGCTTGACCGATAAAGAATTTAATAAGATAACGGCATGGGTGAGAAAAAATACCAAAGAACGATTTGGTCCTGTACGTAGTGTAAAACCTGAATTGGTTTTTGAATTGGCATTTGAAGGAATTAATGAATCGTCTAGACATAAATCTGGTGTGGCTTTGCGCTTTCCTCGGATGCTACGCTGGCGTACAGATAAAAAGATTGAAGAGGCAAACACTTTGGCAGATTTGAAACAGCTCTTGAAAGTCTATGGTTAGATTTCAACACTTCTTTTTTATTAATCTTTTTATAATATAATCGTCAATTTATAAGACTGTCTAATGTTTTAGGGCATGTCGTATTTGCCGACTTATTTATTTTAAAACTATAGGCAGCTAAGCATGTTTAATTGATCGTTAAAGAGAGAGTATTCGAACTTTTATTTTAGACAATTTGTTTAAATATTAAATTGCGATAAGCCAACCCAATTATTTTTATCCTAGTTAATGAGTATTAAAAAATGAATGAACGCATAAAGGAAAAACTTGAAATTCTTTCTGATGCAGCTAAGTACGATGTGTCTTGTGCGTCTAGCGGCAGCAAACGAAAGAATACAAAAGATGGGATGGGAAATTCTACGGGCATGGGTATCTGTCATACTTACACACAAGATGGTCGCTGTGTATCCTTATTAAAAATATTGTTGACTAATCATTGTATTTTCGATTGTGCTTATTGTGTAAGTCGAAAATCTAATGATGTTAAACGAGCGGCTTTTACGGTGAAAGAAGTTGTGGATTTGACGATGAATTTTTACCAACGTAATTATATTGAAGGCTTATTTTTAAGTTCGGGTATTTTTAAAAATCCAGATTATACAATGGAACGCCTGGTGCGCATTGCCAAAGAGTTGCGTACAATTCATAAATTCAACGGATATATTCATTTAAAAACGATACCTGGGGCAAGTGAGGAGTTGATGCAAGAAGCAGGTTTGTATGCAGATCGTTTGAGTGTGAATATTGAGATGCCTTCTGAGTTAAGTCTAAAAAAAGTTGCTCCCGAAAAAGATTTTAAATCTGTCCTGGAACCAATGGGATATTTAAAAGAAAAAATAGCAGAAAATAAAGAAGAGCGGAAGAAAAGTAGGAAAGCACCATTGTTTTCTCCTGGGGGTCAAAGTACGCAATTGGTGATAGGAGCTAGCCCCGAAAAAGATTTAGAAATATTGACTTTAGCGGATGATTTATATAAACAAAAATCTCTGAAGCGAGTATATTATTCAGGCTACATTCCGATAAGTGATGACAATCGTTTACCTGTTATTCATCAGCCCCCATTGATTCGTGAGAATCGTTTGTATCAAGCCGATTGGTTGATGCGCTTTTATGGTTTTGACTTGAAAGATATTGTTGATGACAAGCACCCAGATTTGGATTTGACGCTTGACCCTAAGGCAGCCTTTGCATTACGTAATCCTGCTATTTTTCCTATTGATATTAATAAGGCAGATTATGAAATGATTTTAAAGGTACCAGGCATTGGCGTCAAATCGGCTAAGAAAATTATTTCAGCTAGAAAATTTGGGGCTTTGCGCGAAGGACATCTGCGTAAATTGGGGCTAGTGTGGAAACGTGCGAAGTATTTTATCACGTGTGCAGATCCCGATTTCAAATATTTAGGATGGAAGCCAGAGGTGATTCGACAACAGATCAGCAGTAGTATATTAACCAAAGCAGCAAATTCGAATCAATTGAGTTTGTTTGCTTAACGATTGAGTATGCAGGAAATAACCCTCACTTATGATGGCACGTATGAAGGTTTACTTTCCACGATTTTTGAATCCTATCGTTTAAAAATAAACGTTGCGAGAATCATACCTATTGCAGACTATCAGGATAGTCTTTTTGGCGAGCCTATTCACGTTAGTACAAATAGAGAATGGGCAGACAGGGTAAAAAAAGGTATTCGAAAAAAGGGAGGTAATGCTGCTGTCCGTTTGTTGTATCGTTGTTTTTTGTCAGAACAAAAAGACATTGAATTACTGATTTTACATTTTGTGCAAATGGCCATGAAAAGTCAAAAGGATGTCACTAAAAATTACCGAGACGAAAAGATTTTAGAACTACACAAGATTAATAAAAAGATAGGACGAGAAGTCCATCGCATGCATGCTTTTGTGCGTTTTCAAAAAACAAAAGACGATATTTTTACTGCTCTAATTGAACCTGATTTTAATGTCTTGCCGCTCATTGGCGATCATTTTGAAAAGCGGTATCCTGCTATGCAATGGTTGATTTATGATACGCGTCGGCATTATGGTATTTTTTATAATCAACAAAAAATAGACTTTATCACTTTCGTGGAAAAAGACCATCAAAAATTAAAACAGCTGTCCAAAGAAATTTTAGCTGCTGACGAACCAGATTATCAAGTACTATGGAAAAGTTATTTTGAGAGTGTTAATATTCCAGAGCGTAATAATAAAAAATTGCATTTGCAGCATGTGCCTAAGCGTTATTGGAAATATTTGTCGGAGAAATAAAAGTAAAAGAAGGCTAAAAACTGCATAGTTGTGATATGTGCACTGTTAAGTTATCTGAACTGAATGTATTTTAGTCCTCTAAACTTTTTACTAAAAATTCTGTGTGACCCCAACCGCCAGTTACCAGATCGATGACACCTTAGTTATAATTTAGATGTCGCTGCCCTGGAGCTTTTGTTTTTTTTATTTAAGGATTTATTACAAAGGTATCACTCCTCTGGAGCTTGAGAAATCAGTATTCACTGCTAAAATGGAACTGCACATCAGGATGATTATCCTGCGCCATTTTTAAAGTCCAAGCGGACTCTGCTAGATATACCGTTCTACCATCTTTATCGATGGCAATATTTTTTCGACGTCTGGATTTTAATTCGTCCATTGCCTCATCGGATTCAGCACTGACCCAACAAGCTTTGTGCATAGGCATACTTTCGTATCGACACTTAGCACCATACTCATGTTCTAGACGATATTGGATCACATCAAATTGCAGTGCACCTACAGTGCCAATGATTTTTCTATTACTATCTATTTTAGTAAAGAGTTGTGCCACACCTTCATCCATTAATTGGTCAATGCCTTTGTTAAGTTGTTTTGACTTTAGTGGATCTGCGTTGTCGATATATCTAAATTGCTCTGGAGAAAAAGATGGGATACCTTTGAAATGTAATTTTTCACCTTCAGTTAATGCGTCCCCGATTTTAAAATTACCAGAATCATATAAACCTACAATATCACCAGGAAAGGCATCATCTACAATATTCTTTTTAGAAGCCATGAACATCGTTGGGTTTGAAAATTTCATCTTCTTTTCCTGACGTACATGGTAAAAATTAGTGTTCCTTTTAAAGATGCCAGAACAGATACGCATAAAGGCAATTCTGTCTCTGTGTTTAGGATCCATGTTGGCATGAATTTTAAAGACAAATCCCGTGAATTTTTTTTCATTGGGTTTTACCATGCGCTCCTCTGTTTCTCGTGGAAGCGGCTGCGGTGCAATTTCTACGAAACAATCTAACATTTCTTTGACGCCAAAGTTGTTAATAGCTGATCCAAAAAATACGGGATTAAGCATCCCTGCGTCATACATTTCTTTGTCGAATGCAGGGTATATTTCTTTTATTGTACGAACCTCTTCTCTTAACTCTTTGGCTGCAGATTCACCTAGAATTTCGTCCAATGTAGGATCGGAAAGATCTGTGACTTCTATAGTATCATCTTCAGTTTGCTTACCATGAGCAGCAAACAATCTGATTTTATTTTCATATAAATTATAAACACCTTTGAATCTTTGTCCCATTCCGATAGGCCAAGAAAGCGGACAGGCAGACATATCTAACTTGGTTTCCACATCGTCTAACAAATCAAATCCATCTTTACCTTCTCTATCTAATTTGTTTATAAATACAATCATAGGGGTAGAACGCGTTCGGCAAACTTTTACTAGGTTTTCGGTTTGCTCCTCGACGCCTTTAGCCACATCTATCACAACAATAGCACTATCGACAGCCGTTAAAGTTCTATATGTATCTTCTGCAAAATCTTTGTGACCTGGAGTATCAAGAATGTTGATTTGTTTGTCGCGATATTCAAATGCCATAACAGAGGTAGCGACTGAGATCCCTCTCTGTCTTTCTATCTCCATAAAATCTGAGGTGGTTGTTTTCTTTATTTTATTTGATTTGACAGCACCGGCCACTTGTATGGCTCCCCCGAAAAGTAAAAGCTTTTCAGTAAGTGTTGTCTTTCCGGCATCTGGGTGTGAGATTATCCCAAAAGTTTTCCTTTTCTCTATTTCTTCTTGTAGACTCATTTGAACAAAGTGAACGCAAAAGTATGATTATCAATGAAAGCTTGCAATTCTTAATTAGAAATGTTTGATTAAATTAGATGAATAAGTAATTAGTATGAAATTAAAGCCATGTATTCTATCGATTTGCCTATTTCTAATGCTGTTTGGAAGCATGCAGTCTCAGTCTGAATTGGGAAGTATTGTTGAGGAATATGAAAAATATGAAGCGAAGCAATCCGAATTGCATGCTAATAGTTGGAAAGTGAATACTCCAGAAAGTGTTGAATTACAAATTGAGGTTTATAGCAATTGGGTTTCTCGGCTTAAAAAATTAAATGTCACAGAGCTCGAAGGTGTGGATCAGGTCAATTATGAGATGTTGAAACTCATTTTAGAGGATCAACTTTTTGCTTTTAAATCTAAAGCCTATCAAATGCCTTTGAATAGCGAAGGCGGATTTATTATAGGTATGATGTATGCGACTTCTGGATTGCGTTTAGATGATGATGAAGCCGTAGAAAATTATGTCAGCAAATTAAAAGGTGTAGATGCATACATTGATTCACAAATTAATAATTTGAGGATTGGTCAAAATAATGGTATCAATTTACCAAAGCTGGTGGTGGAGAATTGCATTAAAGTTTTGGATGACGCGATGGATAAAGATGACAGTGCGTTTTTTCTTTTTTCGCCTTTGGCAAAGAAAGGATATAGTGATAAAGATCTCTTCACAAATGTGCGCTCTTCTTTTTTAAAGCTGCATGATTATTTGTCAAACGATTATTTGCGTAAAGCAAGAGCAAAAATTGGCGTAAGCGAAAATAAAAATGGAAAGGCCTATTATGAGCAACGTGTAAGATTTTATACCACCCTAAATATGACACCCCAAGAAGTTTATGATGTGGGTATCTCTGAAGTCAAAAGGATAAAATCTGAAATGCAAGACATTATCGATGCGTTAGAGTTTGAAGGATCGTTTGAAGACTTTTTAAAATTTTTAAGAGAAGATCCGCAGTTTTATCCTAAGACACCTGAAGATTTATTAATGCATGCGGCGTGGTTGTCAAAAAAAGCTGAAGAAATACTTCCCAGATATTTTGGTCATTTACCACGCTTGCCATTTACTGTAAAACCCGTGCCAGAGGCCATAGCGCCCAATTACACAACGGGTCGATATTCTGGCGGTTCGATGAAAAGACAGAAGGCGGGGGAGTATTGGGTCAACACATATAATTTACCTGCAAGACCTTTGTATGTTTTGCCGTCTTTAACTTTACACGAGGCGGTACCAGGGCACCATTTGCAAATTAGTTTAGCCAATGAGCTCAAAGAAAATTTACCAAAGTTTAGAAGTCATTATCTCAGTGCTTATGGAGAAGGGTGGGGGTTGTATGCAGAGTATCTAGGAAAAGAAGCGGGCATCTACACTACAGCTTATGAAGATTTTGGAAGGCTGACTTATGAGATGTGGAGAGCGTGTAGATTGGTGGTTGATCCAGGGATGCATTATTTTGATTGGACACGAGAAGAGGCAGTTGAATTTATGAAAGAGAACACAGCCTTGTCGATGCATGAAATCAATACAGAAATTAATAGATATATTGGATGGCCCGCGCAAGCGGTATCTTATAAAATTGGTGAATTAAAGATTAGAGCATTAAGGAAAAAAGCGGAAGAAGAATTAGGAGATGATTTTGATATTAGAGATTTTCATGATCTTGTTTTGTCAAATGGTTCGATACCATTAATGACATTAGAAAGAATTGTCAATAATTTTATAGTGGAAACAAAAAAAGATGCCAAGAAAGATTAGAATGGGAATGGTCGGCGGCGGCCGCGGAGCTTTTATTGGAAGTGTGCACAGAATGGCAGCCGCTCTTGATGGACAAATTGATTTGGTCTGTGGTGCTTTTAGCAGCGATGCCGAAAAGTCTAAATTATCGGGTCAAGACTATTATCTAGATCCCTCTAGAGTGTATGGTGATTTTGAAGAGATGATTACAAAGGAAAAAAAATTACCTGCGGATGTGCGCATGGATTTTGTTTCCGTGGTTACGCCTAATCACATGCATTTTGCACCAATAAAATTGGCATTGGAAAATGGCTTTCATGTAGTGAGTGATAAACCTTTGTGCTACGATTTAGAAGAAGCATATGCTTTGAAAAAATTGGTAGATGCCTCAGGGTTGATATTTGCACTGACGCACAACTATACAGGATACCCGATGGTTAAGCAAGCTAAGCAAATGATTAAACAAGGAGCCTTGGGTAAAATCAGAAAGGTCGTGGTGGCATATCCGCAAGGATGGTTGTCTACACGCTTGGAGGCTACAGATCAAAAACAGGCGGCTTGGCGCACAGATCCGAAGCGTTCAGGTATTGCAGGAGCGATGGGTGACATTGGCACACATGCTCAAAATTTGGCTGAATATATCACGGGCTTAAAAATCAAAGAAATATGTGCTGATGTCAGTGCGATTGTTCCTGATCGTTTATTGGATGATGATGGGAATGTTTTGTTGAGATTTGAAAATAGTGCCAGAGGTATATTGTATGCTTCTCAGATTTCTGCAGGAGAAGAAAATGATTTGCATATAAAAGTCTATGGCGAAAAAGGTGGCTTAGAGTGGCATCAAATGGAACCGAATTCTTTGGTGCTAAAATGGTTAGATAAGCCCCAACAATTATTGCGTACTGGTGTAGGTGATTTATACCCTGTGACCAATGCGCATACAAGAATACCGGCTGGACATCCAGAGGGCTATTTAGAAGCTTTCGCGAATATATATCGCAATTTCGCAAAGTGTGTGCAAGCTAGAATTGAAGGCAAAGTGGTGGAAGAAATGTATACGGATTTTCCTGATATTAATGATGGTGTGCGAGGGATGGAGTTCATATATAAGGTTATTAAGTCTGGCCAGTCTGATGAGAAGTGGATTAAGATGTAAGTAAGGGCTAATGAAAACATTACTTACAATTGTATAATAATGAGATTACTCAGTCTAATTTTATTAATATTTTGTGTTGCTTGCTCAGCTACAAGTAGCTTATTAGAGGAGACTGATAAAATAGAATTAGCCCAACCTAAAATTATTGATGGCAAATGCTATCAAAAAGTATTGATTGATCCGGAAACCTACGACTTGTTAGATAGCTACCCTGTTTTTACGGGAAATGATACTAGTAATTATTATTTTGGAATTATTGAAACTTTAGTATCGCCAGCAATATCAAAATGGGTAAAAACTAAGGTTAATAGAAATTGTCTGTCTGTTAACCCAGAAGATTGTTTTGTCTGGTGTCTGGTCAAATCTCCAGCTCAGATTGAAGAAATTCTGAACAAACAACAGACTTCGTATATAAAAAACCTCTTGTGAGCAATTTACATATGGCCTTTTGCCAATGGAGATATAAAAGGTCAGAGTATCATTCCGCTCTACCCATCTGTACCAAAAGCGGCACTAAGAGACTCTAAGTTGTATGAGCTATTAGCCTTGATAGATGCTCTGCGTGTAGGTCGTGCTCGAGAGCGGAATTTAGCACTGGAGGAACTCAGAAAACGGATTATAGATGGAGAATAGAATCATTAATATAGCGTTAGTCGCTGAGGTGGCAAGTCAAAACACAAAGAAAAAGATCCGTTTACATTACTAGATACGGCGCTGCGAGATAAAGCCGAACTAGGATTGATCACATCGATAGAGTTTGTCAAAGAACTTTGCAAGTTGGCAAAAGAAACTCTTCAAGCAGAGAAACAGTTGAGTGAAGCAATTCAAGAAAAGTCACCAAAAGCAGCATTAACAGAATTGTTTCTAGAATTAAAAACAGATAAAACCCCTGCAGTCGTGGAACGAATAGTCTCAGATATAGACTCAATCGTAAGAGTCGTTAGGTTTCCAGGATGGCAGCAAACCAGTCAAGGAGAACGGGAGGTTCAAAAAGCCTTAAGGAAGTCGTTGTTAAAATATAAGCTCCACAAAGAGCAAGATTTATTTGACAGGGCCTATGCTTATATAAAAGAGTATTATTAGACTAACAATCATTCTTACTTCAACAATTAAGAAATGCTTTTCTAATGTGTGATAGAAAATTCTTTACCTCAACAAAGTCAAACTCCTATTATAACTCAACTGCTCCCCAGACTTTAATACATAATTTACTTGCATGACATATACACCTGAGGAAACCAATCTGCCATTTGATATGCCATCCCACTTAAGTTCTTCTTGGCTAGGATCGATGTCGACTTTGCTAAAAATGAGATTACCCCAATTATCATAAATGCTAAAATCAATTATTTTTTCTACAAATGGTGCTACATATAAAGTCACCTCTTGATTTTCAGGATTGTTAGCAGATTTTGAAATGATATTAGCCAACCAGACATCTGGTAAATCATTAACAAGTACATTGATCACTGTTTTATCTTGGCAACCAAATTCATCTTCTACAAAAACAGTAATGGTTTGATTAACTAACGGTTCGACTGTAACTTCTGGGCAGTCCGTGCAGTCGATAATACTGTGACCTGTCCAAGTATAATAAATTTCCGAGCCAGTTTGTGTAACAGTTGGCGATAATAAAACGGACTCTCCTTCATTGACGGTGATGTCGCTAAGAGATTCCACATCTATGCTGCTGCCTTCGTCAAGATAAATTAAAGTATCAAAACTGCATCCTTTTTCATCAATAACATAAGCTGTGTATTCGCCACTTCTCAAGTTTCTAAAGAGACTAGATCTTTGAAATAGTCCAACATCATTTAATGCATACTCCAATGTGCCATTGGTGTCCGTATCATTTATAATTTCAATAACGCCGTCCTTAGTGTTTTGACATTTTGGACTTTGGATGTCAAAGCTGACTACAGGTCTTAAGGTATCTGCGATTATATTTATTGTATCAAATTTCACACATCCATTGGCGCCCTTAGATTCCAAATAGACAATATCTCCTTTTGTAGAAATTGTAGACGTATCCTGAACAGTGCCTTCGACAGTAGTCCAAACGTATTGTAAATTATCATTTGAAGTTAAGGCTTTTATTTCCGCAACAGTTTTAGAACAGTTTATTGAATCTGCTTGTATGTCAAATTCTGGAAGCGTAAAGTCTTCTTCTATTTTAAAAGTATCTATGCGTTCACATCCGTTTTGCAAGTTTGTAGAATTCAGTATAAATAATCCTGTAGTATCTGATGGAAATGCCAAAGCTGTTACGCCCGTATTTTGCATTTGCTCATTGAACCATTCAAAAGTAAAATCTGTTCCGCCGAGCGCATCAAGAATAGTAGCATTTATAGAAACCTCAGGCGTATTGCAATCTATAAATAATGCTGTTTCACCTTCAACGGAAGTTGTTTCGAAATCCCCTGTAATTGTAAATTCCAATTCGTCAAAACATGCATTTGTACCAATAACTTTGGCGATGTAGTTTCCAGGCTTGTCGACAGAAATGCTGTCAGCGACACTAATCGTATTTCCTTCATACTGCCATTGAAAATCTTGGGCTGCTCTGTCAGTTGACAATTTGAGTCCTTCAGATCTTTGTATACAATCTATCTCAAATTCATTTATTGAATTGGTAATGTTAATAGGTTCGATATCTTGAGTTACAGTTGTGGATTCTTGAAAAGGACAGCCATTTTTAGTCTTGCCTGTTATTTCATATATGCCTGGTTGTGCGACTTGAGGTTTTTCAATGTATAAATTATTGGCGTCGATATCAGGTCCTTTCCAAGCAAATTCTCTGAATGTAACTGTGTTATATTCAAAGTTTAAAATTGTTGAATCAAGTGCACAATTGAGCTGGTCTGTAATAATATCAAATTCAGCGTGAATAGTATCTAATTTGGCTAATGTAAAATAGATCGCTTCGCAGCCGGATTCGTCTGTGACAGAAACTTGATAAAATCCTTTTTCACTGATAGTAGGTTCTGCTTCTGATGAAGTAAAGGAACTACCGATATGTTCCCATTGATATGAATAATTTGTGTTTGTATTCTGTGCTATTTCAATTTCTGGAAAATCACAATTAATGATTTCTTCCGTAAATTCTACATCGGGGGCATAATCAAAATAGTCTGCTTTATAATATCTCTCTAGGCGGCATTGGTCTGTGAACGTCACAGATGCTTGATAGGATCCTGCTCTATCAATCATGGGATTTCTTTCATCTGATCGAAAACCAAAAGGTCCAGTCCAAGAAACAGAAGCAATTTCTGTATCACCCGTGACAAATAATTGACCGACTTCATCGCAGGTTAAGGAGTCCATACTAAAGCTCAGACTGTGTGTCGGAATATCTGTCAGCACCTCAATGCTATCAGTTTTGGTACAGCCTATTGGGTTTGTAATTTGTAAATAATGGATGCCTCCAAATGTGGCGTCATAGCTGGGATCTGTTCCCAATTCTTTTCCAGAAACACTGGTCCATAGATAAGTGTATTGATTTTGGCTATTGATGTTTGTAGTCAGAAGAGATTCCCTTTGCGTGCAGGTGATGACATCGCTGGAACTGATATTAAAATCTGGAATAGGCTGATCCATTACGACAATTGATTCAGAAATAGTTGCTGAGTTGTTGGCTTGAATCGCTGTAATGGTGTAGGTGCCCGGTCCATCGATAAATGGTTGTAAAACAGATCCATCTATTAAATGTGGACCTGTCCAGCTATAACTGCTGAAGCTTATGTTAGACTTGACTTGAATTTGGACTTGGTCCTCAAGACAAAGTGGACTACTTAAGCTTAAATCAATTTGGCCAAACAAACCCAATTGAAAGCTGACTAAATAAGTTAATAGAAGTAATTTCTGGTTTACAAGTTTTGAAACACTCATTAATTATATAGGTCTGGCAAAATGAATAAAACCAATTGGGGGGTCCTACTCCTTACAGACAGAAGATTTGGCACATACCCTTAGAGAGGGTGCGTTTTTTTGCATTAAATTATTATATAAAAATGAGTATGTAAATCTCTTGTCAATTTATATTATCTGTATTGTTTTTATCAAATAACTTGTTCGTCAGTGCGTTCAATGAAATTAAAAAAAGAGATATATTATTAAATCTCAGGCATTTATTCCACTACCTCAAATCCAAAAAAGCCATTCCATTCAAATGCTTGATTACCCGCACCAAAAATTTCGTTTTCTTCGTCATCTAGTCTTTGGAAATTGTCGCGGTATACGTTTTTATCCAAATGAATCATTTCTGATTTAAATTCATCATAATGGGGATTACCTTGTAAAACTGTACAGACCCTTAATCCTGTTTCTGGGCATTTTCCTTCAAATGCTATCCTGTTGGCAATTACGTTTTCATCATGACCAGTTCTTTCTTGGTACAGATCAGTCATTATTAAACAATATCTACCGGGCTCGTTTAAAACCGTTTTAAACGAAAAAACATAATTGTCATCAATGTATTGTGTTTGAAAAAAGCAAGTCAATGCTTTTGAACCAATGTTGCAATACATTTGATATACACTGTCAACAATCATTTCATTTATTTCAAAACCAGCATCCCAATTGAATTGTTTATCAAATCTATACAAAAGTGCTACTGGTAAAAAAGGAAAGTTCTCAATTTTGAAAGAAGTTTCTCTGGACAAGTCATAAATAGAATCAGAGAATATTGTACTAAAAGTCATGGTGTCCCCCACTTTGTATTCTAGTTGATGTGGTGTAATTGTTAATGGTACAGTCAATGAATGACGTCTACCATATTGTAATTCATAAGGACAAATCTCAAAGTACTCTTCATGGGTCAGAAAATCATCTTGACAATTTTGAAATGTCAAGATGAAAATCATAAGTAAAACACCAAGAGGAAAATGTTTTTTAATTGAATACGTCATAAGCATTTGTTAAGTTGTTGTAGTCAAAAATATTATTGTTTGTATCATTAAAATGTAAGGCACGCAATCTGTTTCTGAATTGTCTAATATCAGTAATGTTTGGCGTTAAAGCATTAAAAATCATACGTGGTGTGAATCCACTTACGTTGTCTTGAACACTATTGCCGGTTATAGGATCAATGATTATATCTGGCATATCGTCAACTAGATCAAACATAAGTCCTGTTGGAATGAATCCATTTTCAAATGCCTCAGATTCATCATTTCCATTTATGTAACCATAGATTTGTTGAGTATAATTTCCAATAGCTTCTCCTAAAGCCACTTTGCCTGGATCAGAACCAGGATTAAAATTCCCAAATTCGCCGTATCCACCATTTGAAATTATATGGTTTCTATAACCCACCCAATAGTTTTCCCCCACTAAAGAATAATGGGATGCGTGACCCAGTTCATGTGAATTTACATCTTTTACACTAGATGCACTTTCACCTCTGCCATACTGATTTGTAATATCAGGGTGTAATTTTGTTGTTAATATACCTATGAGTGGAAATTTAAATGCAGCCAAGAAAGCAGCCCAAGAATTAAATGGATTGTTTTGTAACATAGCAGCTGATGCACTTCCCTCTCCTGCATGTAGTAAATAATTTATTCTTGTTCTTGGAAGAGGAACACCATCAAATGTAACAGCATTTCTATATTCTATATCTGCATTAAGCGTATGTGAACACGCCCACTCTCGTCTTTGAAGTTCTTCATCAAATTGTGTAAGGATATTATTATATGGAGGATTTGGTATCTCTCTTTTTCTATTTCTGGTCACTTTTAAACCCCACCAATACCCAGTATTTCTCACTTTCAAATTGTCGTTTTCAAAAATTACTTGGAGTGAAATGCGCTTTGAAAACCTTTCATCATGCTCCCAGCATCCTTGTTCGTCAGTAAAAACGATGTCGCTTGAATACCAATTGTTTTTCAATTTAATTTTGGCAATTTTTACTTCTTCAAAGTTTCCCTGGTCATTCATAACCTGTAAACACCCAGCAGGGATCCGATCATCGCTAGGCATATCACAACCGCAATCATTTTGACTTGGTGGATTATTGTTTCCATCTCCACTACAATCACATTCCCAAACATAAACAACTTCATCGCCAAGAATACTTGTATCGTCAATTACTAAGATAGGCTCGCAGCCAGGCGGACAATCAATATTTGGATTATTGGGAAAATTGTATCCTTCTAAATTTTCTAAATCATTTACTCTGATGCCACCCAATAATACATCCGATAAAATATCATCTTCATGACCAGTGTTTTTAAAACTTTGCGCTAAGACAAATGGGTTGCTTTGATCTAGGTAAATTTCTTCAATAATAATAAAGGGTACTGATGGAAAATTTCTACCCATAGGGATGACAGCATATTGATAAGTAAAAACAGGATCTGACACTTCCGGGTCTACATAATAATCTCCTTCTTCTACCACTTCATATTCCAAAGGATAATCAAAAACAGCAAGCCTTTGCTCATGTGCCCATTGATTGAGATCAGCTAAATGATCCTGTGTCGTTGGAGAAAACTTTACATATTCATGTGTAGCAGAAAAACGTTGGTTGCCATAAAGCATTTGTGCTGCAATATTAATATTGGAAATACTATATGGGTTTGTTCTTTTGCTGCCCAAAACGGTTTGCTTTAGTGAACTAATGTCGCTGTTACTATTATTGTCCTGCCGGAATTCAATAGGTTGATTAAGTTGTTCGTTAGATGAAGCGGAATCATCATATTCAATATTTTCATCTTTCGAACAAGAAACCATTAAAAAAGTAGTTATAAATGTGATTAAATACAAATTTTTCATGATAAAATAATTTTTCATGTGAATGGTGAAATACCATGCGGAGAATACCCCCTTTGCTTAATTGTACACTCAGGGAATTCTTGAAAACTATTTTGTCTTCTACTAATGGATTGTTCTATTCCTGATTGACTATTAATTTCTTATGTAATGGTTTGTGAAAATTTGATCTTTTCACAAGCACTACTACTAATAGAATATTTTGTAAAAAGGTAAACAATTATTGTTCAATTGTTTTTAATTAAATTCAATCGAGAGTTAGAAGCCTATCTCGCGTAAAGAGAAAAATTATGACTTAAGTACATTTGAAAGGATAAACTGCAAAGGCCTAATTGCCTAATTCCCTAATACAGTGAGCAAAACGAACAAAAATTTATAATTTTTTAGATTTCTGAACGCAAAATAACTTTGTGTAGCCATGACCCTCACTTTTCCATGCTCCAGAATATTTTTTGGGTAGTATAAAAAAGTCTCCTGTGAAAAAGTTTGTGAAGTTTCTGTAGAACTGCGCAGTGTAATCTGATCAGAAAGTATTTGAATCATTTGTATTACATCATTATCCTGGATTTCAAAAACTCTTGGAATTTCTGCTTTAAGTAGAATGTCTAATTCTATACCTTTGGCTAAAGGCGTTTCATAGAGTCCATTTTCATCAAAATTAATATTAACACTTGAGATTAATAATGATTGGATGCTTTCTATAGAAGTAACTGTGGTATCTGCACGTGCATTTGTGATCACCGAAAGTTCGTAATGGTAATTATTGCCAGCATTTACTTGCCACTGTCCAGGAAATCCTTTAGGTGCAAAAACATAAGATAGATTTTCTAAGGCGTAAGTCTTATCATGTGCAATGACTTCAGCAGAACCATTAAGAATATAGATGAACTCATCAAACCAAAATGCATCAAAAGATGAGATCCAAGTTTCGCTGGAAACGACATAGACGCTAATATCTGTTCCGCCGTAAATTCTCTTTTGGAAGAAATCTCTGTCAGGCTCATTTTTAAGAACCATTTTTTTTAAACCCAATCCAGATAAAGCAGATTTATCTAGTAATAATGGTTGAACGGATCTTTTGATTGCGTTCTATGCACTTAAACTTGAGAGTGTTAAGAAAACAATACATAAATACATACTGAAAGTTGTTTTTTTAGGGTAAAATATTCTTCCTGGAATGCTCATTACTAAGCAGTTATATATTTATATAATAATATGTTTTGTTTTAACATTTGCATATAGGGGTGGGTGCCTTTTAAGATGTCTTAGTTATAGATAATGAAAAATTGGATTTAACTAAAGTCTTCTCTCCAAGGGAAGGCTTTTTTTTTGCTCCTATACCATTTATTCTAAAACATTATCATTTCCATACAAGCTTATCCAGCATGCTTTCCATAGTAAGTTGAAAAAAGATATCATTTTTTGTAGCGTTTTTGTCGCGACTTGCATTAACAGGTATCACATCACATTTCAACAATTGTTAACTTAAATTAAACTTTATGAAAAGCTTAGCGAAAATATTATTGTTCTTTTTTTTAATTGGATGTGGTAACGATATTGACGAAACCACAGTAGATAGGTTTATAACGATACATGGTGAAGTTTTAAACATCTATAATTCACCTATTGAAAATGCAGATGTCAACTTGTATGTCAGTCACAACTTAAGTGAAGATATCAAAACAAATGCTGAAGGTAAATTTGAATTTTCTATTGAAGCTGAAGACTTAGATAAATTAGTTCAGGTCCAAGTGCGCAAAGAAGGTTTTGCAAAAGCACTAAAAACGGTAGACGAGTATGAAAATGATGTGGCGAATGTTTTTATTACGTTGCGTAAATATAAAATTAGTGAAGATGAATGTAACGGTGACCCTACATCTTCTAATCTGGTTACAGTAAAAGGAAGAATAGTTGACCTAAATTCTAATCCTGGCAAAGGCTATGTTACTTTTGAAAACAATGACGATCAAATTCTATACTCTTACACAGATAAAGAAGGCTATTTTGAAGCTTCTCTAAAACCAACAACTGCTTATTCGATTACCTACAATACAAATTGTATTAGCCAAAAGATTGAACAATGGTCCACTGACCCCTTAGGTCATGCGCCTTCAGAAGTATTTAAATTTTTAGATTTTGAGAATTCATTCCCAGAAGGTTTTCAATTACCGGAATATGTGATTTTAAAACCGCTCAAAGAATTTAATATCATTGGTAATGTCATCAATTGTAATGGAGGTCTTGTTACAAATGGAAAAATAATATTTTCAGACTTTTGGGAGATTCCAATTTCAGATGGAAGAATTGATGTTTCTTTCTTGGATTGTTTTGAGGTGCAAGATAGCTACACTTATGTCATTGAGGACTATGATAAAAATGCAAGGAGCCTCGTGCTTACAAGTGATGTAGTAGGTAATACTTTAGATTTAGGAACTGTGGATGTATGTGCAGCTAACGAACACTTTATAAATATAAACATAGATAATATTACAACGCCATTTACTGAAGCCTACATGAGAAAGAATATTTTTAATTTGGCGGAGATATTTTTTAAGCAAGATGATATAAGTTATATCATTTCCACGGGCGCTAATGGAGTTGGAGATTTTTCTAGTTCAGTTGAAATTCGTGAAGAAGGTCAAGCAGATCGAATTTTGTATAATATTTCAGAGCCGAGTATTTTATTTGATAATTTTGATTTTGATAGTTTTTACTACATGAGCACTGGTAACGTGAGTGGAAAATATGAAGATATACAGACAAATGTAGAGTACGATATACAGGCTGAATTTAGAGTAGCCACTGTTCCTGATTTTGGTGAATACTAAAGACGAGGATGACTAAAAGGAACATCAAGGATTGTAAAGCGGGTATCGCATCAGCTCAAAAGTTGTTGTATAAATTTTATGTGGATAGACTATTTAATGTCAGCGTAAGATATTGTAGAGATACCCATGAAGCCAAAGATGTTTTGCAAGACAGCTTCGTTAAGGTTTTTCAAAAAATAATAAATTTCGATGGAGACTTGGTTCAACTTGAAAGTTGGATGGTAAAGATTGTGATCAACACAGCACTTCAAAATTATCGCAAACAAAAAAGAACATTTTATACTGAAGACAAAAGTTTTGTATTTGAAGAAGCCATACCCCCTAGTATTTTAAATAAACTAGAATATGAGGAATTTAAAATCATAATCTCTAAGCTGCCAACTGATCTAAGAATCACATTTAATTTGAGCTTTGTCGAGGGATACAAACACAAAGAAATTGCTTCACTATTAGGTATTAAGGAATCTTCATCTAGAACAAGATTAACACGTGCCAAGAAGTTATTGAGAGAATTAATCATCAACGCTAAAATTGTAAAGTATGCTCACTAATTTTCATAAGCATATTGAGTCTTTTAAAGCTGAAAGATATGATTTAGATTCTGAGCAACTCTGGGATCAAATAGAACCGCGGATTGTTAAAAAGAAAAAACGAAAATTATTTTTCCTCATATTTGCTTTATCTTGTTTCGGTATATTACTCTGCTACAAATTACTATGGAGTCAAGAATTAGGACCTGAATACTTGAGATTAGAACAGATTAGTACAAAGAGGTATGATGTCATCAAGTCTCTAGAAGAAACTTTTATGCTAAAGTCAATCGGAAACAATACTGCCGAAATGAAGTCTCATACTAAATTGAAAAATGATATAGAATCGTATATTCTTACTGAGCAAAAAGAAGCAAATGTATTTTTACTTTCTGATGATAGGGTAGCGCGTCCTTCAATGGCGAAAGCGAAGGATTCAAAAGAAAAAAACGTTTCAAGGCTTGCTGGAATTTCTGATATTAAAATGCTGCCTTCTTCACTTATGTTTTTACCGGCAACCGAAGTTGAATTGCCTCTTTTGGAAGATAACTTTATTAAGCCTTTGTCTAACGATAAATTTAATGCGCAGAGATTAATGTGGGGTGCTCATGTAAATGTGTTTGCATTTAATAATAAAATTAGTATAGATAAAGGTTCGGAGAATTTGTTTTTAGAAGAGATGAATACCTCTGTTTCTGCAATGTTTGCACTCGATTATGGTATTGATTTTGAGTATTATTTATCGAATGCTTTATCACTGTCCTCTGGGATAAATTTGATGCAATTAAATGAACGCTTTAGATTTAATAGTGATACGTTGATAACTATTTCTACGCAAACTGCTCAAGGTGAAGTGACGATTGTTGATAAGGTCGCGCGTAACGTTCGACATACCAATCATTCTCAATTTCTTCAAATACCTCTGCATTTGAAGATGTATAAAACTATTAACAATCATAGATTTAATATAATGGTCGGTGCTTCTTACAGTTACTTATTCCACTACAGTGGTAAATTACTTAATACATCTGAGCAGGTAGCATACTTCCCCAATTTAGAACCATTAAACAGTGTTTTTAAACAACATAATGTTCAACTGTCTTTGAGCTTGGGGTACAGAATAGCTATAAATGACAGATGGGACTTCAACGTAAGTTATACCCACAGACGAGAACTCTTTGATAACATCTTATCCAGTACTGGATCGCGTCAATTTAAATTTAATGGTTTGGGTATGTCTATTCACAAGATATTTTAATTTCATTTCCTACTTTCGATTGTCCCTTTCCATAAAAATGAAAGCAGAGCTTTGCATGCGCAGATTCTACAGTTGGAGCTCAATCTAAATCAGCCATGAACACATTAAATCTAAATACTAACTACTGTATAATAAGTACTAATCCAGTGCCTTGTGCACTTCAAACATCAAGTGGGTGGTTTCAACCACCCAGAACCTCAGCTTCTACAGTTGGAGCTAAAGAAAAACAACAATAAAAGAAGCCAGAATCTAAATCTAAATCTAAATCATATTGCTGGGTGAATAAATTCACCCGCTTGTGGTTGATCAAATTTATTCTCACTTAGCAAAATTTGTTATAAGTGCTAAAGCACTCAATAAAAATACCTGACCAAAGGCTGTCAATCTAAATCAAATTGCTGGGTGAATAAATTCACCCGCTTGTGGTTGATCAAATTTATTATCACTAAGCAAAAT
>ENA-ORXM01002202-ORXM01002202.1-marine-metagenome-genome-assembly--contig:-NODE-2202-length-23647-cov-21.495460_pt1 | contig 23647 bp, 18 predicted proteins | sample MGYA00237867_ERZ511480 | MGnify/ENA primary metagenome ERZ511480 (study PRJEB26309, sample SAMN06266103) | marine metagenome | isolation source: Algal blade | place: United Kingdom:Sidmouth, United... | reverse complement strand
CTAAATGTATCTATGATAAAGAAGGAACCGTACCACTGAGTACGGGTGGGCAGTAAGGCCCGCACGGCGAGTGCAAGCAAGCTTTGCATCTATAGAAAATGTGTTTATGCTTTACTTCTGAATACCACTAAATTAAGAAAATGGATTCATCAATCTTCCTAACATCATAAGTCCATTAGAGAAGCTTTGTCCTTTTTCCATCGTTTCTTTAGTGTAAGTGACTCCGACAGCGGATTCGCCTACATTGACTCTTTGTAACTTTGCCTTCTTAATGATATCAATGCAAAATTCGAAACCATTATAATCAATAGCTAATTTTTGGGCAAAACTGCGAGACATGACCTTCAGGCCGCTCTGGCTATCACTAAGCCGCAAGCCCGTCTTCATCCAGCTGATCCAATTCCCTACGATATTATACAAAATTCTGATGGTGGGTATGGTGTTCTCAGTGAGAAAGCGGCTGCCGATGACTAAGTCCAAATCTTTCTGATGTATCTCAGCCACAATCTTAACTAAGTCCTCTGGATGATGCTGTAAGTCAGCGTCGATGGTGGCTATGTATTCTGCTTTCTGCTTGACAGCGTGTTCTATTCCTGTCATAGTACTCGCCCCCGGCCCAAGATTGATTAAGTGATTGATCACCGTAACATTAGGGTTGTATTCAAAGAGTTGAGGTGTGTCATCATCGCTGCCATCATTAACGACAATTATGTGCGTGAAGCCCTTTTCTTCAAGCTGAGCCACTAGCGAACCGATACGCTTTTCTTCATTAAGAGCAGGAACGACCACATATACCCGATCGAGCAGTTTCTTTACGGAAGGTAATACGATGGTCTTAATTGATCTCATAAATAGCGAAAGTACCTTTTCTTAGTAACTCATCTCCTTCTATATCGTATTTAGGCTGACCATTGACGGTGACGATATTATCCGTCGACATCAGCCTTACGCTATCATTAGAAAGCACGTAAGACAGTAACGCATTAAACTTAGTCGTGAGTGTCTTTTCAGGCGTATTATCTATGGATGGTGTATTCAAATCTATGATCATATATTTGAATCCAGAGGCCTTCAGGACATCTGAGATAACATATTGATTTGGGTATTTATCAATCAGTGCATAAAACATGCCCAACTGATTATCGGGCATGACACGCTTATGGTTTTCCTCTATAAAATAGGTCAATCCCGTTCCAACCTTGTAAATTTTAGTCTCAAGATCACTATTTATCTCATCAAATGTAGCTGAAAGACCTGGTGTGGTCCTATCCAGTAATTCAGATTTGGACTTAATTTCCCCGGTATTCCATAGATACACGTCTGGTGAGATGATAGCCTTACCCATGTGCTGCTTAGGTGTGCCGGGAGTGATATTAGAGATTCTAGAAACCATTCCGATAGCGATCCAAATGCAAGCGAATATGACAAATGAAAGCTTTAGTAATACGCTCATAAAGTCATCCCGATCCTCAATTGTAGAAAAGTAATAGATCATACCAATCATCAGCAGGACAAAAAATAGATACCCATACCAGATAATACCTGAGGAGAATACCAAGAAGAAAAATCCATAGCTAATAGACAATAATATTAAAGTCCTCACATTCATGGACTTTTTTTCCCAATTTGTAAAGGCAAAATAGAGTATGGCCAAGAAGCTAAGAATGATGAAGGGGTAAGTCACATAGTCTTGTTCACCCGAAATCCTTTCTAAGCCAGGTTTAATTATGTTAAATACGGCATACGCCCCCGCATATACATAGGCCAGAAGCCTATCTACCCAGTTAGCCTCAGGCATCGTGAAAATAGTTGAGGCAAATTCGGCTGAGACTTTGGTCTTATCTACTAAAATATACGAATTTGCAATTGACAGAACGAAGAAAATAAACGTTAGTAAAGCCATCATAAGCCTCTGAATGGGCTTCTTTAGAATGGCGAAGAGTATCAATGGAATAAACATAATGTAGAGAAAGCCAATATCTACGAAACTACCTTGCTGATTTGTATTCATAGACAAATCGTACGGTAAGGTAAGATATCGGGACAAGAGGTCCTCGTATCCGAAATATCGTTGAATCTCTTCCCTTTGGGTGTTGGTAAATGCTATATCACTAGCATCTAAAGCTGTCTGATCTTGGAAGGTAAAATACACAGAAATGCCCAATGATGCTAACAAAGCTATCACGGCAAAAGCAACAGGTATATATTTTTTTAGATTCAAAATTTGTCTTAGAACGCGAATATAATGCTTCGTCAGGTGAAATAAACCCTAATAAGTAGTGATGTTTAGCTTATTTGTTCTCTTCGTAATTCTTGATGAAGCCGTTCAAATTCATTTTGTAGCCCGGTGCTGTACCCATTAAGAGCGTTTTCGGCGATAAAGACTTTGTTTCAACATAATTTTTCCCCATCCACGGCAGCATGGGTATGATGGCTATCGCTCCAAACAGCACCGAGAATCTCATCAATTTAAACCACTTTTCCCTCTCAGAAACCGCTAAGAATGCGCATAAACCTACTCCAATAGCCAAAACGATCCATTGTTGATAGCCCACCCCTAAGTGGTACTGCCTTAGCCCCCCAACTTCGTCGATTTTAGCAATTAAGAATACTCCAACACCTATCGACGCCCCAGAGATAAGGCCCACTACCCCACCTTTTACACCCCAATAAACAATAATCATGGAAGCCATCAGGTATAAATGCGTAAATTTTATCCCTAAAGCAAAGCCGTTAAGCAGAGCAAATATGACAATCATCTTCCAATCCCATTCTTTTGCCTGACATAGCTTCACAAATAGATGCACAATCACTATCTGGTAGAAAAGCAGGGCAAAATCTATCTTTACATCGATAGACAATTGGTTGTAAAACGCTGGAGTAACCGTAATCAGCAGCATGATTAATAGTCTGTAGTTGATATCCAGCTTAAAAATATCCTTCGTAAAGTCGTTAACTGCGATCAGGCAGAGTATGAATGCAAAGAAAGAGATCGATATCGCCACTTCGTGGCTATCAAAGAGTATAAATCCCAAAGACATCAACAATTGCCAGTTGTACGGCTGAAATCCTTCTATAAGGCCCTGACTTTGAGCTATCAGCTGGGTAGAATTCATATAGTAGTTACGTGCATCGAAACCGTAGGGATAGGGGGATTGGATAGATAAGAAATTGATTGTCAAGGCGATAAGTAAGAGGTAGAAGACGATGAAACCCCAGTAGTTTATGTTTTGGTGGTCTTGGATGGGTTTTATAAAAGTTTTTAAAGAAGGTAGTACTTGCTTATACCTTATCAACAAGACTACAATAAGCGAAAGTAACACAGAATAGATATTCAATGCATTAAAGATGCTCACTAAGAAAAAAATAGCGATCAAAAGGCAAATTCCTATTGAACTTGTAGTGGAATTTTCTCTCTTTAGGTTATTAACTACAACCTTAGTTCCTAACACTTTAGCGATTAAATAAATCAAAGACAGAAAGCATAGAATTGATACATTCTTTATTGATAATTTAAAAGCTTCACCAAGCGACAAGCTCTTCCTTATAAACTCATCAAATGCATATAGTACTGATAGTGAGGTAATTGTGCAAAGTAAAATTAAAGTTAAAGGAGAATAAAAGAGGGATTTTATCTTTGCAATATTTATAAATTGCACCATCGTAAAGAATATAATTCCAGAAATTTGGGCAAAAAGTAGAAATGAAAATACCTTAAAATTCGAAAATGCATCCAAATGATTGTTATGCATATTTAGATATCCTACAAATACAAAGACGATCATTAGTAAGTACCCTATAAGCAACAGATTTGTAATTCTTCTTAACATATTTAAATCAAATGTAACAAATCAAAAGTGTTAGTATATTTGTAATAATATTTTATTTGGAAATAAATATGAATTTAGCAATTGACTCAAATACCAATAGTAGTACTTAACTGGAACGGAATTGATGATACGATTGAGTGTATTGAGTCTTTACTTGATTTACAATGTTCGGATTATCATATATTTTTAATTGATAATGGTTCTAATAACAATCAAGGTCAGGAACTACAAAACAGATATAATAAGAATAGTAAAATTACGGTAACGTTATATCCAGAAAATTTAGGTTTTGCGAAAGCTCACATTAAAATTTGGGATGATAGATTAAAAAATCTTAATGTTCCTTATATAGCCCTTATCAATAACGATACTTTCGTTGATCAAAATTGGCTAACATCTAATATATCATTTGCTCAAATATACGATGTTGATATCGTATCATCTAAAATGATTGATTATTATAGAAGAGACTTAATGGATAATGCGGGCCACCAAATGTTAAATACAGGTGAAATTATCCCTATAGGTTTTAGTATGCCTATTGAAAATTTCGAAGCTCCTTTTCCAAACATAGGTGCTTGTGGAGGAGCGGCACTTTATAGCAAATCAATGTTGGAAGAAATTGGGTTCTTTGACCCATATTTTGATACTGGATATGAAGATGCTGAATTGGGCCTCAGAGCAATAATTTCAGGTTTTAAATGCATGTTCAATCCCAATGCCATAGTTTTTCATAAAAGAGGTGTTTCTATTAAGAAAGTATTCAATATTGAATACTCTATTAAGATTCAAACCAATATATTATACAGTTATTTCAAGCTGATTCCCTTTTTCAATATTATTCTTAGTACACCATCTATCATATTTAAGAATTTTAGTATAGTCATAATAGATATTGTGTTTTTTAGGTGGCATTACTTATACATATGGTACAAATCCTGTGTAAATATAATTACTAATTTTTCTTTAATAAGGCAAAAAAGAAGCGACTTCTATCACCAAAATAATATTACAATCGGAACTTATGAATTTTCAAGACTTTTAAAATACTTTTTTTACTTTGATATGAAACGATTTTGGAACACGATTGTATTAAAAAGAGAAACAGCTCTGGACAACTATTAACATTACTATGGAGGCAGCGATAGCTATATCATTAAAGAATATTTCTAAAACTTTTAGAATTCATACTTCTGATGCCAATACCATTAGAGAGCGTCTAACAAATATAATTTTAAGAAAAAGCTCTAACTATAAGTTGCTCAAAGCTCTATATGATATCAATGTCGATATCTATAAAGGAGAGTCATTTGGCATCATTGGAAATAATGGTAGTGGTAAGTCTACCCTACTAAATATTATGATGGAAACTTATAACCCCGATAAAGGAGGAATTCTCGAAACCAATGGTAAAATGATGAGACTTGCCTTGGGAATGGGAATAGACCCCAATTTGACAGCCAGAGATAATATATATGTCAATGGTAGTATTATTGGTCTTTCTTTTAAGAAGATCGGAATTATTTTTGAACACATTATTGAGTTCGCGGGATTACAAAAATTTATTGATGTTCAAGTTAAGTTTTACTCAAAAGGAATGAGACAAAGATTAATGTTTTCAATAGCGATGTATGCGGATGCTGAAATATTCTTATTAGATGAATTTTTCGGAGGAACCGGCGATCAAGAATTCAAAGCAAAATCTGACAAAGCATTTGAAACCAGACTTGTAAATGGGAAAACAAATATAATTGTGAGTCACTCCATGCAAATTATTAGAAAGCACTGCAAAAGAGCTCTCTGGTTAGAAAATGGAAAAATTATAAAAATAGGTGACGCTATTGCCGTAACAGATGAATATCTTAAATCACAAAATAAATCACAAAATAAATCATAAAAGGAAGTGTCCATAATCTCTAAAATACTAGACAGGTTTCAAGATATAAATAGATTTGAGCGAATTTGGAAAATTGCACAAGTAGATTTTAAGAGAAGATATTATAACGATCGTCTTGGACTAATTTGGGCATTACTAAATCCAGTGTTAACAGTATTAGTGTACTATTATGTATTCACACATATTGTCAAAAGAATCAGTGAAGGTATTGATCAAAATTACGCAATTTTCCTTTTTTCTGGTCTTATATTTTGGATGGCGTTTGTAGAGATGATGAAAAAAGGCATGCGAACCTTAATAACAAAACGCTATTTAATAGAAAATATAAAAGTCAAAAAAGAGGATCTATTTATATCAAGTTCCTTGGCAATAACATTTGCATTGGTATTTAATATTGTTGCATATTTAGTTATGGCTGCATTTTTCGGCGTGCACTATTCTTTTAATTTACTATTTCTTCCAATATTAATACTTAATGTATTTTTAATAGGAAGTGGAGTCGGTATGATTTTATCAATTATCCTAATTTATTTCAGAGATATATCTCATATCATTAACCTTGTTGTAATGTTAGGTTTTTGGACTTCAGGTATTTTCTTTAAAGCTGAATTAATTTTAGAGAAGGCCCCAATTATATATTACTTAAATCCTTTTGTTGGCATAATAGATAATGTAAGAAGAATAACACTTTACAATATAGAACCAAATCTTGTGACAATAAATGCCAATATTATCACTGGCTTACTAATATTTATTTTAGGCTTTAATGTCATCAAGAATTTTTCTCAATCTGCAATGGAAAAATTATAATGGATAAATCATCTCTATTTTTTATGCATATACCCAAAACAGGGGGCACTAGTTTTCGTCATATCCTTTATGATTACTACAAGTCTAATGAAGTATTCCCAAATCACGAAACGCTAAAATCAGAATTTTCAGGTAAATACCCTAATGTTAATGAATTTGTTAATCTTATTAATTACAGTGACCCCTCGAGTAAAGTAATTTGTGGACATTACCCTTACACAATAGTACCTCTGCTCAAATCAAATTACAAAACCATAACATTTATAAGAAACCCTCTAAATAGATTTATGTCTCACCTCGGTCATCTTCAACGAGTCAACAATTATGATGACATCAATGAATATTTCAATGAAAAGTGGCTGCAAATCCTAAGAGTACAATCAAGGTTCTTTGGCTTTAATTATCAAAAGCCTAACTGGTTTCAAGTCGATAAAGCTATAGCAGATATTTCATTTATAGGCATAAATGAAAAATTCGACACTTCGATTAAGTTATTTAATACAATACATAACACAAACCTGAAGAATACGAAAAAAGTAAATGCAACTATAAATAAACTCAGCTATGATATGCTTAATAGTGAAAATCAAACTGAATTAATTCGTAAGCTAGCACAAGAAATCACCATTTACAATAAGTGTCTAATGAAGTTTAACCGACAAATTAGACAATATAATATTAAAGAATAAATTTGCTAAATAAAATTGTAGACATATTGAAAACTGAGAGGTGGTATCTATCTATAGAAAATTTACTCAGACGGCTCTTTTTCTTAAATCCTACTAACAAAGAAGGTACTATTATATTCAAAATACTAATCCGAATTAAAAGAATCATACGTTCAATTAGTAAATCTGTAAAACGATATTTCCTATTTTCCAAAAACAAAATTAATATCACTTTACTTTTTACATCTGAGAAATCTCATTTTGATACTAAGTGGCTTTTAAAACTAAACCAATTAAAATATGATTGGCTAAAGATTGAATTTTTAGCTTCCCAATCGGATATTAAAAAATTCTTGAGCCAGAATAGGAATAAGAATGAATCAGACTACTGTATTATTTTTGATCGTCCAGCCATCTTTGCCAAATTCGGATTATACGACATTTTATCAGCGATAAATTATAATAGATCACTAAAATTACTTTTTACAGATCATTGGGAATTATTAGAAGGAAAAAAAGAACACTTTTGCAAACCATCATTTAATGAAGATTATTTTCTCTCATATAACTTTGTGCAGTTACCAGTAATTATTCATTCAGAAACATTATCAGAATTAACTAATCATCAAGAGTTTGACCTAAATAACATATGCTGGATCTATAATTTATTGTTAGTAGCCTATAGTTCTGAAATCCCAATAACCCGATTGCAGGTTCTAGCTGCAATTACTACTCCATATCCGAAAGACAAACAAGCTTTATTGTCTCATGCTCGAAAATCATTAATTGCTTCATATTTAAAAAATAAAAATATTGATGCTGAAATCAAACAGATTAGTGATGAAGTTTTTCAGATAAACAGGTCACTTGAGATCAATAAAAAAGTTTCAATTATAATTCCGTTTAAAGACAAACCCAAGCTCTTAGTTAAATCTATTCAAAGTATCATAGAATTCACCCAATATAAAAACTATGAATTACTCCTAATTAGCAATAATAGTCAAGAGAAAAATACATTTGATCAAATAAAAGAATTCCAAAGAAACTATCCTGATTTGAATATTTTATTCTTCGAATATAATATTGAATTCAATTACTCAGCAATAAATAATTGGGCTGCAAATCAATCTAACGCTGAGTATTTACTCTTTCTAAACAACGATACACAAGTAATTGAGGCTGGGTGGCTAATAAATATGTGCAAACATATTCAGCGGAAAGAAGTTGGAGCAGTGGGTGCATTACTACTATATGATGATTATACTGTCCAACATGGAGGGACGATAATTGGTATTGGGGATTTTGCAGGACATGCTCATAGACATTCAAAGTCAAGCAGCTATGGATATATGAACAGACTCATTTGTGAGCAACAACTAAGCGCTGTCACAGCTGCATGCCTACTAACTAAATCAGACGTATTTAAAAAAATAAATGGATTTAATGAATCAAATTTAGCTGTTTCAAATAATGATGTTGACTATTGTTTGAGGCTGAACATTTTAGGCTTTAAAGTGATTTTCACCCCTTTGGCTAAACTGTTACACTTCGAATCAAAATCTAGAAGTAATGACTATCTTCCCAAAAATAAAAAAAGGTACGACAAGGAACTTAGGTTTATGCGGATCCATTACTCTAATCAAATACCCGACCCATTTTATAATCAAAATTTGTCTGTGACTAAAGAGGATTTTTCATATTGTGAGCAATTTTGATTTAGCATTTAACAAGCATAAAATGGTTTCAAAATCCCGATTCTTATCTGATGTGAGAATTAAATGATGAAATAGGGTAACAAAACTATGTCGAGCAAGACAATATGATAATTAATTAATTTGTCTGCAAGAATCAATTTTTACATTGACGATGTTAAGGTTTGTAGTGATTTGCAGTTTTTTGTGCACGTTTAGTATTTATTTTCTAACTTTAGATAGAAATAAGTACACTTTAATTACATAAAGTTAACAGTGTAGAATTCAAGAACTTCTTATTACTAGATGCCTTAATATGTAGTTTTTAATTGATCTTAACTTGAACACCAGATGAAGATTTTATTAACATTCATTTCTTTAATAGCTTTTTCTTTTAGCTGTATCAGTCAAACATATCCAGATCATATAGGTGCCGGACATGAAACTGGAGTAACCATATATGTAAGTGACGAAAATAGTAGTGATCTCAACACTCACGTTATTAGCGGTGCTGAACGTGTTACAGATTTTGAAGCAGCATCAAGATTCTTAGGTCAAGCATCCTTTGGATCTAACTACAATGACATTATTACGCTAGCAAATTCTGGTATCACTCAATGGATTGATAATCAATTGGCTATGTCAGTTACAGAAAATTTTCATACTAAATATGTAACTATCTTTAATGAAATCGCACCCCAATTGGGACCAAATTCAACAATTGAATTAGATGAGTTTTTAATCTATTCCTTCTATCAAAAAATTATGAATGATGAAGATGCATTACGCCAAAAAATGGCGTTCGCTTTAAGCCAAATCTTTGTCATTTCTCCCCCTACAAGCACTTTAGGAAATAGAGGATTTGCCAATTCCACCTATTATGATCTATTGTATGAAGGTGCATTCGGAAATTACAGAGACCTACTGATGAATGTGACAATGAGTTCTGCTATGGGTATATATCTCTCACATTTCCAAAATTCTAAAGAAGATCTTGGTTTAGGTATATCTCCTGATGAGAACTTCGCTAGAGAAATAATGCAGCTATTCTCCATCGGACTACATGAATTGAACAATGACGGCAGCCTTAAAGTAGACCAGAATGGAGATATCATCCCTTCTTACACTAATTTCGAAATCCAGCAGATGTCTAAAATTTTTACTGGATTAAGTGGCAATGAGAGACTAGATGGCAATCCTGCTTTATTCACTTTTAATTTTGGAGTCATGGACTTGACTTTGCCTATGAAAATGTATGATGAATACCATGATGTGACAGAGAAAAATCTGCTTGACGGCTCTACTATTATGGGAGGTCAAAGCGGTATGGATGATATCAATACTGCTATTGATTTCTTATTTAATCATCCGAATGTTGGTCCTTTTATAGGTACTAGACTGATTCAGCAATTTGTTAAATCAAATCCCAGTCCTGCCTATATTAATAGAGTCGCGAGTGCCTTCAATAGCAACACGGATGGTATAAGAGGAGACATGAGTGCAGTGTTAAGGGCTGTTTTATTAGACCCTGAGGCAAGAGACTGTTCACTCATTGATGACCCAAAAGCAGGTCGATTAAAACAACCTATTGAACGGATGACTAATTTATTTTTAGGCTTTAACTTAAGTACTCCATCAGGTAAATTTTGGTTTCGCGACGTCGTAGAGTTAAGACCTAAAGTTGAGCAATCCTTCCTTGCAGCTCCGACGGTGTTTAATTTTTTTACGCCATTCTATGCAGAAGCAGAATTTGTCGAACCAAATGATATGGTTTCGCCTGAATTCCAAATATTAAATTCCACTTCAGGCATTCATTACCTTAACATAATAGAAAACGCACTAAAAAATAGGCCATTTGGTAATAGGACAGCTATTAATACAGCCACAAATAACTTAACTATAAATAGTAATGATCAACCTGCATTTGATTTTACAGCCGAAATTGCAGAGTACAACAACAACGGTCTCTCCAGTCTCATAGACAGGATTGATCTTATATTATGCCATGGACAATTGTCAACTGGATCAAAGGCAATTGTGACAAATACAATCAATCAAAATATCAACAATGTGATTGGATACGATACGAGTGATGTCATCAATGATGTTATTTACTATATCATGCTTTCACCAGATTATATGATTATAAATTAGAAATATGCACTCACGTAGAAAATTTTTACATCAATTAGGCCTAGGATGTTCGTCTGTTGGGGCAACGACATTATTATCTGGCATTACAAATTTGGGCTTACTTAATACTGCGGCAGCTGCAAATTCTGCAACTAATGTGTCTAATGGTTATAAAGCACTTGTTTGCATATTCCTAGCTGGAGGAAATGATAGTTATAATATGTTAGTACCTACTGACCCTGATAATTATGCAGAATATCAGCAAGTGAGAGGAAATCTTTCATTATCTAATCTCCAACAAATTAACCCAACTAATATATCTAATGGAAGGATGTTTGGCTTGCACCCTAATTTAGTTAAAGTCAAGCAAATGTTTAATAAAGAAGCTCCATATAGCGATGCAAATTTATCTTTTATTGCAAATGTAGGTGCACTTGTAGAACCGACATCAATAAGCAGCTTTCAAACTAACAGCAATTTACCTGTTGGATTATTTTCTCACCGTGACCAAGCAAATCATTGGCAAACGTCAGTACCTCAAGATCGAAATGCTCTTGGGTGGGGAGGTAGGCTCGCTGATAAGCTTTGCACAGGCAGTTGTCTTTCTAATAATATTTCAATGAATATTTCATTGGATGGAGTCAATACGTTTCAGAGAGGAAATAATATCAACAGTTACTCTATATCCACAGAGGATAATGGAAGCATTGCTATTAGAGGATCTCATAGCTTTAGCTTCTATGAAACTCTTAAAAGAGAAACGGTTGAAAATGTTTTAGATCAAAACTTTAATAACATTTTACAGCAGGCTTACAGTAAGTCTGTAATTGGCTCAACAAACAGTTCTTTAGAATTTAGTAGTGCCATAGCAAATGGCCAAGCTTTTAACACCGTTTTTCAGGATGATGATTTATCAAAAAGACTGCAGATGGTGGCAAGAACAATTGCTGCCCGTAATCTCCTTGGTGTTACAAACCAAACTTTTTTTGTCCAACTTGGTGGTTTTGACACTCACGATGATATTATAAATAAGCACGGAGAACTATTGACTCATTTGGACAATGGGTTATCTTCATTTCATGAGGCCTTAAAAGAACTTGGCCTAGATAATGATGTGACAACATTTACGATTTCTGACTTCGCACGCAAACTATTATCTAATGGTGATGGATCTGATCATGGTTGGGGTGGTCATGCCGTCGTTATGGGTGGATCTGTTGATGGGAAGAAAATCTTCGGAGAATATCCTAATCTCTATTTAGGTAATTCTTTAGATGTCGGAGAAGGACGAATTATTCCTACGACATCATGTGATGAATATTTTGCTGAATTAGCACTTTGGTTTGGAGCTTCTTCGGCAGATCTGGACTATATCTTACCCAATATTAATAATTTTTGGACTCCACAAGCTACTGGACCAATAGGCTTTTTAAATTAATATGAATATGAATAAATCGATAATATTCAATAGATTAGTCTTTCAATTAGCTATGGTAGTAACCATGGTCGTATTCATGTTATTAAAAATTAATAATCAAAGTTACGCTCAACAATGTGCAGAAGACGAACGGTTTTGGACTCAAAGCTGGACATCATGTGTAAAAACGCAAAATCCAATTCAAGCTTATGGATCGACACATTGGATCCTATTCGATTTTGACCAAGCTGAAAGTATTAGCTCCATACAAATATGGAATGCAAACCGGACTGGACAATCTGACCGTGGCTTAAAAGATGTCATTATTGATTATTCTCTTGATGGAAATAATTGGATTAATCTGGGAAATCACGTATTTCCGAGAGGAACAGAGAGTCCTACGTATCCAGGTTTTGCAGGACCCAATTTAGGAGGACAATTTGTCAAAAAGATACTCATTACAATATTAAGTACCTATGGGGATGGAATATGTGCTTCACTTGCAGAAATAAAATATACTATTGACCCCACATCATGTTATGGCATTCTAGACGAGTGTGGAATTTGTGATGGACCTGGTAAGACGACATGGTATAGAGATGTCGATGGAGATGGCCTAGGTAATATTGCCGTAAAACGAGTTGAATGTGTGGCACCACCTGGCTTTGTTGATAATAATCTAGATGATTGTGATAATGGGATTTTAGATTGGGGTGATATTGGGTCAATATTTTCTGATAGACTTTGCACAGACTGCCATGGTCCAAATGGCTCAGGAGGAATCGATTTGACCAGTTACGACAGTTTTAGTCAGGGAGGTAATAAATGTGGATCAAGTATTTTAACAGGTTCTACTTTAGTTGATATTATTACAATAAGTCAATATTCTGGATGTGGGCCTCAGATAGTTTTACCAGCTATGAACGACAGAGTCAATGGTGATCCGATTTCTATGGCGGAGTTAATCTTAATTCAAGATTGGGTTAATGATGGTGCCTTGGAGGATTGTAGGTGTCCAAACGGTGCACTTGATATGGATAATGATGGTGTCTGTGACGCTATAGACTATTGTCCCGGATTTAATAATGCACTAATTGGTACAGCTTGTGATGATGGCTTAGATTGTACAAGTAATGACGTCATTGACGCGAACTGTAATTGCAATGGGGTTCCCTTAATTGATAGTGATCTTGATGGTGTATGCGATTTATTGGACTTAGCGATATTTGATCCATGTACTGCTGATGGTATTATTGACGGTATTGAACCTGCTGGATGGCAGCAATCTGCAGCAAATGATTGTGACAATGATGGTGTAAGTTTTTCAGCTGGAGATGAAAATGATTATAATGAATGCATTAATCAAATTGGAGCTTTAGCAATAGCGTCCTGTCAGTGTCCAAGCAACTTGCAGCAAGCTGGAGGGCAGTATATAACGAGTCAGGGCATAAGTTTTCCACAATCAGGATCTGGAATACCGAACGGTGTATTTAGTGGTGGAATTACATTTTCCGACAGATACTTCTTGGAGTTTCCCTACTTAAAAGCAAATGAAGAAATCTGTTTTACCGTAGGCTTTGATTTTTTAGATAATAGGATAACTTTTGATATTAATGGTGTTGCATATACATTTACTAATGAACTGCAAGACGTTACTAGAATAGGTCAAGAATTTTGTGTTAAAACTCTTGTAGACGGTCCTCAAACAGTCATGATTCGAGAAGAAGGAACTGGTTCCGTATTTCTTGATGGATCGACATATAATTATTGCTCTTGTTCTCCACAGGATCCAAAATATAATAGTGTAGACTGTAAATGTTCTACTAATAAGACGACAGGAACGGGTCATGGTGCAACTGCTGTGCGAGTAGCTAATTTTGGCAATGCAAATGGAATAGCTGATGGCTTGTCATCAAACCCATTATTTCAAGTTGGAGATGAGATAACAATTCAATATCCTTATATCGAAGCTGGCGGCGAAATATGTATTTCTATAGGATTTAATAACATATACGGTGAAGCTAACTTTACACTTAATGGTGTCACCTATTCTATTTATAATGAAATAGCAGATAATGGATTCACGATCCAAGAATTTTGTATACCAGTAACAAATTCTGGGACTCAATCTGTTTCAATTACTGAACCAGGAAGTGGAGCAGTTATAGTAGATGGATCCAGAACAGCTTATTGCAATCCTTGTCAAGTTGGTGATCCAGATTCAGATTCTGATGGCATTTGTGACGCCAATGATCCATGCCCTAACAGCTATTCTGATGATAGCGATAATGACGGTGTATGTGATAATATTGATATTTGTCTAGGGTTCAATGATAATTTTGACGACGACAATGATGGTATACCTAATGGTTGTGATCAATGTCCTGGATTTAGTGACATGATTGATTCAGACGGCGATACTGTAATAGACGGTTGTGATATCTGTCCAGGAGGTAATGATTATGTAGATTCGGACATGGACAATATTCCTGATCACTGCGATGAATACCCCTGTCTTAATTTTGTAACAGAACTGACTTTCCCAAATATTTTAATAGACAGAAAAGTAAATTATAATATCATGACTAATGGAGACGTGTCTCCAAATAATTCAATATCATATACAGCAGGACAATCTATCGATTTAAAACAAGAATTTGAAGTTAAGCTGGGATCTATTTTTGAAGTAAATATTTCAGGATGTCAATAGAAAAACGATTGATTAGACACTTACTTATAATTTACTACATTCTCAGAAATCATCAACAAGCTATATCATATAAATTAGCACCCTAAAATTAACTCGCTAAGTTAAGTTAAGTTAACATATGGATTAAGCCTTTTAACAGAAGAAACTAGAGTAAGTAGATTATTTATTTTTTTGGAATACAACGAAAAACTCATTTAATGGTGCTTTCGTATGTTGATATTTTTCGATACTCATCTTTATCAGCCCTTTCTGATTTAACTTTTCAATAATCCTGACAAATTCAGATGAATTAAAGATATTAGTATGCACATCGACATATTCATTCTTTGCTAATTTTGACTTTTTTTCTGCTATTTGTTTTGTGTAGGTATTTGCCCCTATGCCACCTTCAAGTTTGTGCCACAGTTTTCCAGTAAACACACGTTTGTGGTTTATAAAATAATCATAGACAGTATCAGGATCAGGCTTCCTTAAATTATTTTCAAATCTGTCAACTAATGTTTTAAAACTCGTAGACTTTCTGGTTATATCAAATGTGTATTCTTTGTCAGGGTATGCACACAATAAGCGCCCTTTAGGTTTTAATATAACTTCTATATCCCTCAAGGTTGTTATTAAATCTGGAACGTGCTCTAACACATGGGAGCAAAACACAAAATCACATTTATTAGCTGGGACTAAATCTTTTAATGTCTTCTGCCCAATCACAAAATCTACAGTCTCAACATTATCAACATTTCTTTTATTATTTGCAATTGCAAGAGCCCTTAATTGATTTGTAGAAAAAACATCAGCATACTTCATATTAGGAAATTCCTTTCTAGTAAAGTAAGGTCTGTCGTATGCTCCAATCTCTATCCCATGCAAAGCTGATCCTTTGAACTCATTAAAAAAACCATCCATGTGAATTTTACGCTTCATCAATAAAATATTTAAACTTAATTATTTGAAATTATTTCTTCGTCGCAAAGCACATCAATTACCTCTTCCATCTCCTTCATGTAATTATCTACTTCACTTTTTACATCAGAAATAGTATCTACATCTCCTTGCGAGGAATCTACTAATTTAAAGTCGCCAAAATGCTTTAAGAACAACTTCATAACATGCGCCACGCCAACTTCATTAACTTGCCTACAATCTTCTGCAAAATACTTTCCTCTAACATAAGGGCTTGTTATAATTTCATAAGATGGGAAGTAAACACAATCTTCAAAAGTATTTGCGACCTCCTCAGCTGCAACACGAAGAATTGATTTTGAATATGTAGTTGATACAAAAACATGCTTCGTTTCAAAAGTCGCATTTAATGGGACTGGGGATACCGTTATAATAAACTTTACAGAAGGATTTAATTTCCTTATATAATTTAATGAGAATTCTAAATCCGCACGTGTTTGACTAAGAGAGAAGTTTACAAATTTATAAACATCTTCATCATAGGTTCCACCTGCTATTCCAGGAGACAAAGGTACGACTGATCCATCTCTTGAATCTTCCCAAGCTTCAGTAAGTCCTAAGGTAAATACAAATACAGACATTTCTGTAATTGCCTTCCTGATAGAAGCATAATGATACTTTCTATCCTGCTCTAACTCCAATAAAGATGAAAAGCCTTGTGGCTGAATTTGTGGTCTAAATGGATCAACAAAATAACCACTCTTTGTCCAGGCCTTTTCATGCGGTAAAAATTCATTAAATGATCTTAACAATAATTGCTTGAGTTGTCTTGCTGTGTAAATGTTACCATATCGTGCAGCAAAAAGACCATAATTATGCTTTGAGGCTAATTCAGAATCAAATATTGGGTGTGGCTTTTCCGTAATAAAATGATTAAATCCTGACATATTCAGATACCGAGCAACGTGTTGAGCAAAACAACTACCAGCAGTTACTATTTTATCTTGTTTATTGATTTGAAATGGAATGTCAGTAACTGGATCGAAATCTTGGCTATTCTTTATGCCTTTTTCTTTCTTCCAAAACTGAAAATCGGGGAGGCCAACATAAGGATGTCTTTTACTCATTTGATTTAATTAAAGGTATACTATTTCGATAAACAATTCATTTGAAACTAATATCTCATAATTTAATTCTTTGACGTATACTTGGATAACTGAGTCAATAATTCTCGGCCATAGTTTTGATTACCGTGAGTAGGGTCATTGTTCCAAAACTCTTTTAATAAAAAACCATTACCATCCATTGTTGAATTTGGTGGCAAAACCAATTCTATATTCAAACTGTCACAAAATTTAGAATAAACAGTTTCTTGAATTTTATATAAACGCATCCTGAGCTCTTTAGGAACAATACCATTTTTTAATCTTGGCCGAAAAATTCCAGGGAATTGTCTTATATGATTATCGTCATTTATTGGTGGAGGTGGGAAAAGACACACATAATTTTTATCTGGAAAGTGCTTTTTAAATTCTTTCATATGAGAAAGAATAGGTTGCAATCGAAAGCTAAAATAATCAACCATCATATTATGAGGTATAAAATGTCTTTCAGAATCCTGATTAGTAGCATCAAAATCTCCTACAGTAAACTTTACAGGATTCTCAATGAGGCCAAACATGTTATGAAAATTACCTCCTAAAGATAAAATTATATTTGACACCTCTTCTAAGTCAATTCCTTGTAGAGAGAGTTTTCTTTCTTTTAAAACAAAAATTTCAGGACTTGAATTTAAGTTGACTACTGTAATGCCAAAATCATCATTTGAAATATTTTGAGCTTTTATGATAGCTTCAACATGACTCATTCCTATGATTAGTGTGTCAGTTGATATCTTTAAGTTCATATTCGATCAATTTTTAAGACAGAAGTTTTTTTACCTTATTCAAAAGAAAAATATCTAAGTATAACCGTTTAGTTAGTACAAATCTCATTTGGCTATTATGGATTGGAATCTTACGTATTGATTTTGCTGTATTCACTTTTTCTTTGGGCTTTACATGATCAAAATTGATTGAGAATTCGTCTGAAATATTTTGTAAAAAACCTTTCATATCCTCTGTAATCCCAAACACCTTAAGCTCCGATAATCTTCGAACAAGATTCCCTTGACTTCTAAGAGTTATTGGTGTATTTCGCTTAACATCCTTTCCATCAAATAATAAATATCTAGCTTGGCAGTTGTCAAAATATTGAATACCTCGATCTGGTAAATTTGTCATAAAATGATCCATTTCCTGATAATTAGTTAAATCTAAATTTTTAACTATATAAACCAGTTCTTTAGTTTCGTTATCCAAAGCACTCAATTCTCCAGAATACGCTGACAAATTATAATGATCAATCCATTCAATATGGGATCTTAATTGTTCGAAGGGATCTCTAAAAATAGTAACAATTTCATATCCTTCTGCACGTAAAGATTTCCAAGCATTTAAATACAAATGGCCTGAAACATATGACTGATTATCAAACCTCTTCATATTTGAACTTGCTTCCAAATGTTCAATATATTCGCTACTGCCTACTTCCGTTTCAAATATTTTATTTATGAAACTGCCACCTGTTTTTGCAATATGCATGAAAAATATCTTTCTCTTCATACTTTCAAATTAATTTAAAAATTTAAGATTTCTGCAATTTTGCTAAAGAAACTCGAATCTCCTTGGTCATTCTTTAAATATTCTTTCATAAAACCTAAATTCTTGATAGTACTTGGTTGCACTTCTTCTGTGTAATCACTACACAAGTTTGATATATTCTTAGCTATATTCTCAGGTCGTAAATCTTCGATACTTGTAATGTTATTGTGATATTTCGAAAGATTCTTGTTTGCATATGTGTTCGTTAATACTTTACAACCAAAGGTAGCGGCCTCAAGAGGTGGATAACTTGGATGAGGAGATATCATAAATGACACAGCTGCACTTGAGTCAGATAAAATTTCAGCATACTCATCTAATGTCAGCTTTCCTTTACTTTTAATAATATTGTTATTGCCCAATACTATATCTTCATGATATTCGCCACAAGAATTAATCTCCCAAGAATTAGAATCAGTATATGTATTTGACCATATTTTCAATGCGGCTACCGCAACTGCAAATAAATTCCTATCAACAGATGGCCTCCCATAAAGAAAAATTGATTTCTTTTTAAAGTATGCTTTTTCTTTCGGATGAAGGTGGGCTTTTAAAGATGCATTCAATATAGGTTCAAAATAAAAGGAGTGCTTGTAAGAAAAACCATTATTCTCAAAATATTGTTTTAATAAACTTGAATTAAATAATGCAATACATGATTCAGGATCTATATATGTCGATTTACATAACACATATTTTGTCCCCCAAGGATAAAACAAACATTCATAATCTTGTATTAGATATAATATAAATTTTCGAGATGTTGAGAAAGCTCTTTGTTGCCATTCTATTATATCTTTCATAATATATGCCGACCACCATGAGGTGCAAATAAAGATATCATTTTCTCCTATGGGAATTGACACCCTCCTATCCCCTGCTGACACTATACTCTTCTTATACAAATCATTTGATAAATCGTCGTTTATAACCTTAAAATCACTCAATGACTTGACACATTCCACAACTTCTCTTGTATCTGTATTAACAACTCTCATATAATCAAAATACTCCTCAAATTTTAAGAAGATATCTATAGCTGTTGAAATCCCTCCAAAAACATAATTGCTATTGCATGAAGGTATGAGCAAATTAATTCTGCTTCGATCGAAAAAGGTTGGTCTACTTTTTAATGGTAAAATCTCAGGTGGTAAATTCAATTCCATTCTTTAGTGTCAATCGGTTAACCAAAATAAGTATGCCATCCAGGACAATTGTTCATTTCCTTTCTTAAAACTAAGAATTCATCTTCAGAAGCTTCTTCCAATTCCGAATTTAAGATCGTCAAATTAGTATTATAAAATGGGTCTCCATATATCAAGTAATAGTAATAAGATCTTAATGATTGTCTAAAATCTCCACGTGGGATTTTTGATGAATCTCTTGATACTGACTCATAATGGTATAACTTAGAGTATGGAGTATACATTATTCTATATCCTGATTTTCTGAGTCTAAGACAGTAATCTACATCATTACCACAAACCACAAAATTCTCATCAAGACCACCTATTTTAAAAAATAACGACCTTTTGGTAAGCAAACAGGCTGCAGTAACTGCTGTGACTTCTCTCAAATGCTTATGCATAGAAAGCGGAACTTGTTCATCCGACTTATTATAAAAGGCATGGTGTGCTAAGCCTTTAATGCCCATGACAACACCAGCATGCTGGATATTATCACTTTCAAAATACAATAAAGACCCCACAGCTCCTATATCATCAAATTTTAATAAAACCAACATCTCATCAAGCCAATTCTCATTAATCACTTCTGTATCGTTATTCAACAAAAGCAAATAATCACCTGTAGACGATGCTGCTGCAAAGTTATTAATTTTTGCATAATTAAATGATTCATTGAAGTTAAGTACCTTTAAAGTTATATTCTTTGGTACTTTTTTGAATTCTTTCACAAATTCATGGCAATCAAATTCACTTGATAAATTATCTACTAGCAGAATCTCAATATTATGAATGTAGTTGTATTCTAAAATACTTTTCAAACATCTTTCCAGATAAGATTTTTTATCTTTGAAAGGAATTATTATTGATACTGAACATGGCTCATCCATTTTAGAGCCTTGTAACTCTTTTAATTTACTTCCATAGCTCTTACTTTCAAACTTTGTATTTGCAATCTTACCAATTACATCGTCATAATTCGCGAATGATTTTTTGTTTTTGTAGACAAGACTTTCTACTAATAGATCAATGGTGCTAATTTTATGACTAAAATCAAACTGGCTCAGGTCATTTATGAAAAATAAACATTGAACTAAACTAAACTCGTAAAAATATTCCCGAGACATTCCAGGATTCCTCAATACTTGCTCCTTTTTTTGATCATCAACATATTGCAAATCAAAAGTCTGAACAGCAGCTATTCCCTTTGCTACATTGATTTTAGCTAAGGCGTCAGAATTTAACTCGACAAATGGGTATTTTGCAAAGAAAATCTGAGCTTCAGCTTTTGTTTTCTTTATTTTATCTAAAGCTGAAGAAATACTTGAATCATGTATTACAACAGAGAAATCTTTTTTGTCTTTATATCCAATTAGGTAAACCCTATTTTTATTAATGCTGATAGAATCCAATAAAGATTGTAGTACTTCCTTTTTATAATCATTACATTCAATTATAAAGTGAATGTTATTTAATTCTAAATTTTCTATTTTAAATTCTGGCCGCTCTCGGTTATAACTCAATATTCGAGAATCCCTCTTATAAACTAAATCCAAGACGTTTGCATTCAAGACACTTTTGGTCTCTCTACCTTCAGCCTTTCCACTACTTAAATAATGTAATAAAGGATTAAAATTGGCTCTTTTAACGTCAGTATTAGCTTCTAAGTAATATGCAGAATCAAAGTCCTTACTGGGGTTTAGCCCCTTTTTCCATCCAGACTTAATATAATGGTCGATGGCAATTTCTATTAAACTAAACTGTGGTTTTTGGAATTGGGAATTATAATAAGTTAGGTCAAAGTAATTCCCTTTTATCATTTCATCAATTAAATTGTTCGAGAATTTTAAATTCTTATCAACAACTAATTGATTGTTTGTAGAGTCATATAACTTAACATTATGTATTGTGCTATCTATAAAAAACAGTGGAACTTGCTCGCTGAAATATCCTTTTTCATTCGTACGAATATTGGAAATAAAGGTGTCATTAATGAAAAGATTAAAATCCAGCACATCCGATTCTAAATCTGGAATAACAATTTTACCTTCTAATAAAGAATAAGAAAACGTCAATGTAGACTTTTCAACTTTTCTTGATTCTAAAATTTTATGAAAAGGCAATTCAATTTTGCGCTTTTTATCACCAATGAAGACTTTAAGCTGTCCTTTGACGACTATTTTTTCTTCTAAAATTATTGTGAATCCATGGTAGCCATCACCTATACCGTTTTTAGCTAAATCCCCTCTATATTCATTCGCAACACATTTCCCACGAATCCGACCTTTGTAACTGTATTCACACTGGATCTTAGAAAAAGGTCTATTAGAATCCCATACCCATCCAGATACTTTATTGGCGCTAATATTATCTACAAACCCATTTATACCCGAAAAATATAACTTTTTAGTAACCTTGTTAATTAACTTTCTCACTCCAAAAAGAATATTTAGTAATAAAAATAGTCCATTGGTTTGCAATGGACTACTTTTATCTATATAATAATATGTGTTTTTTTAAAAACTCACATATATACTATGTTACGTTTAATGTCTTATTTAGACACAACCATTTTAGAACTGTCAATTTTCTGACCATCAACAACTAATTGGTATGTGTAAGTACCTGCAGGTAACTCAGATGCATCTACAGATAAAACTCCAAGTCCAACATGATTAATGTTAAGAGTCTTCATTATCCTACCTTCTGTATTGTAAATAATCATTTGAGAATTATTTGCCTTACTTGGGATAGTATATTCTATTTGAGTATTGAGTGCGAATGGGTTTGGTATATTTTGCTGAAGTTCAGCAAGATCAAAATCTGATAATGTAACATTTGTTCTGTTAATTTCGGTTGATGAACCAAGAGTATTAACGACTTCTTCAAGCGCAGATAACTTCTCAGCTTGAGCATTAATGATAGCTTGTTGTTCTTTGACAGCATTAACTAACATATAAGTAATAGCTTTCTCATCTACAGAAAGGAATTCTTCAGTCGAAAGCACATTACCTTCATCGTCAGCTTCTTTGTAAGCATAAGCAAAAACTGCTTCAGGAACTATTTTCTGAAATTCTTCAGCAATAACTCCAAAATGAATTCTTTCTGAAGTGATACCACCTTTACCATTATAAACATATGACATTGGATTTATATCCATAATCTGATCTAACCCCAGAGAAAAATTATCGATATTTGATTTCAGTGATTTCATCGAAGGTGTAATAACAGCAGATGCAATAATATCACCATTCACATGAAGTTTTGCAGCTGGATTCACAAGCCCTCCAATACCAACGTTGCCACCCGCCACTACATTAACTGCGCGTTGACCTGCGCCTGGAGCGAAGAGAAAGGCTGCTGAATTATTAGCTTCGTCTTTAATGGTAAAATTACCAGTTGAACCCTGAAAAAATGTCCAACCAAAATTAGAATTAATGAAACGAAGTCCAGTTAATCCATTTGGAGACTGAGATGAAACATTTACAAATGTTGCTGCAGGTCCTTCAACATGTAGTTTAGCTGTAGGATTTGCCGATGTATTCCCGACTTTGACGTCGCCATTAGTGACAACTTTCATTTGCCCATAAGACAAACTCGCGCAAATCGCGAAGCAAAAAAGTAATATTATTTTTTTCATTTTAAAAGATTTTAAGAATTCTGACAGTTAAGCCAGATTATAAGTTTAACAATAAGATTTTAAGA
>ENA-ORXM01002201-ORXM01002201.1-marine-metagenome-genome-assembly--contig:-NODE-2201-length-23661-cov-14.870760_pt1 | contig 23661 bp, 22 predicted proteins | sample MGYA00237867_ERZ511480 | MGnify/ENA primary metagenome ERZ511480 (study PRJEB26309, sample SAMN06266103) | marine metagenome | isolation source: Algal blade | place: United Kingdom:Sidmouth, United... | reverse complement strand
ACGCTGCGCGTGCCGCGCCGATCGCGCCCGTCGCGCCGCAGCGGCGAATGAGCGCGGGTTTACGCGAGCGCTAACACCGACCAGCTGTCGCGCGAGAGGCTCCGCCAGGAGCAGTGATGCGGGGCGATCAGCACGTCGTAGCGGAGCCAGTCCTCGTCGCGGGCGTAGCGCGCCCGTATCCGCTCCCAGATGGCCACTTCCGCGTCGCCGCCGAAGAGATAGTGCGATGGGGTCGCCGCGGAGCCCTCGTTCCCGCCGAGCGCGACCTGGACGATCACGGAGGAATTGTTCTTCGAGAGGAGCTCCTCCTCGTCCTCGTGCGCGGCGACCGGCAGCGGCCCGAGCAGCCGAGCGGAGAATGCCGGGTCGCGAACGCCGCCGATCGTCTCTATCCGCTCCCCGGGGCGCACGACGATGGGCTCGCGGTCGGCCGTCTTCGATCGATCCTCGTCGTGCCCGAGGATCAGGATGCGATCCCCCTCCGCCGGCCTCCGGCCCGGGGAGAACGCACGAGCCCGTCGACGCGCCTCGCGGCCCCAGGCCAGCGCATCCGGACTGAGCGGCTTGTCGCGGCGCTTGGCTCGGCGGAAGACGATCGGGGAGGACCACATCTCGCGGATGACGATCTTCTCGTTGCCGACCACCGCCTCGCGAGGCCCGAGGTGAAAGTGCTTGGCGAGCCCACGGCAGTGATCCTCGTCCGGATGCGTCAACAGCATGGCGTCCACGAACGGTCGGCCGTCCGGATCGCGCTCGAGGCGCTCGCGCAGCTGTGCGGCGACGTCCGGGGCGGGATCGGTCGGCTCGTCGGCGGCGCCCCTGTGTGTCAACCTGAGCCTGGACACTACCCGTCCGGGATAACATCACTCTCAGGGCCATGGACACAGGATCCATCGCAATGCCTAAGCCTTCTTCTCTGGAGTTGCCCGGGACGCAGGTCGAACCCGATCCGGTACTCGAGCGCCGCACTCGTCGCCACTTCCCGGCTGAGTACAAGCTGCGCATCATCGCCGAAGCCGATCAGTGCCAGCATGGCGAACTCGGCCCGCTCCTGCGTCGCGAGAAGCTGTACCACGGCCAGCTGCAGACTTGGCGCCGCGAGCTTGCCGACGGAGGTGAGCAGGCGCTCGCGAAGAGCTCTCCGGGCCCCGAACCCCGATTGACGCCCGAGCAGAAGGAGCTCGAGAAACTCAAGCGTGAGAACGCGCGGTTGACGCGCAAGCTCGAGATCGCCGAAGGCTGCATCGATCTCCAAAAAAAACTTTCCCGACTGATCGAGCAGTCCAAGAGCGAGAGCGACTCGTGAGCGCCGTGCTCGACGAGCGCCCCGAGGCGGTTCCGCTTGCCGCCGCGTGTCGCGCGCTCGGGTGTTCACGCAGCGTCATCTACGCCCGACGGGCGCGTCGGGCGGTCTCCGATGACGGCGCCCCACGTCGCGATCGGCGAACAAGCTGTCAGCCTCGTGCTCTCAGCCCGGCGCAACGCGCCACCGTCCTCGCGGTGTTGAACGAGTCGCGCTTCGTCGACCAACCACCCTACGAGATCCATCGCACGCTGCTCGACGAAGGCCACAGCCTGTGCTCGGTCAGCACGATGCACCGCCTCCTGCGCGAAAGCGCCCAAAACGGTGACCGACGCGATCGTCGCCCGCCGCAACGGCACCCCGTTCCGCGTCTGATGGCGTGCGCGCCGAACGAGGTGTGGACCTGGGATTGTTCGAAGCTGCGCACCGTGCGGCCGTCGGTGTATCTGACGCTCTACGTCGTGCTCGATCTGTTCAGCCGCTACGTACTCGCCTGGATGATCTCGTCCAAGGAGAACGCCGCGCTGGCCGAGCAGCTGATGAACGAGGCCGCCTCGCGCTATCGCATCGTGCCGGGACAACTGACGATCCACCAGGATCGCGGCGCGCCGATGACGGCGCACCGGTTCATCGATCAGATGCTGGAGCTGGACATCATGCTCAGCCACAGCCGACCGCGGGTCAGCAACGACAACCCCATCTCGGAGGCGAAGTTCGCGACCCTCAAGGGCCAGCCGGACTACCCGGATCGGTTCGCGAGCGTCGCCCATGCTCGTGCCTGGCACGAGCGCTACTTCCACTGGTACAACCTCGAGCACCATCACTCCGGTCTCGCCGGCTACACACCGGAGCAGGTGTTCACCGGCCGGCATCGCCAAGTGATCCTGACGCGACAGGCGGCACTGGACGAGAACTACCGCCGGCACCCCGAACGGTTCGTCGGCGGTGCACCGCAAGCCAAGGCGCCGCCGGAGCGGGTCGTCATCAATCCCTACACGCCGGAGGAGCTCGCCGACCTGGGCGCCTCGGCGACAGTGAACTTCCCGACGCTGCCGATCGTGCGGGAGAAAAAGAGGTTATCTACGCTGTAGCTGTACCGAACAGGTTGACACCTTCCGGCGCCTCGGATGTTGATGTCGACGAGCAGCGTGCGACCGCTCGGGAGCCGGATCAGCGTCATGTCGCCATTGCCGACGTGGAAGTGAGCCGTGCGAAACATGAACGCGCTCTCATTATTCAGAGAAACACGACATGTGGGGGTTGAGAGCGATTTCAACCACATCATGTAGAGCGCCGATCGGCAGGCTTTCCGCGGACCGCCTATGACCTAGGGCGGTCTCGGCGCTTCGCGTGCGGGTCGGGGGGGCAAGGCGAGCATCGACTGCTGCTCGGCAGACGGCAGAGCGGGTATCGGTTCGATCTCCTGTACCTCAGGTGCTCGCCCCCGGTGTTGACAGTGCGAACACTTTTTACTGGCGGGTTGGCAATCGTTGCCTGTCGATGGGGCCCGCGACGCATCGACTGCTCTTACCCATTCTGCTAAAACGTTACAAAGTTGACAGCATTTCGGGAGTTTCGCCGCCGCTTCATCTGCGACTAAGAACAGGTCGATAAAACCTTGTGGATTGCTGCCACGTGCCGAGTGCAGCCCAAACGAGCAATTTGTTTCTCCCGCGGAACAACAAGACAAAGGTTGATGTCGTTTCGCCGAGCTGATGTGCGCTTCGAAAAGACGCCGCCCATCAATAGCTAAGGACGCAGCGCAAGCCGCCGTTGGCGTCGGCGCCATCGCCGTTCGCGAGCGAGAAGGGAAAACGATGCTGTTACGCGGTCGAGCGTGGCATTACTCCACAACGTAGCTGCGCGACCGTGCGGTAAACGTTCATCGCGCCACACACGACGACTTTCACGACGAATGTAGAACTACTTACCGCAGAGTGCGACTCCGTACAATGATCACCTCGACGTGCGAAGAGGGAGCGCAGGCGGTGAGCATCCTGACCAATGCGGCGGAGGATATCGACAATGTCGCCGGTGAACTGATCGCTCGCGCTAAACGGCAGCTTGACTCTGCAGTAGCGGAACTCCCACCTGAGCAACGCGAAGAGGTGGAAGTCGCGGTTGATCAGCTACGCAAAGCCGACCGCCTGAAGATGCGATCACGCCTGAGTAACTCCTTTGATCAATTGCTGTACGAGCGCGATGGCGCTCACCCGATGTCGTACACAGGCATGCCGCCATCCGCAACTACCTCGGATATGCGGACTTACCTTCCGCTCGAGGATGGTTGGAAACAGGTGGCGAGGATGATCGGTATCGAGCCCGTCACCGCCGCCCGCTTAAAGGAGCTGTCCATGCAGGCCGGGAGGCCGATCAGCATCACGCAAGCCGCTCGCAAACTGCACAGCTGGTTCCAGTCGGAGCAAATGGTTCGCACTGAACGCGGCGTATACGAGTTCAGCGAGCAGGGCAGAAGGCGGTATGGAATTGCCAGTTCAGAGGAGGATTGAAATGGTCACGCCGTAGCGGCTCGGCCGCGTAAAGTTCTGCTCCGGGGGCACTAGCACACCCCCTTCGCAGCGGAATCCAACTCAACAGAGCGGAGGTCGAGACGACCGCGTCCCGTGGATCTGGCACCGTGCCCTGGCAGGCAGTGCACAGAGTACCACAAGGACGCTCGTCATCCTGTCGTTTCGGCACCCGCTCGCCTACCTGAGAGTAGCGAGCAATGAGAGTCTGTCAGCGAACGAAACCAAACAGAACCATATCGTGTCTTCGGCGTGGCATGTCGCGATGTCGCACCCGAATCGGCCGCTACCTACCTCCTGTCGGGTGCCGGGGTCGCCAGACACGGCATCAGCGAACCTGTGGGCTCGGGCGCAGGAGAAGCGACCGACTCCGACGGCCGGATCCGTCGACTCTCGGACGTGGATGCGTGAGGATCGCAGTACGACCGCCGACACGCCTATGGAGCTCGACAGCCGATAGAGCGTCGGGCTCGCTCGCCGTCCACGGAAACAGCCTCTCCTTCACGCCCGATTCAGGCGTCGCCGCGGATTGGCCATCGCTCCGATCGGTGCGCGGGAGGCGCTCGTGAGCCCGCGATCGCTGGGCACGCGAACCAACCAGCAGCTCAGATCTTCGCCTGTCGTTTGTGAAGAAGGGCCCGTGCCTGTCTCCCGTGCCCATCAAAGGCAACGCGAGTTCCACCGTTTGACAAGCGCGAAGGCCGGCCCACGGGTCGTGATGTGCGTCGGCCCTCTCGCCGCCGACGCCGTGATGATGGCGGAGGGCGATCCGGACATCGTCGCCCTGTGCGATCGACCGTTGCGAGTGCATGGCTCGATCGGTACGCGTCCGCACTTCACCTTCGATCTGGCCGTGACAGCCCGATCGGGCATACGACGTCTCTACGCCGTCTTTCGGGAGTCGACGCTCCGACCAGCGGAGGACGGTCGTCTTTTGCCCAAGCACTGGGCGATCGTGGAGCGCCTTGCCACCGATCACGGTCACGACGTCCACGTGCTTACCGATACCGAGCTGGAGCAGCATCGTCAGAGAATCACCAACTGGCGGCGACTGCTGCCGTTCGTTCTCGAAGCGCACCATCGGCCGAATCCGGCCGTGGTCAAGGATCTCCTCGAAATCCTTCGAGATCGAGCGGGCGTTCCGTTGCTCGCACTGCCGGAGTTGCTCGTCGCGAAAGCGGTGCCGGACATCGTCCCTTCCATCGCACGACTGTTGCACGAGGGCGTCTGCGAGGCACAACTCGACGTCAAGGAGTTTACCGGAGCAACGCCTATCACCGTGCGAGGAGAGGACGATGCGTAAGCTCGGAGGCGTGGAACTCGATTGGCCTGAGGAGGCGCGCGATCCGAGAAATTGGCCGCTACCAGACTTGTCATATTTGGGCGACGAACAGGACAAGCGGAACTTTCACGAACGCCGAAACGTGCTGGATCTCTACCTGACCACCGACACCTTGGTGGCCGACATCTCGGACCGATACAGCATGACCCGAGGCGAGATCTGGCGGATGGCTCGACGGGCCTTCCTCGCTCTGGACGACGGACGGCCAGTCGGCTACCTCGCTTGTCTGCGACATAGACGTTTCAAGGCGTACCGGCGCAAGAAAGCGCCGACGAGCGGGAAGGGTTCTGCAGGGAGTTTCGAGGCGTTTCTATGTGGTGCACCCGCTCTCCGACAGTGGCTCGATGATCGAATTCTAGGCAGACGTCCGGTCGGCGGCACTGTCGTGCGCGGATCCGCCTCCAGTCCGCTCTGGAAAGCGTTTCGCCTAGCCTGCGAGGAGCATGGCATTGATGTGGAGAACGATTACCCGTTCACCAACGCGGACAAGGGCATGGAAGCGATACGACGGTACGCGACACAGCTAGCGAATCGGAACTTCGTCGCCGGCGCGAAGGTGAAATTCGGCGAAAAGAGCGAGAGGATGGCCAAGCTGTCGGGGACTGCTGGCAGCCGCAAGCGCGCCGGCGTGCCGTACGCGTGCGTGGAGTTTGACGGACACTGCATGGACACGAGCCTCGTCGTCGCTGTGACGGACGCGGCGGGCGACCAGCAGTACCTGACGATCACCCGGATATGGTTGCTGATCGTCATCGATCAGCGCAGCCGCGCCGTGCTTGGGTACTCGCTCAGCCTGACTCACAAGTCGTACACGATGGACGATGTGCTCGAGTGCTTCGCTCGCGCCTTCGAGCCTTGGAAGCCGAAACCGGTGCCGGAAGGAACAAACCCCTACCTCCCAGGCGCCGGGCTTCCCTCTGGAGTCATCGAGCGGTGCGCTTGGCGCGCTTTTGATGCCGTCAGAATGGACAACGCGTGGGCGCATCACAGTGAGTGGCTTCAAAGCCGCCTTCTTCAGTGCGGCGTGCTGGAAGTCATCACCAATATCCCCGCTTCGTCGCGCTCCAACGCGGACGTCGAACGCGTCTTCGGGACGATCGAGGCGGAGCTGGGGCATCGACTGCCCAGTACAACCGGTACCGGTCCGACGGACCCGCGTCGAACGGACCCGGAGGCGAAGGCGAAGGCACTGGAACTAACGTTCGAGGACCTCGAACTTCTCGTCGATGTCACCATCGCGAACTACAACGCGACGACCCACACGGCGCTCGGCCAACGATCGCCGCTGGCGTACCTCCAGTATCGCCTCGACAAGCACCCCGATCTCATACGCCACACTCCCGATCGCACGATCGAGGGACTGGCGCTTTTCGAGCGTGACTACCAAGTAACCGTCCGTGGAAGCAGGAAGATCGGACACCGTCCTTACGTCAACTTCCAGGGCGCCAGATACGCCGTCCCGATGCCAACCGGGGACGCTTCGTGCATCGGGCGCGCGGCGACACTCCGTGTAGACACAAACGACATCAGGTTCGGAAAGCTATTCATTGACGGGAAGCATGTCGGCGAGGTGGAAGTCGAGCCGAGGTTCATGGGGCACAAGCACGGCATAAAAGTGCGCCGTGAGATCAACAGGCTGATCAAGAAGGGAAAGATCGGCGCGAAGAGCCATCGCGGAGTCGAGGAACTGATCGCCCACATCCTCAAGCGCGAAGGTCATACAGCGAAGGGAAGAGGTCGGGCGCTGAAAATAACGACCGCCGCCATCACCACGGACACGCCTAAAGAACCGCTAATCAGGCCGAAGAAAAGAGCCGGAATTGGCCCAGGCCAACCAGGCTGGATCACTCTCGATCCAGGCGCCAAGCGATGAACAGCAAAGAAAATTCGTCCAACTCGTGCTGCACGCCCCGGCTCTCGCCGAACCAAGCGGCTCACCTTTCTCGAGGAGAATCATCGTGAGCGATACCAAAAGCCCCTCTGACAGCGAGATGATCGATAGCATCCGTGACCTGCACAAGGAGGGAGGACACCCTCTGCAGACGGATGACGCCGCTCTGGCCACTCGGGCGGTGGAGGAGTTCATCAACGTCGTGCTTAGCTGGCTGGACAACCTGATACCGGGGGGCGTCGTGTGGGCTGCCCCGCGTACTGGCAAAACGTATGGGTTGAAATACTTCATGAGGCACATGCCGCGTCTCACCAACCTTAGCATCCCCATGACCTTCTTCAGCATGCCGGACGAGGTGTTGACACGGAACATGCTGCTCGCATCCATCCTAGAGTCGCTTGGGTATGCGACCCCTCATTCGGGCAACTCCGCTATAAAGAGAAAACGTATCATCGACAAAATGGTCGAAAGCGTTCGAGAGATGAGGGAACACCGGTACCTGTTTTTTGTAGATGAAGCACAGTGGCTGCGCACCGAGCACTACCACACGCTGATGGATTTGCACAATCAACTGAAGAGCCAGCGCGTTCGATTGATCGTCATCCTCGTCGGTCAACCCGAACTTCTCGAGCGCAAACGCGAACTGCGGCGTAACGGACTTCGGCAGATACTTGGTCGGTTCATGGCGGCGTCCTATCAGTTCGAGGGAATCGCTGATCGAACCGACTTCGTTCGACTTTGTCGCGCGCTCGATGAGCAGTCCGAGTGGCCGGAAGGCAGCAACATTCCGTTCGTTCAATATTTCGTTCCGGTAGCGTGGGCGGCCGGATGGCGCCTGCAGGATAGCGCCGCGAAGATATGGGATGTCATGTCCGCGAAGCGCAGGCAGGCGAACCTGCCGACAACGGGAGAGCTCCCGATGCAGGCGATCATTGCGCTACTTCGTTGGCTGCTGCAAACGCTACACGGCCGCGACAGCGAAACGCTCGTTCTAGATGACGACACCGTGGCGATCGCCTACGACCGCGTCGTGGCCGAGCAGCTGGAGAACCATTTCTCCACGGAAACGGGTGATGAGGAGTGACTCCGCTTCCTCGCGGCCGGCAGACGGGGCGAATAGACGGCGCCGAAAATCGACGGCCGGTCACCGACTACGTCATCGATCGTCGTGACACCCCATCGAATACGAGCGCACTGATCGGAACCACGATGTGGGATCCCGTCGGGGAATCCATGATGAGCGTGCATCGGAAGCTCACGCACTACAATCAGTTCAGCAAGGTCGAGTTTCTGGACCAGTTCGGCGTCTTAGGTCGCCACACTTTGAATTCGGGATTCAGACGCAATCCCGACAAACATGCCGCCTTCCATACTGACAGGATCGAGCGGCTCGCCGGCTGGAAGCCCGGTGCTCTGGACGCGGCGTTTTCGTCCTTCTATGTCGTGCCCGGCTCTTACAGCTCTTCGATCGATCACAACGAGTACTTCGACTTCCACCGGGGCGTGCGGCTTTGTCCTCGTTGTGCGCGCATGAACGCCCATCTTCTGCTCCATCAGTTCGGTGCTATCGATCGCTGCCCAATCCATCGGTGCCGGCTTATAAAGGCGTGTCCGAAGTGTGACAGGCCTCTTGCGCCGTATTCCTTCCCCGAAGGCCTACCGGGCAAGTCCGATTGCGGCAGGTGCGGTTGGGTTGCCTGCGACAAGCCTCCGGCAGGTGCCAAGGCCTTCTACGCCGAGAAGCGCCGGATTGTTTCCAGTCTTGTAAGCTGGTTCGCTGAGATCGCCGGGGCAGTCAGTGGAGACTCCGCGGAAATTTCCCTGCTGTCGCCGATATTCACGTTCAGATCGCTTGCGAACGTCCACCATGTGATTCCGGGGCCAGACTGGATCGGCTGCTGCATGGCGGGGGCGACCCGCGTACGGCGTCTGTCGCGAGTGAGTCCACTGACCGAAAAGCGCGCGCACCGAGTGTTGGCGGCCTACTCCGAGGCTCAGCAGTGTCCGCCAGGCGGTCTCGTCGCGAGGGCATCCGTGAGGCAACGACGCGCGTTCGCGAAGTGCTACGAGGGAGCGATGGAGCTCGGAAAGCGGTACTCCCATCAGTTCAACCCTGACGGCCTTGAGGAAGGATGGGAAGAGTGCTCTTGGGGCTTCACCCGGCGCATGAACGAATGCACCAGTGCGGCGGCTTTGGCGTTCAACTGGTGGCGGCAGCAGATATCGGCGGACAGCGGGCCATATGGCAAACCGAGCTCGGCTTCTTTGACCGCGACATTGATGGAGTCCAGCTTCCACGAGCTGTGGGAGAACGGGCCTGGCAGAGTCTATCGTCTACCGCTCCGTTCGCCTCGTGACACTTTGCTCGACGATGTGAGCAGCATCGATCAGTGGTGGACAAGCTCGTTTCTCGAGGGTCTGTATCTGTCGATGCTCGGATTGACATCGTTCGAAGAGCGGCCCTGGGGAGCCGGCTACCCCACCGCCACCTACGCGGCAGCGATGGGCGATATTCCGTTGATTTTGGTGAAGCGACGCAAATCCCAGCTGGTGTTCAGCTCGCTGACTCGTCTTGCACCCTATTCGGACTTCCGGGCTTTGTTCGGTCGCGGATACGATGATCTGCAGCTGTTCGGCCCACGTGGGAGGGTTCGGCTGAGAAAGCTCCACGATCGGATCGATGCGCCGGAGAGAGCCCGTGTGGCGGCGGCGACTCGCTTCGGCGTGCGTCGTCGCATACGGAGCTAGAGCATCTTGATCGTCAGTTGCAGCCGTAGCCGCTGCTGCGCAGGTTGTTCGCGCACTCACCCGGCTCGAAGCGTGTGGCGCGACAATCAGGATGAACCGCGCGCGACAATCAAGGTGGGACGGTCGGTGTCGCGGCGCGCCGAGCATGAATGCCGCCGGGTCGTCGGCGATCAGCGTGTTTCTTTGTGCCTGAACCTGTGCCGGCGCAGCCAAGACCACAGCTGCGTCGTCTTGTGCACCTCGAGACCGCGCTCCTCGGCCAAACGTTCCACGATCGCTCGGCAGCTGACTGCCGGGTCGGCCGCTCGGAGCTCGGCGAGCCACCTGGCGTGCTCGTCGAGTACCGAGCCGCGCGGCACTCGAGGGCTCGGTTCGAGCTCGCCGCGCGCCTTGAGCCGTTCGAGCCAACGCCCGGCGGCGGTAGGGTGATCTGAAATACACCGTCTGTCGCTGTTAGGAGCTCATTTTCTCGGGAGACTGACCTCGCTCAAGGTGCTCAGTAGAGCGCCTTCAAACGTCGCCGGCTTAGTCCACCTTCGTTTCGCACGGTGGGCGATCTCGAGTGTGAGCGCATAGCGGTACCGCTCGATGCCCTCAGCCACTTCGTCGTCGGTGAATACCGTATCGCCGACGATGACCCCATCGTGGTGCTCGAGCACCAGAGTTACCACGCCGACCAGCTCCGTCAGTCGAGCGTGGTAGGCGTGGTTGATGGCGTCAGTGGATTGACCGAAAAGCACTTCAAGCCACTCGTCGTTGAGGCTGTCGGGACAACAAGCTTGGGCACCGAGCGCGTACACCTCACGTAAAAAGCGGCCTAGAAGAACATCGTCGTTCACCTTTGCTGATGGCCCGCCGATAGGTTCGTTTCAGGGGACTTCGACCTCTCGGTCAAACCGCGAAAGCGGTGCGCCCGGCTGAGTCGTCTGCGAAGTGTCGTCCAGGTTGTCCGTCGAGGTTCGCGCTCCGCGACGGTACATGTACTCCGCTTCGGATCGATTGAAGTCATCGAGAGCTGAGACGTTGGACGACGGTCGCTGTATCGCCGAAAATCGCCGCACACTTGTTGACGTCGAGCCTGCCTGTGTCGAACAAGAACGGATCGAAATTGACGGTACATTGTTCGGTTTCGCCGATGAAGCCGCCCGGTACCGACAGCACTGCCGTGACACGCGTCGGCTCGTTCTCTTTCGGGTCATCCGATAGATACCGTCCATGTGTCCGAATCTCGAGCGTCCGTACCGAAGTCGCGCGGATGTCTCCGCTGTGGATTTCCACATCCGTTCGACCAGTAGTTCCTGTCGCCAGGGCGTAAGCGTCGATACGTAGGATGATGCCGCCGAAGGTTGGATGCCGGAACGCGAGCTCGTCCGGCCCGCAGTCAATGAGCTCGACGATCTGGCCGGTTCCGTCGAATATGGCACCGCAGCCGCCACTCACTATTTCAGAGTAGAGCCGCGCATCGCGTGCAAGAGTCGAAGGGTCGTCGGAGGAGTCGACGCCGCTTTGGATGGTACGGACGATCTCGTTGATCTGGCGAAACGCTTCGTTCATCAGCGCTTCGTACCCTTCCACCGTGAGCCCGACATACCGCTCAACATCCGCGATGTCGGCATCGGGATCGACAACCGGACGAGCCGGCGGGAAGACACTACGAACATTCTGCTCTGACGTGCCCTGGGAAGGAGCGTCGGCCGAGGGGCCGATAGCTGCGTCGGGCGCTGGCGATGTGCCGCCTCCGCCCCCACACGAGACGACCGCAAGGAGTGAAAGTAGCCTCCAAGATCCGAACCGCTCGAGTCGCTGTGTGAGTCCCAGTGCGGTTTCCTTCCTCAGCCGTACGCCCATCCGCTGACACGCTCAGAAAGTCTTAGTATCCGGAAGCTAGCACATCTCAGAACATCTGAGTGGTGCTGCAACCCTGTCCACCACTTTCGTGAGCGCCGCGCCGCCTGCGCGATCGCCACTCGCACGCCGGCTGCGGGAGGCGCGAACCGCTGCGGGGATCTCGCAACGGACACTGGGGATCGAGATCGGAATCGATCCGTCGTCGGCGAGCCCTCGGATCAACCAGTACGAGACAGACAAGCACCGTCCGAACTTCGAGGTCGCTCGCCGACTCGCCGAACGTCTCGCCGTCCCCGTCACTTACCTTTACGCCGAAGATGACCGGCTCGCGGCGATGATCCTGGCGTTCAGCGCTCTGACATCGTCTCAACAGTCGAGGGCACTCAAAGCAGTACAGGAGCGAGAGCTTCCATGGTGAACCGCGTCGTCCCGGCAGGTGACGCCGGCCCTGCGTGTCGTTCGCTTGCCGCTCAGCGACCGGCTTGAGCTCGGAACTGTTCGACGTCGAAGATTCCATGCTGCGACAGCACAGCCAAGTAGTCTGCGAGATCGTGTAGCGGCGCAACCTCTTGCGAGTGTGCGATCGATGCGGCGGCCTCCTCAACCGACAGGCCGCTCGTGTCGGCAACAAGCTCGGCGCGATAGGAGGCGTTTTCGAGTACTCCCCGTCGATCAAGTGTCTGCATTAGGTCCTGAACTTCGGTTTCGCGCGGCGGCCGGGCCATGTTGACCATCGAGTCGTCGACGACGAAGACGCGCTCCGCCGTGCTGATGGTCATCACGAGCACGGCCGCGTTCATCGCATCCGCCTTAGCCGCGAGAACAACGTGGTCGACCTCGGTCGCTTGCACGATGCTGCAGATACGACGCACGTCCGCGAGGGTGTTCGAAGAGGGCAACCGTACGAAACGAGGCAGTCGGCAAGCCGTCATCAACTCTTCAAATGCAGATCCCGAGACCGATTCGTCAAGCCGTGCGGTGATCTCGCCACTCAGCGATCGGTGGTTCTCGACGGCACTCAACTCGAGACGCCTGCGCATTTGGTCGGACATTCGAACGCTGACCGTGCTTGCCATGCCTTGCCTCCTCTCCGCTAAACGATGATAGAGTGTAGCTTCATGAAATTGGCCTCGTATGAAAAATTATGAACAAACGCGTGAGTAGTGCTGATGGAGATCTGCGCGGACGACTGCAGCGGTTCGCTCGGTCGCCAATGTTTCTGTTGCCGACTGGGCTCGCGTCGGCGCTCTCCTTGGCGATAGCCTTCCCGACGTCCGCCGATTCCTTGCGCCAGGAGTCGCACGGTCCTCAGAGCCCATCGATCGCCAGCGGCGGAGGGGACGTGTCGATCGATTTCTCGACGATGCACGTCACGCCCGTCGCAAGGAGCTATGAGATCCGGCACCCGACAGGAGTTGCCGGTTTGGCGGCAGACCCCACGTCTCTCGCGAGTATAGACATGACCGGGCAGTTCACTGTCGTGTCCGGTACGCCCGTCGAGATCCTCGCAGGAACCGAACGCCTGCCCAACGGCTTGGAGATCCAAGAGGTGCTCATCACTGAAGGGCGCCGACGGGGGCAGGTTGGCTGGGTATGGGTCGGCCTTCTCGCGTACGACTGAACCATCTGCCTCCGGCTAGGACGTGGCGTCGCCGCCATCTAACGGCGTAACGAGAGTGTCCTTACACATGGTCTGTTCATGTGACGGGTCACTCGTACCAGACAGTCGTGGGCCGCTTCTTGGCTGCTTCTCCGTACCAGCAGCGTCCTTAAGCGATGCGATCGCTGGCCGAAGATCGCGCGATCTGGTGCGACCATCCACGTCGATGGAGTACACCCCGAATGCGAAGCGGGTGAGCGGCGCGTCTCGCCTGATACCGCCGCGTCGCGAACTTTGGTCCTGCTTGTCGCGTTGTTCGTACTTTTACTCCCGTTGGCCGTTCCCAACTTTGATCTCTTTTGCTCTCACGTTTATAAGGATCAATGCCTTACGTCGTCCGGCCGTCTTGTGCTTTGTGGGGAAGGACATCAATCGCTACCAGTCGATGTCAGTCCCCGCAATACCATGGAACTCACACGCACGAAACTGCGGACCGGCAACGCGATACTGCGGAACTCTCGGAGATTCAGTAGCAATACACGGGAAGTCTCGGAGAACGACTCAGCAAGACACGGGAAGTCTCGGAGGTCGCCGTTGCAGCCAAGCGTCGGCGACCGTTACTAGCGCTGCCTGTCGCCGCCGCTCCAAGCTTGTGTCCTTGCCCAACAAAACCTTGGCAGCGCGCACACGATGGCCAACTACGAGAGCGCCTACTTCGACGCGGCGCTGTCGGACTCGGAAAGCTTCGAGAGCTGGACCGAAGGTGGCGCGAAGGACGCGACGGTGCGGGCCAACGAGCGCTGGAAGGCACTGCTCGCGGCGCATGAGCCACCGCCGCTCGATCCGGGCATCGCCGAGGCGCTCGACGACTTCGTCGCGCGCCGGCGAGCCGCCCTCCCCGATGCCTGGCACTGACGTGCGACGACCCGCGGAGAGCCCGCCGTGAGCACCACCGATCCGCTGCTCCAGCCGTGGAACCTGACGCATCTGACGCTCCGCAACCGCCTGATGACGACCGCGCACGAGCCGTCGTACTCGGAGGACGGCATGCCGAAGGCGCGCTATCGTGCCTACCACGCCGAGCGGGCGAAGGGCGGCATCGCGCTGACGATGACGGCGGGCTCGGCGCTCGTCTCGCGCGACTCGCCGGCCGCCTTCAACCTTCATGCCTACGACGATCGCATCGTGCCCTGGCTCGCCGAGCTCACCGACGAATGCCACGGGCATGGCGCCGCGGTCATGATCCAGCTCACCCACCTCGGGCGCCGAACGCGCTGGAACACCGATGACTGGCTCCCCGTGCTCGCGCCGTCGCGGGTGCGCGAGCCCGCGCACCGCTCGTTCCCGAAGGCTGCCGAGGCGTGGGACCTCGAGCGCGTCGTCGCCGACTACGCGAGCGCCGCCGGACGCATGCAGGCCGCCGGGCTCGACGGCATCGAGCTCGAGGCCTACGGGCACCTCCTCGACAGCTTCTGGTCGCCCGCGACCAACCGTCACGACGACGAGCACGGGGGCTCGCTCGACAACCGCCTGCGCTTCACCGAACGGGTGCTCGCCGCGAGCCATGCCGCGCACTCGGTATCGAGAGCGGCCGCCACCCCGCACCCTCGTGCGGCCACGAGCCCGTCCGCGAACCTGGCCGACGCCTCCCCCGAAGTACGCCGCTCGGCGACCGATCTTCACCACCTGAACATCGGTCCGGGCGACGCGCTCGCCGCCGAGTGGCGAGAGGCCGGCCTCGAGCTGCCGGACCTCGCGGCGATGCGCCGCTACCGTCTCGAGCGGGTGCGTGCGCAGATGGGAGCGATGGGCTACGCCGGTGCGCTGCTGATGGACCCGATGAACATCCGCTACGCGACCGACAGCACCAACACGCAGGTCTGGGTCATGCACAACGCCGCCCGCTACTGCTGGGTGGGCATGGACGACTCGTGCATCGTCTGGGAGTTCAACGAGTGCGAGTTCCTCGACGCTCACAACCCCGCCGTCACCGAGATCCGTCCGGCGAAGGGCTCGACGTATTTCCTGGCCGGCCCCGCCGGGCCGAACAGGCGAACCGCTTCGCCGACGAGCTCATCGACGTCATCGCCGAGCACGCCGGGGGGCGCCCGGATCGCGATCGATCAGTGCTACCCGATCGGCTACCGGCGCTTCCCCGAGGCCGGCATCGAGGTCGGCAACGGCGTCGAATTGATGGAGCTCGCGCGGGTCATCAAGGGACCGGACGAGATCCGCGCGATGCGCTGCGCCGTGCACGCCTGCCAGGTGTCGATGGCGGAGATGCGCGACGCGCTCGCCCCCGGCATGACCGAGCGCGAGGTCTGGTCGATCCTGCACGCGGGCAACCTCCGTCGCGCCGGCGAATGGATCGAGACGCAGATCCTCGCCTCCGGCCCGCGCATCAACCCGTGGATGCAGGAGGCGATCTCGTCGGCGCCCACGGCCTGATGGTGGACATCTCGCGCACCTGGCTCGCCGGCGACGGAACGCCGAGCCCCGCGCAGGCGTCCACCCATGCCCTCGCGCTCGAACGGCTCGACAGGAACGTCGAGCTCCTGCGCCCGGGCACCCGCCTCCGCTCGCCCACCTTCGACGCGAGGTCACCGCCGCACGAGACGTATCGGCGCTACTGCTGCCAGTTCCACGGCGTCGGCCAGTGCGACGAGTTCCCGGAGATCGACCGGCCCGAGCAGTGGGACGAATGGGGCTACGACGGCGAGCTCGAGGCGGGCATGGTGCTGACGCTCGAGAGCTACGTAGGCCCGCGGGCCGGCGGCGAAGGCGTGAAGCTGGAAAACCAGGTGCTCGTCACCGCGAACGGTCCGGAACTGCTCACCGACGCACCGCTCGCGCTCCGGTGAACCGCACGGGGCGACACGGCACGCTTCACGAACGCCCGTCGTCGGTTTCGGACATGTACCTCGTCGGGGCTACCGGTGTGCGCCCCGCGCTCCGAATTCTCAGCCCGCCCCTTCCCTCGGCCGGATCTCCAGCAACGGTCGGCTTATGCCCTGGACGGGCGTCAACGATTCCAGCGTATCGCCCCTCCCCATACCAACACTTCCGCCGCGACCGTCGGTGCCGAAGTTCGTCGCGAGGTAGTCCAGCACGATCGATCGCTGCTCGCCCTTCAACGGCGGCATGTTCTGTTTCTCCGTCATCCAGTGCAGGAGCTCGTCCCAGCCGTCGTGCGTCAGCCCCTGCTGCCTGACCAGATTCAGGGAATGACACCCCCCGCACCAGGCACCGCTCAACTCACGGCCTTCGCCCGCCGGCCAGCTCTCGCCGAAAGGGTCGTCCTGTGCCTGCAGGGCGGTGGCGGCGAACGCGAGACAGGTGGCCAGGGTGACGCGACTCGCCGATAGCAATCCGCGATGTGCTCTTCTCGATCGCTGCACGGGATACTCCTCCTACGCCTGGGGAATCAGCACGGCGATGCGGTGCATCGCGTTGTTCAGGTAGCCCTTCGGGTTCCACGGCACACTGAACGGCTGCACCTTGCCCTGATCGTCTGTCGCGCGGGCCCACACCTCGTAGTAGCCGTGCGTGGGGAAACGCACCTCGCCTTCCCAGGTCGCCCACGAGCCCGGGTTCATCAGCGGCGCGAGAGGCGCGTCGCTCCACGAATTGCCGAAATCGTTCGAGAGCTCCACCTTCGTCACCGTCGAGTCACCCGCCCAGGCGTGACCGCGCAGGCGCAGGCTTTTCTGACCGGGCGACAGCGTCTCGCCGGATCGCGGGCTGGTGATCATCGACTTCACCGGCATCGACTCGATCGTCACGAAATCGGCGTCGGCGACCTCGGCCCCCGGCTGCACCGGATACGCCGGGACCGAATAGGACGGCGGCGCCATCTTGGTACCGGTCCACTTCTCCGGCGACAGCCGGATGCCCGTCAGCCACTTCTGCGAGCAGGAGCCCGGCCAGCCCGGCACCACGAGCCGGAGCGGGGCGCCGTTCATCGGGTGGATGCCCTCGCCGTTCTGCTCGAACGCGACGAGGTTGTGCGGGTCCATCGCCTTGGCGATCGGCACCCCGCGCGACAGCGGCGCCTTGTCGGGGTCGCCGGAGAGGTGGGTGTCCGCACCGAGGTGCCCGGTGTATACCGCCGATGGCTTCACTCCAGCCGCCTCCAGCACGTCCTTGAGTCGCACGCCGGTCCACTTCGAGTTGCCGATCGCGCCCAGGGTCCACTGATTGCCCTTGGCCGGCGGGTTGAAACCCGCACGGCCGTTGCCACCGCACTCGATCTGGAGGGCAAGCTCCACGACCTCGAACCGTGACTTCAGCTCCGCGATGCCCAGCGTGAGCGGGTTCTCCACCTCGCCGTCGATGCTCAGGGCCCAGTCGTCGACGTTCACGTTCGAGGGCGGCACACCGTTGTTACGCACGAAGTGCCGCTTGATCGGGGTGATGTCGGCGTCGAGCAGATGCGGTGGCGTCTCGGCGTTGACGGGACGATCGTTGAGAACCGTCAGCCCGTCCTTGCCCTCGATCACGAAGTCCTCGCCCCCTTCGGCGAAGGCGGCCGGTATCAGCCCGGCAGGCATGAAGCGGTGATACGGAATGAATCCGCCCAATGCGGCCGCCATGGCGCTCAGGCCCGCCCCCTTCAGGAAGCCCCGTCGATCGGGAAGGCTGACCCGTCCGAAGATCTGCCGATCGGCACACTCCGCATCCGCCTGATACAGATCGAACAGACCGCGCTCGTTTCGCTTGACCATACCGATCTCCTTCGTCGTCCGTCGTGTCCGGGAACGTATCACGGCTTCCGGCATTCATCGGAACCCGGTGGAAACGACTTCGCGGCGGGCCGGCGCTCGATCACTTCGTCACGCGGGACGAGCGGCACCGGTATCCGCCGTTCGCTCAGGCGGACGCGACCGCCTGCAGGCTGGTCATCGCGAGAAGCAGCACGACATCGTCGACGCTGCAGCCACGCGACAAGTCGTTGGCAGGTCTCGCGAGGCCTTGCAGGATCGGGCCGACGGCGAGCTGTCCGCCAAGTCGCTGAGCGATCTTGTAGCCGATGTTGCCGGCCTCGAGGCTCGGGAAGACGCAGACGTTGGCCGTACCCGCGAGCGCGGACTCCGGTGCCTTGCGGGCCGCCACATCGGGGACGGTGGCCGCGTCGAACTGCAGTTCCCCGTCGAGCGACAGGTCGGGCCGCTCGGCGCGGGCGAGCTCGCAGGCCGTGCGCACCACGTCGACCCGCGCGTGGCGAGCACTGCCCGCCGTCGAGAAGGACAGGAAGGCGACGCGGGGCTCCACGCCGAGCAGCGCCCGGCAGGAATCGGCCGTGGAGAGCGCGATCTGGCAGAGTTCCGCCGCATCGGGCTCGATGACCAGCGCACAGTCGGCGAACAGCGACGCCGAGCCGGAGCGCGCGTCGGCGCTCGCGCCGAGCATGAGCATGAAGCTCGACACGAGCGACACGTCGGGTGCACGACCGATGATCTGGAACGCCGCGCGCACCGTCTCGGCCGTCGTGGCGACGGCGCCGCCGACGGTGCCGTCCGCATCGCCCTCGCGCACCATCATCGCCGCGAACCGCATCGGGTCCGCCATCGCCGACAAGGCCGCCTCGGCATCGACACCCTTGTGCGCGCGAAGCTCGTGGTACCGCTGCGCGTAGCGGGCGCGGTCCGGAGAAACTGCGGGATCGATGACGTCGATGTTCGACGGCTCGGCACGGAGATCCGCGAGCAGGGCGCGAACGGCCACCGGGTCGCCGAGCAGGAGCGGTTGGGCGAGACCCGCTCGCGCCGCGCGCAGCGCTCCCTCGACGATCCGTGCGTCGGTGGCCTCCGGCAGGACGATCCGACCCGGCGAGCGTCTGGCCCGCGCGAGCAGCCCGTCGAGCAGCGGGTTGCCGCCGCCGTCCTCCACGGCCCGCGGCCCCTCGCTAGACGAGATCGAGCCGATCACGCGTCGGGCCGGTGCAGGATGACGAAATGCTTGGTGGCCGTCTCCATCACTTCCCACTCGCCCTCGAAGCCGTTCGGGATCAGGAACGAGTCGCCCGGTCCGAACTCCTGTCGCTCGCCCGAGTCGGCGATCAGGGCGACACGCCCCTCGAGGAGCGTGCAGAACTCGTCCCGACCGTCGAACGCGCGCCACCGGCCCGGAGTGCTCGTCCAGGTCCCCGTCTGCAACGCGCCGTCCGCGTGACGGGTCTGGCTCGTGTGCCGCGGATCGCCGTCCACGACCCGCTCGGGAAGGTCGGCCAGCCGTCGATGCTCCGGTGCGTCCATCGACGCCTCGAAGCGGATGACGGCCGGCGCGTCGCCCCCCCGGACGTTCGTGCCGGCCTCGTCTTCGGTCCCGTCGTTCATCGGCTCGCTATCCCCCTCGTTCGGTGTGATCGTCCTTCGCTCACGGGCGAACCTTCGCCCGATCGCGCGCGTTCCACGCCTCGTCACGCGTGCGGGTCACGTCAGTACCAGCACGCCGATCAGGATGAACCCCGCGATGAACACGGTCTCGACCACGATCAGCGCGATCGCCTGCCCGCCGACGTCGAGGATGCTCTTCAGCGACGTCTTCATGCCGACCGCGGCGATCGCCGTCAGCAACGCCCAGCGCGACAGGTCGCCGAGCAGGTCCGACACCGCCTGCGGCACGAACCCGGTGGAATTGATGGCCGCGAGCACGAGGAACGCGACCACGAAGCCGGGCATCAGCGGCGGGCGGTGCCCGTCGACGAGCGTCTCCTCGCCGCGCAGACGGATCAGCAGGGCGATGACCAGCACCACCGGCGCGAGCATCGTCACGCGGATGAGCTTGACGAGGGTAGCGACCTCGCCGGTCTCGTTCGAGACCGAGAAGCCCGCGCCGACGACCTGGGCGACATCGTGGATCGTGCCGCCGAGAAACACGCCGCTCGCGCGGTCGTCGAGCGCCAGGACCTGGCTGACGATCGGGTTGTCAGCGCCGGTCAGAACCCGCGCTCATTCGCCGCTGAGCTGATGTAGCCGGACCGGGCCTCGGTACCGACACCTGGCCGCACGCTCGGGTCGTGACCGTGTCGAGCGCGGCGCCCTCCGGCCTCCGGTACACCCCGCAGGGCCGATGAAGATCCGGCACGACGCCTCGTCTGGTTAGCCGCCAAGGAGGGGACGTCGTGCCGGGCAACCGTGCCTTCGCACAGCCTCGTCCAGTGTGGTCTCCGCGCTCGAGGTATTCCCTGCACCCGTCGGCACTTGCGAGCCGATGCCCGTCACAGCCCGACGCTTTCTCTGTGCCCGCTGCCGGGCTCCCGTGCTCGTCTGCCGCGCCTGCGATCGTGCCCAGCGCTACTGCCCCGACGGCTGCGCGGAGGCGGCGCGCGCCGAGCGTCAGCGCGAAGCCGCAGCACGTCATCGCCGAACGCGCCGGGCACGGTTCGCGAACGCGCGCCGTCAGGCCGGACATCGATCACGGCGCCGCGAGGAAGTAACGCATCGCTCTTCACCCGCACCGCTCGAGGCGGCACAACGGTGGCTCCTTCTGAGCTGGCTGATCGGGGAGCTCGAAGCGGCCCTGGGCACCTGCCGAACGAACACGGCGGCGCCGCGCACCGCGTTGCACTGCACGTTCTGCGGCGCGCTCCTCGATCCGAAGCTCAGATCCTCGTTCCTCGGGCGCCGCCTTCGCTGGCGCGCCCGGGCACGCGCGCCCTGATGTTCCCGGAGAGTCCTCACCTTGATCGTCACCGACCCCGCCCTCGAGGCGAAGATCCTGCGTCTGCACCACATCGAAGACTGGGGCGCGCACACGATCGCCCGGCAGATCGGCGTGCATCACTCGGTCGTCAACCGCGTGCTCTCCCAGGCGGGGCTGCCGCGCGCGGTGCGTGCACCGCGCCCGACGATGCTCGACCCGTTCGTGCCGTTCGTCCTCGAGACGCTCGAGCAGTACCCCACGCTCTCCGCCGAGCGGCTCTTCCACATGGTCGCCGCGCGGGGCTACCCCGGCAGCTCGAGTAGCACCTTCCGGGCGCGTATCGCCGAGCTTCGGCCCCGGCCCGTGCCCGAGGCCTACTTGCGCCTCTCCACGCTGCCCGGCGAACAGGCCCAGGTGGACTGGGCGCACTTCGGCCACGTCGAGATCGGACGGGCCCGGCGCCCCCTGATGGCCTTCGTGATCGTGCTCTCCCACAGCCGCTCGATCTTCCTTCGCTTCTACCTGAACGCCGGCACCGCCAACTTCGTGCGCGGCCACGTCGACGCCTTCGCGCACTGGGGGTCGGTGCCGAGGGTGTGCCTCTACGACAACCTCAAGAGCGCGGTGCTCGAGCGCACCGCGGACGCGATCCGCTTCAACCCGGTGCTGCTCGATCTCGCCTCCCACTACCGCTTCGAACCCCGTCCGGTCGCCCCGCGCCGGGGCAACGAGAAGGGCCGCGTGGAGCGCGCGATCCGCTACGTGCGCAGCAGCTTCTTCGCCGCGCGCACATGGACGGACGTGGCGGACCTGAACGCTCAGGCGCTCGCCTGGTGCACCGGCCCCGCCGCCGAGCGGCGCTGCCCCGGGCAACCCGATCGCACCGTCAAGGCCGTGTTCGAGGACGAACGCCCCCTGCTTCTCGATCTACCCGCCACGCCCTTCGAGTCCGAGGAACTTGTCGAGGTGCGCGTGGGCAAGCAGCCCTACCTCCGCTTCGATCTGAACGACTACAGCGTGCCGCATACCTCGGTGCGCCGTGGGGTGACGGTGCGCGCGACGCTCGACACGGTGCGCGTGCTCGCCGACGGCGAGCTCGTCGCCGAGCACGCTCGACTCTGGGGCAAGGGCGAGACGGCGGAGAACGAGAGCCACGTCGAGGCGCTCGTCGCCGCCAAGGGCGCGGCCCGCCAGCATCGCGGCCAGGACCGGTTGCGCCGCGCGGTGCCCTCCAGTGGCGCGTTCCTCGAGCGGGCCGCGGCGCGGGGCGAGCCGCTGAAGGGGCTCGTGCGCGAGCTTGGCGAGTTGCTGGACCTGTATCGGGCTCGCGAACTCGAGGCGGCCGTGGCCGAGGCGCTGGAACGCGGCGTGGCGCACGCCCACGCGGTACGCCAGGCGCTCGAGCGGCGGCGTGCCGCGCGCCGCGACCCACCGCCGACGCCGCTGCGACTGACGAACCCGAAGCTAGCCGAGGTGACGGTGCGCACCGCGTCGCTCGGTGCGTACGGCACGATCGGCGACAGCGACAGCGACAGCGACAACGACAACGACAACGACAACGACAACGACAACGACGGACAGTCTTCCACGGAGCCCACCTCATGAGCACGATCACCGCGATAGGGGGATGAAGAGACTCATGACCACCACCGCAGTCCATTCGGCTCGCTCGCTCGCCGCCTGCCTCTCGATCGCGCTCCTGGCCGCTTGCGACAGCGGCTCGAGCGGCTCGACCGATACCGGCGAACCGACCGACTCCGGCGCGTCGTCCGGGACCGCCACGGCGGGCGGGAACGACGGCGGCGCGGCGGCCGGAGGCGACGCCGGCGTGACGGCCGGCACCTCGGGCAGCACCACCGGCAATACGACGAGCGGCGGCGGCACGGCCGGTCCGCCGCCGGGCACCGAGCCGGTGCTCGACGGCGCCGACCTCTCGCACGAGGCCACGCTGATCCCGCGGAACGCGGTCGATCCGGGCACGCTGGTGCCGACGGTCTCGGCGGCCGGTCGCTCGCGCGCCGCGGCGCGAGGCGAGCCGCTCGCCGCCGTCTGGGAGATGGTCGAGAACCACGGCAGCGACACCGACGTGAACTGCCGCGACGTCGGCGCGCAGTTCGGCTCCTGCAGCGTCGTGAACCTGCACCTGAAGGATGCGAACGGCGAGTTGAACGAGGGCGGCTGGCGGCTGTACTTTCACAGCGTCGAACGCATCTTGCGGGTGGACAGCGAACGCTTCGACGTCTTCTTCGTCAACGGCGATCTCTACTACCTCACCCCCGCCGACGGCTTCGGCGGCATCGAGGGCAGCGGTGACGGCGCGCCCGTCGATTCCATCCGCTTCGTCAACGAGTACCGCCAGCTGATCCAGAGCGACTTCCTGCCGCGCTACTGGCTCGTGCGCGATGGCGGCGAGCCGCAGCTCCTGCCCAACACCGACACGAACGACGACGTGCTCGCCTACGCGGTGCCGATCACCGGCACGAACCGCAACGGCGACAACAACGAGCCGCCGGTCGTCCGCACCCCCGCGCAACGCTTTGCCGAGAACGCGACCGGCGCGAGCCGAGCGGCCACCGTTCGGTCTGCGGCGATCAGCGAGCGCGAGGTACAGGCGCGCATCGTGCCGATGCCCGAGCAGATCACCGTCGGCACGACCGACGTGTCGATCGCGGGTGGCTTCGGTCGGGCGCTCGTGCTCGCCAACGGCACCGCAGTCGCGGCGACCGACTGGACTCGCGATCTGCCGCTGCTGCCTGC
>ENA-ORXM01002200-ORXM01002200.1-marine-metagenome-genome-assembly--contig:-NODE-2200-length-23665-cov-4.165169_pt1 | contig 23665 bp, 28 predicted proteins | sample MGYA00237867_ERZ511480 | MGnify/ENA primary metagenome ERZ511480 (study PRJEB26309, sample SAMN06266103) | marine metagenome | isolation source: Algal blade | place: United Kingdom:Sidmouth, United... | reverse complement strand
ATCTGACACAGATCATCAAAAAAAGAACTTCACTAGGTTATAGATTATTGAGTTGACTCATCACTGGAGCAGCGACAGCTGTATGAGCTACTGTTATTGCAGGAGCTGCAGTATATATCCTCTCTACATTTTTGCAACAAATTGATCTCTCTAGTATTCCTTTCTTACAAGATTTTATAGAAGCAAGTAATTTGTGAGAATAAGAAAAATCCAACCGCGAGGTTGGATTTTTCTTTTATGTATTGTATAAACAATTACTCATTTTTAATTTGCCCCCAGGTGGACTTAAGAGACTATATCATTTTAATTATATTTATCTGTCTAATCTAACAGTTGAATTCATACGTTCTTAGTAATTTTTAGCCTCTTACTTGTGCTCGAAGAGCACGTGAACCACTTGCCTTATTAGAAATAATTATACATTTTTAATTTGCCCCCAGGTGGACTTGAACCACCATTACAACCTTCGCAGGGTTGTGTCCTATCCAGTTGAACGATGGGGACATAATGGGAAAAAGTAGAAAGTCTAAGGTAGAAAATAATAACTACTTTAGACCTCAGACTTTTAACCTTCGACTCTTTATGGTGTGATCCTATTGTGATATCTAGGGAAAGGTATAGTTTCTCTGATATGATGCAAGTCACAGATCCATCTCACCAATCTCTCTAGACCAAATCCGAAGCCACTCGTAGTCACTCCTCCGTACTTTCTGATATCCAGATACCATTGGTAATCAGCGAGATTATATCACTGGTCGATGACTTTTTGTTTGAGTGTCTCATAGTCCGCTATACGTTCTGATCCACCTATCACCTCTCCGTGTCCTCCAGGAGCGAGGAGATCGCTACATCTTGCTGTCCCAGGATGATTTGGATCCTCAGGCATATAAAACGCTTTAATATCCACTGGGTAGTTGGTCACAAATATAGGTACATCGTATTTGTTCATCAAAATTTCTTCATCATCTGCACCTAGATCTTCACCATCTTTGATATCGCTTCACATAGCTTGGAGCTCGGTCACGACATCAGCGTGTAGCTTACGAGCAAACGGCTCAGACACAGTTTTTTGTAATTGTTCTATATCTCTTTCTAGTAGTTCTAGCTCTGGTGTATTGAGTCTCAGTACCTCACTCACGATAAACTTCACCATAGACTCTTGGATGTCCATGTTTTGGTCATTGTCAGCAAACGCTGTCTCGGCATCCATCATCCAGAGCTCATTGAGATGTCTACGAGTCTTGGACTTCTCAGCACGAAACACAGGACCAAAATCATACACATTGCGGTGACCAGCAATCGCTGCTTCAATATACATCTGACCTGTCTGACTCAGATACATAGTCTCACCATTGGTATGCTCAGTCTTATAGAGTTCTGTACTATCCTCCGCACAGGTACTGGTAAATATTGGGCTATCTATTTTGATATAATCATGGTCTCTCATCCAGTCATAAGTCGCATGGATGATCGTATCACGTACTCTTTGTATCGCTCGCTGTGACTTAGATCTTAGATATAGATGTCTTTGATCAAACAAAAATTCCACACCATGTTCTTTGGTGCCCAATGGATAGTCTTTCGCGACAGACAGAATTTCTATGTTTTTTACTTGGAGTTCATACTCTTCTTTTTTGGGATGTTTGGAGATCTCTCAAGTGAGAGAGATCGCGGACTCGATACCACAGTCTTTTAGTGCATCAAACTGCTCTTCACCCACTTCTTCTTTCACAATTACACACTGCATATATCCAGTCCCATCCCTGAGATTCACAAAAGCAATCTTACCAGATACTCTGATATGAGCGATCCATCACTGGAGTTGAGCTTCTTGTCAGACCTGGTCTGATCAGATATGTTTGATGAGCATAATGACAGGTCAAATATAAAAATAAATTCACTGAGCATACAATAATGATCTATGGGAGGATTTGTAGAGAAGTTAAAGATATATCTGTTTTGACAAAAAATAGATCCGTCAGTATAATCATTACAGAGCTTACTAATTTAAATTATACCCACATGCAAGATAATCTAATAACTGCATTACAAAATCGATGAATGAGTGAGAAAGAGGCAAAAATCTATCTCACGGTTTTAGAATTGTGAAGTGCGCCAGCAAGTACTATTGCTAGACACACAGAAGAAAAAAGAACAACAGTGTACGCTCTACTCAAAAAACTAATATGAGATGGGGTGGTCCAAGAGCTAAAAAGAAAAAATATATCATATTTCTCAGCGATATCACCAGAATTACTACTTAAACATATAGAAAATAAAGTGGACTGATTTAAGGAAATAGTGCCAATACTATTAGAGCTCTCAAGCACCAAATGATCCAAGCCAAAAGTGTCCTATTTTGAATGATCCGAAGGAATGAGAAAATTATTTGAAGATTTTTCCTGATCCACTGTAGATATGAGGGCCGTCCTATGAACTCCTAAATATTTTCATGAAAAATTTAGTGATAAGATACAAGTATATAGAAGAGCAAGGAAGAAGAATAAATTAAAATCATTGAGAATATTTTGCGATCATCAAGCAGATAAAGAATATAAAAAATACCTCAGCGATTGAGATAAAGAATTCAATAGAGAAACAAGGCTAGTAGGCAATCTAACATATGACATTACGGCTGACATCAATATCTATTGACCCGATAAAATATCTTTTCTATTTTTTGATGAGTCATGAGTTCCACATATTCTAATAATTGAGAACAAAGATATGTATCAGAGCCTCTATAGTCTTTTTGAAATTGTATGGAGCTTAGCCAAGAAGCTATAGTGTCGTAAAGATTTGACAACAGAACATATTAATTATCTATTGTCAATAGTTATTCGAGGAGTATAGTAAATTTTTATTTTATGATCTATACCGATGTCAGAAACAACCACTTGACCAGAATCTAGCTGTCCTTCTCAGGAAGAATTAGCTTTAGCTAGAAATGAAATTTATTTTACATTAGAAGATAAACCAATATGGAGTTCTATTACTTTTGATTCTGATATCAAAATGATTTTTGGAAACTATCTAAATAAAAATGATATTAAAGATAAAGATATAGATTCTAAATATAAAAATGCACACTTCCTTTACAATGAACATGATCATCATTGATGAAATAGAACTGACTTTCAATGACTAAATGATGCCCTTGAGGTACTAGCTATAAATAAAAATGAGAAAATTTTATTATTGTGATGGTGCTCAATTGATCATCTTAGCAAAGTTAAGTCAGATCAAATTGATTTATTTCTCTCTTATCCTAACACTGAATTCAAACAGCTTCCATTTCACCCAAATGAATTACTAACAAGTAGTCTGGAACAAGAATCAATATCTATTAGTGAAAAATGAACAGAAGAAGATGAGTATATATCTAATAAGTCTATCATTGAGTCATTGAAATTTATAGGCCTCGAAGGGACAAGAAAAAAATTTGTCGATAAGATGATTAAATCAATGTATAAGGCAGAAGATCTGTTTGATGAAAAGTATCTTGATGCTGTTGTTATCATGAATGAACATCAAGAACATTGATGAAATATGTCGGACTTCAAATGACTTGATCAGGCTATAGAGATTTTAGCTCAAAATCCTTTAAAAACAATAATATTATGCAGTTGGTTACCCATCGACTTCTTAAAAGAAAAGGCAGCAAAATTCTGATTGTTTCAGAATTATAAGAATACTGAGTATAAGCAACTGCCTATTAATTTAAGTGATTGCCTGATTAAACAATCTATCGAAGAAACTTCAATTCCTAAGAAAGAAAAGAATTTAACTGCCTTAATTTCTAGTGAAGCAAGCAGAAGAATCTGATACTTTCGTCATGCGCTTAAACACGATGAAGACCCTTATAATAAAACTGAAAACGAAAAAGTAGATTGGTTAAAAGAAGTTCAAAAATTCTTTCCATGACTTGAAACTTTTGAAAAGGCGATGGACTATGTGCTTCATATCAAACTTGATCTCCCTGAACCTATGAAGTGAAAAAGAATAGAATGAGTATATGTAGATGTGGATGGAACACTAATTGTGTATGTAGGTATTCATTCTGGAAAAGAAGGAACTCAAGAATTGAGGCAAGATGTAGTTGAGCTACTTAAGAAGTATGAGTCAGAATGAAAAGAAATCATTATTTGGACTGGATGAGATGTAGAGTTAAAAAAGAAATATTTGAGATCTTTATGAATCACACGACCAGTAGTGAGTAAATACGATTATGCAGGAGCAACTGCAGAGATAGTTCTTGATGATACAGATCAGAATGCATTCATTGCACAATCAAAGATATATCCCGAAACATATATTAATACCGTTACAATGTGAACTAAATAAATATTTTTATAAATTATGATAACAACAATATGAATCAACCAGTACGAAAAGAATACGATAATAAAACATTTCACCCTGAAGTTATTGATATGACATTCGGAATGTTAGATCCAAAAGACGCCTCAGAGGGAGCTCGCATAATTTTTGAAGAGTCTTGAATTAAGTCGTATGCCAAGAATCACGAACAAACTCAGAATTCTATATTGGAAGCTATACACTCAGACAAAGTACATTTATTTCAGAAACAAAGCTCTAGTCAGGCAACTGAATTATTTGTTCTCTTGAATCACTTACTATCAACCAAAAAACCATTTTCTTATAAACATATTGCTTATAATGATATAGAATTTAACAAGCCACAAAAATTCATAACAGCGACCTCGAATTTTATGTGACCAAAACTCAGTGATATAACTATAATTACTGGAACATGAGATAAATTACACAAAGATCATCTAACTAGATTTATCAATTCTCATCTTGATGAAAATCTAACTCAAAGAGAAGTAGATATATTCTGATACTCTCGACGTAATCTCTTATTGTCTTCATGGATTGACTGACCAGTAAATATGTTGAGATGAGGTCGATTTGAAAAACAGGATTGAGTTATCAAAGTTTATGACTCATCTTGATGATACGGTTTGACATCAAATGTTGCAGCAACTGAGATGTTTCGCAATGTCTTTCCAAATGATATTATTGAGTCAGATACGAAATAGTTTTTAATTATTGATCTAAATTATGAATTCAGTAGATAGAGAATTATGACATCAGATCATATCACAAGACATTAAATCTCTTCAAGTTCCATTTATAGACTATAATGGAGAGAAGAAAAATTGAGTAATAGAGGTACATGATTTAATATCAGATGAGATAAGACAGATCTTTAATAGTATTGCCGAAGAGAGCTTTCCAATACATAGCATACTGCCCATAGATAACTTTGATTATGATGATAATAAATCAATGCAAGCTAACAACTCATCGGCATACAACTTTCGTTTTATAGTATGAGGCAATAGTCTTTCTAAACATGCATATTGATTTGCAGTGGATATAAATCCTATGCAGAATCCATACATCAAGAATGAAATAATCTTGCCTGAAGCATCAAATTGATTATATGATACTAGAAAGAAGTGAACTATTACGAAAGAAATTGCTTCTATCTTCCAAGATCATGGTTGGATCCGGTGATGAGATCGAGAAAAACCATATCTTGATTACCATCACTTCGAAAAAAGAAACAAGCAGGTGGCTGATATATACATAGCATTACTTCGCAAACATAACATTAGTATATAGCAAAATTTGCAACCTCCTTTTGTAGGAGGTTTTCTAATATCTACATTTGCTCAATCAGCCTGTCGTAACTCTTTGACAACATATTGACATATTATTATATTGATTTTTCGTATTCTGTAAGTATAGTTTCATCACTCAATTTTGAGTAGGGGAACATTAACAGATAGCACAAGAAACTTGTATGGGTATTCGATCCTGTCGATAAACAGTTGCCTCGCATTACCTGTATTGCAATCAAGATAAAACACCACACCACACGTATGATCCTTGCTTTGAGTTTGCTATATATCTAAAAACATGGCGAATTCTTTACTAAGTCGGGTGAGCGTTATCGCAGCCTGCATCCTACTTTATGTAGGCAGTCTCTTTGCTCAAGAGGATAAACAAGAGTGGACGTGGAGCGCTGGCTTCACACTTAGTCCTCAGATACAGTACACATTTGATAAGCAAGCTCCACAGCAGGTGGGTGCTTCATTGCTTGGTATTACATCATTATCTAATAATGATTGGTATCTCGCGGGGTTCTATAACTTTGCAAGCAATGAACCAGGAGTTTTGGTGAGTTATACTATTAGCCCAAAAGTGGGAATCTATTACTTTGGGAGCTTGAAAACGAATAGTGATATACAGTATAGTGGAATCGGTGTGACAACCCCACTAGGAAAAGCATTAGGTTTTTTGGAAGTTGGAAGAAATTTCGGCTCTGATGCAGAGAATCATCGACTCTTTATGCTCACAGGATTACTAATACCTTTCCACATAGATTTGAACTAATTCTTAATCGGCGTGCTAGATGCCACATCAAGTCCCAAAGGCATGGGCAATAAATTATATGAGATATTTAATATTTATTTTATTGGCTGTAGTTTTTACAAATTGCACTCAAAATGGAGAATCTTCTACTCAAGCTATTCAGCAAGTAGTTGACCTGAATGAAACTATAACAGAGCAAATAGATACTTCTTTCAGAGCAACTATTCGATTTATGGAAAATATACCTGGAGAAAAATGTAACGACACTATCCCTTGTCACCAAGTTGTATTTATTTCAAAGGGATATATCTATACGATCGCAATTGTTAGAAACGAGGAAGTGCCAACTTATTTGGCTAGCAGAAGACTGAAAGGAACTTACGGAATAGAAGATGTTGAATCTTGGACTGTTGATGGGAATACTGGTGAAATGTACCAATGCATGAATAACGTATATAATATATACAAAGGAGAAGTACGAAATAATAAAGACTTTGAAGTCATTGATTCAGTCGAGGTGCAAAATTTATCAGCCTATTTCATAGATATTCATTTGAGCACGATAAAGACTATGAAGAAAAGATTCGGAACTTAATTTTAATAACTTTGGTGTGCTAGATACCACAATAAGTCCCAAGGGCATGGGCAATAATAATATGAGGAATATCAAAATAGAAAAATCACTAAATAGAAAACTTAATATGAATAACTTAAAACTCGCACTAATTCTTATGATTGGATGCTTATCAATTGGATCTACACTCGCTCAAGACAATTTTACGTTTATTTACCCAAATAATAATGATGATATTGGCTTTGGTGTGTATCAGGAATGTAATAAGCATATATCATACATTGTTAATGGACCTTTATTTGGAAATGATAATCAACCTGTAGGCGGGTATGTAGTTGTGGAACAATTTTATGACGCCAAGAATAAACAATATCATAAGGTTGGGAGACAAGTGAAAGATTGGGTTAATCCAAAGAGATTCAATGGAAATTTCAAGGAAGATAACGGTGTATTTGGATTAACTAAGTCAGGAGTTATGGTCTTGCAAAGATACGAAGACTGGATATTGAATTCCAAAGATTTGTTATGGGGATTTCAGAATGGTATGATCTTGGTTTTGGAAAGTAAAAATCTCCATAGTAAATCCAATAGATCAAAGTATGTCAGATCTGGAATTGGATATCGTGATGATGGTTCGTTGGTAGTAGCTATATCCAAGCATCCAATAAATCTCTATGAGCTAGGAGATGCCTTAAGAGCAAGGATGTATGAATGCTATCTACCTTGATGGTTCTACGTCTGCAGTTGGATACTGCACTCCTCAATCATCTGTGGGATTCGATCCACAAGCAATCAAGTTACAATTCTATCATTAATTAATCGGCGTGCCAGATGCCACAACAAGTCCCAAAGGCATGGGCAAAAAAAATATGATACAATTACTTAATTATACATTTTGCTCTTTAATTATAGGGTTACTGACGTATGGAATTACTGTAGATGATGAAAGATACATCTTGATTGGTATGCTATGCGCAATAGTAAATTTAATTAAAAGACATCTGTTTCAATTAGCCTCAGCTAGAAGGAAAAAAAGTCACAATACCTATTACATTAAAAGGTTTCGACCAAGTTTTTCGTGCTGGAAATGGAATTAATGAATTCAGCAGGTTGTCAGAATAACCACCAAAAGCATCAGTTATACACTGGATGCTTTTTTTTATAAAAAAATCCAGCCTCAGCCAGATTTTAGTTCGATTTATGCATCTTCCATACTCTTAAAATATAGTTCTTACCTATGTTTTCATAAACTCAGAGAGAATCAGATTCGAACTGATAACCGAGGTGCCGAAGACCTCTGTGTTCCCATTACACCATCCCCCTTCAGTTGAATTCGAGAGCTATGAGGAGCTCTGCGACGAGTAGTTCCGAAGATACTGAATCCCGCAACCGCGGGATAACGTCTAGTTTATTGTGTTTTCGCACCAAAATTTCTACTTCAATGATTGTCTATGCGCCTTGCGGAGATACCTTCTATATGCCCGGCTATCTTTGCCGATCTCTACGAATGTTGGCTCTCCTCCGCTAGGCTTGCGTCTGAGTCTAAATCCATCAGGATCTTCACGACATGAGGTGCGATCACAGATCCATTTGCCAGATCTCATAAACCATTCGTAGCTACTCCCTTTTGGATTGGTGTACTCTCTTTTCATTCCTTCGTTGGATCTTGTTTTTGGTCAAGCCAAAATCTTCTGCTTCGCTTGTTGCGCTTTTTTCTTTGCTATACCCTGCTTATTAGTTCTTGCCATATTTTGATAAATCAATTATTGATCACTGACTCACTACTGTATTTATTTGTGGAGAAATTTCAAAACGTAGTTTGATAAATCTCGCTCCTCTCACAACTCATCCTGTAGTAATCATTGTGCAAGTGAAGTATCGTATTTTTTTCATCACATCCACTGACTATATAGGTCTAGGATTTCTTGATCATTGATACCGATCTGGAGTGTCTGACCGCTCTTGCGATCTTGGTAGTCGTAGGTCATATACAACTGATGATCTCATAGGATCTGTATCATCTGGAGCAGCTGATCCTCGAGCAACGCAATAGAATCCACCAATGGCACATGTATCACCATATGACTCAGTGCATCATCTATCTGAGTCGCATGACCATATATCAGACCAATCCCAAAAATACATGAAAGAATCGATACAATATCTCAATCATCCAACATCTGCTGCATCACTCATAGATCAAAATCTCAATTCTTAATACGTATAAACTTAGCATCCTCTAAGGTGATATCAGATCATGTATACTCTAGTACACTGTGGATTGAGTCGAGCTTAGACCTGTCTATACCATAGGCATAGTATTGTTTCTCACCTACCTTCTCATCAAACCACTGGTATATAGATATCCCGCCAGTATATGCATTGTGATTCAACTTATAACTCGAACTATCACGCTCTTTTTTTGAGATAAGTAGTGGTATCTCCATACCATCTCAGATCTCTTTTATATTGAGATATTTAAGTTGTTTTTTGTGCAATACATATGTTTCCTTTCCTTTAGACAAAAAAGATCATTCTCTGGTTTGGAAGTCATAACAAGTATCCAATATACTTGGATCGTTTTTGTATATAAGATGATCTAGCAAAACATAGCGCATTAATTTATACTAACGATAAAAGTTCTCTACTCTCTATTTTATATTCTTTATTTTTCCTTAATTTCTATGCAATATCTTGTGTATCAATACCAGCTCTATCATATTGATGATCAGTGCAGATCATCCATGACTCACAAATGGTAAGGTAATACCAGTAAGCGGGACGAGTTTGATATTTACTCAGATATTTACAAACATCTGCATAATAATCAACGATATCATCCCTACCACTATGGCTCTATCGTATTCGTCATTTATTTTTGCTAGTCATTTGATGGTGTGTCGCGCAAGCAAAAAATACAACGTCAGCAAGATACTATTGCCAAGAAATCATATCTCCTCAGAAAACGCAGCAAAAATAAAATCACTCTGTGCTTCAGGTATATAGCCAAATTTTTGGAGTCATTTGCCATATCACTTACCTATCCATCATCCTCATCCCACAGCCACTAGGGCTTGTCTGGTCTGTCGACCTATACCTTTGGCATCTTGATCTATATCAGGATTGAGAAAAAATTCTACCCTATCTTTGACATAATCAAACTGAGATGAGGCAATCACTCCACCAAACAATGTCAAAAGTATTGTAATACCAACGTAAAATTTCTTGCCTCATAGATACAAAAATAAAATCAATGACACAGGCCCTATCACGAGCAGAGAGCCAAAGTCTGGTAAGATAAAAAATAGTACAGATACCAATCACATAATCACCATAAATCATACATAGTACTGCATCTCTGAAAGTGCTTTTCTCTTCCTGATCAATCGTGACACCAAGAAGAATATTAATCACAGCTTAAATACCTCTCCTGGCTGGAGATTCATAAATCAGAGATCTACTCGCAATTTTGCTCACTTTTGGAGATTGGTGGCTAGCGGAGTAAACAAGAGTGACATAGCGAGTATCGATCCTCAAAAAATCACGAACTTCATTTTTTTGATAAACTTCCACGGTATCAAAAACGTGATACCACTCACCACAAGTCAAATAAGTAATTTCTGTGTTTGTCCAAAAAAGTAAAAATAGTTTGAGGTTTCACTCATCACTCACTCATTGATCATCTTGAGCGTGGTCGTAAATGACTCATGGATGCTCACACTGAACAATGCTCACACGCCAAATAAAAGTAAACAAATACCAAAAAATAATACTCGCCAACCTCTCATCAACGAAAATATAAACCCTGCAATCAAAATCAATAATGAAATAATCGCTATACTCAGCTCAATCATGCTCACAACTGTATCATTCAAGTAGTCAGTTTCAACTCTTTTTGAGTTGCAGATGAGTCAAATATTGGTATAGAGTATCAAATGATAAAACTTTTTATGATACCATTATGTGTTGGGTTTGTGATACAGCTGATCAAGCTAGTAATTGATTTTTTTGTGGAAAAAAAGGTCACACGATCTAGTCTTTGGAATTCTGGAGGCTTTCCATCTGTGCATAGCGGTATAGCTGCTAGTGTGACGATGTTGATGTTGTTGGTATATGGTGGCAACTCTCCAGAATTTGCTCTTGCTTTTACTTTTTCATTTTTGTTTTGGTACGACGCAGCCAATATCAGGTTTCAGGCGGGTGAGCATGCTAGATTTCTCAACGAAATGACTCAAGAACTTAGAGAGCTTAATTATATGATTTTTCAAGGTATGCCAGAAGAAAGTAGAGCTATCAACTATAGATATATGCTCAAAGAAAGACTTGGACATACGGTCACAGAAGTAATCTGATGAATTATTTTTTGAGCTACTCTTACCCGATTATTGGTATTACTTGTTCCCCAACTTATCAGTTACTAAATTGTTATGAAACGATTATCAAAGATAAAATTATCACTATGATCTCGCAGCACATCTCAACAACCAAAAAAAATAAGAAAGAAGAAATCTACTCGAGAAAAAGTGTCTAAGAGATACAAAAAAATAAAGATCTGGTGATTTTGGATTACTGGAATTTTGTTGATCAGTGTATTGTGAGTGCTTTGATATCAGTATCGATTTGCCAATACAACATATATTATACAAGAGATCATCATCTCCAATGAGAGTGTATTGGAGTATGGCAATGAAGAACTCTATACTACACTAGAGGATTCTCTCATAGGAAAAAATAAACGTCGCCTCAGAATTGGTGAGTGATCAGAATTTCAAAAAAATATGAAATCATTGTATCCACTCATTGAATCTATAGATATCTCAGATACAGAGAATATTGACACTGTATATGCACAAATCAAATTTTATACACCAATACTAAGTCTTTCAAACCAAAATAATACCTGGGTTATCTGGGACAATCAAGCATATATAGTAGAAAATATCGATGCAATCCAAGAATGAGTGACACAGCTTAGATTGCCAGATTATACCAATGAGTATACATCACTGGAATGATTGTTTTATGTATTGCATGATACCACACTGGCACAGATAGTCCAAAACATCTCGGATATACTGGATGCAGCCAATATCGTAGATATAGAGTACGATCCATGAGGCAAAAAACTCCACATCACTTACAACAACAAATTGATCCTATTTCATCTAGATAAGTGACTAGATGAGCAGCTAGCAAAAATGCTCGATATATCACAATACTACACAAGTTACCAAAATGTCTCCAAAATCGATCTCTGATCCTCAGACGATATTATAGTAAAATAATTGCGACATCAATTCTAGATTCTAAAATCTATATTCTAAATTCTATATATGCGTATCCTCGTATGACTCTCTGGCTGAGTGGACTCAGCCGTAGCAGCACATCTCCTGATAGACCAATGACACGAAGTCATTGCAGGTTTTATGAAAAACTACACAGACGAATCCAATCCAAACTGCCATACCAGACAAGATAGAGAAGTTGCTCGCGAGGTAGCAGAATTTTTGTGAATCAAACATTTTATGACCTTTGATTTTGTGCAAGAATATCGCGAACGCATCATCCAGTATATATATGACGGCTACGCTGCATGACTCACGCCAAATCCTGACGTCCTATGCAACAATCTCGTAAAGTTTGACCTGTTTCTCCAAGAAGCCATAGAGCTATGATGTGATGCTGTAGCAACTGGTCACTACGCACGTATCAAAAAAACTGAACTGTTACCCCCTGTTAAGGGGGTCAAATCTGGTAAAGCAGATTTGGGGGGTTTGAAGCTCCTCAAATGAACAGACCACACCAAAGATCAATCGTATTTTCTCTCTGGGCTAGATCAACAACAACTCTCCAAGTCACTATTTCCACTTTGAGAATTGGAAAAATCAAAAGTCAGGGAAATAGCACGTGACATATGATTGCCAAATGCAGACCGCAAAGATAGCCAATGACTGTGTTTTATCGGCAAGGTACCGATAAAAGAATTTCTCTCAGAGGCGTTGCCGATCAAACATGGAGACATACTAGATACTGATGGTGAGATTCTCTGACAGCATGACGGAGCACACTTCCTCACCATATGACAAAGGACAGGTCTTGGTCTGGGCTGATGACCACGATATGTAATAAGCAAAAATACCGACACTAATACGGTCGTAGTGTCCAAAGACGAACAAACTGACCTCATGCACTCCTCACTCATAGCGACCCATATACACTGGACCAGCTGAGTCGCGCCCACACTCCCCTATACCTGTCACGCCAAGATCAGATACAGGCAAGCCGATCAGGAGTGTATTGTGTCCACCATTTCCAATCAAGCTGAACCTACTCCCTCTCCTAGCGAAGCGGTTGGGAGAGGGCTGGGGTGAGGGGGATTTGGCGCACTAAAAATCACCTTCAAAAATCCCCAGAGAGCTATCTCTCCAGGGCAAGTGGTGGTACTATATAATAGTGATGAGGTAGTGGGAAATGGGATTATAAAAGAGAGTCTCACGTACTAGGTATCTGTCATTTTTTAATACAATTTTCTTTCAGGTATTCCTGACTCCAGATCATTATTCGTTCTATATACTAAAGTGCATTCTGTCAATCTCGTTTTTATAACTGAATTTCTTAGTTTTTTCTTTTCGGGTACTCATTCTATATCAGCGTCTATAAAATTCAGATATCTCATCAGATTATTTAATATATTATGATACAATCTAGCGTTTTCTCTTCCAGTATACTTAATGATTGTTTTATATTTTTGAAGATAGTCAGCTTGCTGCAAAACTATTCCTCAATCTCACACAGCTAGCATCAACTCTTCTTTTGAAAGTTCAGTAAATTTCTCTAATTCTATCTTCTGCACAACAACTTCACCAACAGACTCCACTACATCTTTAAGAGTTTTGATATTTGACATAATTGTTAAAATAGTATAAATATTTATATTGTATTGATTGTTATAATCTTTGAAAGTCAACATTTACAAAAAATCTTACACCCTCCTAATCAATCCACTCAAATACCACATCGTAAACAACAAACTCAATACCAAGAGTATCACATACTCCTCGATCAAAAATATCCCAATATCTGATGATGGGAGTGCGTAGTCCTGCACGGCTACCTGAAACACACTACGGAAGTACTCATCCAATACTCAGAAAAATCCTACAAAATATAATAACATCAAACCAAATGCAGCTGTGAGCACTACCATAGCTATAGCGAGAAATGGTTTTTTGATATGAAAATAATCTGCTCATAGGAGCTTCTCCACCTCAATCTGCTCCTGAAAACGATAAAACGTAATCTTGAGACCAAACAATAAAAAAGCGATGATAATCACTAGTATCACTCAGATTAAGAAGTAACCAAAATTAGTAATAAAATTTGTGAGGTTAATTACATTTGCTGATCTTCTTTCTTGTTCGCTGAACGTAAACCCATCAGACTCTAGATCATCGAGATTGACGATGACGTCTTCGTGAGTGAGGACGATATCTTTCATTCTTTCGTACTCTTCTTCGTTGTTAAACTGCACATACATCGTCGGCGGCAGTGGATTTTCTATACCATATTTTTCAAAATTTTCTATTACATTTGGGAGTCTATCCTCTAGTATCTGAAACGCATCTTCTTTGGAAAAAAACTGCACTTTCATACCCGACTGCTCAAGCTCACTCTTCATATCGATCGCCTCTGCATATACCAGATCTGCTGCAGCATCTGTATCATCTAGATAGAGATAGATTCCCAGCTTCTCTCTCACTGTATCATTAAAATTGTTTGCATTGTAGCTCAATATCGCCAAGAGATTGAGAAAAAACAACAAAAAACTAATAATTCCTATTAGAGAGAGAATATGAGTTCGGGATGATTTGATCATCTGTCGTGTCGTGCTTTTCATGTTTTTTAAGTTCATATATAACCATTAGTCACTTTGTCTATTTAGCTCTTACTATCCTTTTAGATACTCTTCAAATAGCACAATCTTGTCATCATAATAACTCGCCTCTCTATCAAAACACTGTAACTCTTGTTTGTGCTTATGGTAGTATGCTATATACTCTTTTGCTGCTGGTGCATCCCTTTCTAGTATTGAGATTTCTATGATATTGAGAAGCACCTCAGCGTCAAGCTGATTTTGCTTGTGAGACTTGATAAGCAATGTCATACCCTGCTCTCTATTTCCAGACCAGTATTCGCAGAGTCCATAGCACCTCAGGATCTCAGGATTGTCTCCTTCTAGCATCGAGAGCGCTTTCTTAAAATATCCTTTTGCATCTGATCGATTTGTTTTTTCCATCTCGAGCACTCCCTTGATATACCAGCTCATAGCATCGTCTTTGTTGCTCCTCATCAAAAAATCTACTGGCTTCTCAGCCTTGGAGATCTCTCATCTTCTATACTCTATATCAGCAACCTGATATAACGCCTCTCTATTGGTCGGATCACGAGACAGGAGCCCATTTACTTTTTTCAATGCATCATCATATCTTCACTGAGCCTTGAGTGATTCAATGTCTTCGAGTACGATCTGTGGGATAGTCGACATATAGTATTTTATTAGATAAATCTCTCATATTGCTTCATACCATATACTACCCATATACGAAATAAAACACAAAAATGATTGAAATTTTCGTGAGATCCGCTAGTCAAGTAGTGAATTTGTGATATTGTTATATATTTTTCAATTAACAAAAAAGTAGATCTTTCGATCTACTCTTTTCTGTAACACTCAACAGATAAAGTTTATTTTTCTAAATTCTCAACAAGCAATTCAGAATTTCTTTTTTCTATATCAGCAAGTGCATTTTCTATATGATATCAACGTATTACAAGACTTTCATTTTCTACATCCGCAGGAATATTTAATCAATGTTTTTCCATAGTTTCTTTTAAAAACTCATCACTAACTAATAGCTTTCTCTCTCAAAATGACATTATCATCACAATATAAAGTAAAGCGTATTTCTCCACTTACTCTTCAAATTCATCTAACTCGTCTAATTTCACTAATCTATCTAGTATTCTACCTGTACTCCAGGACCCATAGTAGGCGCTAGGACTATCTTCTTGATGAGATGTCCTTTTACTCACGCTGGTTTGTTGTCCTCCATAGATTTTAGTACTGTCTCGATATTTTCTACGAGCTGACTATCATTGAAGTTGAGTTTCCCTAGTGCTATATGGATAGATCCATGCTTATCGAGCTTGTACTCTACTTTTCACTTTTTAAATTCATCTATCGCTTTGGCTATGTCAGCTACTACAGTACCAGCTTTTGGGCTTGGCATGAGACCTTTTGGTCAGAGCTGTTTGGCTACTCTGGCTAGATCTCTCATCTGATCACCCGTCGTGATGAGCACATCAAAATCAATATCACCTTTGCCTACTGCATCGATAATCTCAGTATTTCCTACTATATCAGCTCCAGCTGCAGTAGCAGCATCTCTCTTGTCATCTGATACAAACGCAGCTACCTTGATAGTCTTACCTGTACCATGTGGTAGCACGACTGTACCTCTCAGGGCTTGATCATTGTACTTAGGATCTGCATTGGTATCTATATGCAGTTCCATACTTCACACAAATTTGCTATATGATACGTCTTTTACCAAAGCCACTGCTTCTGGTAGTGGGTATGTTGACTCTACAGGTACTTTTGCTTTTGCTTCTAGATACTTCTTTCCTTTTTTTGCCATTGTCATAAATATAAGAATAAAAGCGGTACTAACGACTCTCGTCTTCCGCATCTTGAACTAATTTAAGCGTTTTCTCTAATTGATTCGACTTTTATTTCTTCATTCGAAACAGACTCAATTAAGAAGTCAAGCTTCTGAACTAAGGATCATTTGTTTAATACTGGGTAATGTTGACTTCATGCAGTCTTTGATATATCCAAATGATTCATAAATATTCATTACGATAAACAGAATAATTACTTCACCTCAATTCAAAGACTCTTCGCTGTCCCTATAATACTCTTTTTGATTGATTCTCTATTGTTGGTATTCATCACAGGCATCTTGATGTCTATGATCTCCTCTAGATCTGCGTGCGAGAGGGTAGCTACTTTTGTGGTGTTTGGCTCTCCACTACCAGACTTGATCTTTGCTTTGTATTTGAGCAATGACGAAGTCACAGGTGGATGTATCACCATCTTAAATGATCTATCTACATATACTGTGATATCTACTGGTACTTTGATCTCTGCACCACCGTATTTTTGCATAGTCTCCATAGTATCGTCGTTAAATTTTTTTACAAATTCTCCGATATTGATACCGTGCTGACCCAAGATAGGTCCGATAGGAGGTGCCGGTGTTGCTTTACCTGCAGGCATATGCAAGGTAAACTGTACTTGAATTTTTCCTGCCATAATTATAAATTTAATAATAAAAGCGGTCATAACGTAACAGCAAAAATACTGCTCTCCCGCAAACAATCAATCATCCTGAGGAACGAAGGATCTCAAGAAGTTATAAACAAAACGTCTACAAACTCTCGAGATACTCTATCACTACTATCAGCCCAAAAGATCTTAGGAAGATACATAGTTCCATGCACCTTCCTAAGATGTCTTGAGTATTAAATTTTTACACAACTATTTTCTATTTTTTAGTCTTAAAAAGTCTGCTTTATACTTATTGAATGCCGCCTTGTCATTTTCAGTGATCTTATTACTTTCAAAAACAGAAGATATGAGTTTTACTGCTCTTTTTTTTAATCTATCTAATTTAATATGCATATCTTTACTCAAGTCTTCTCTGTATCACATAGATTGAAGCTTATTTCATCTATATTCACTTACTTGATTGGCAAATTCATCTACTTGATCTATAAATAATGAAGCCTCGTTCATATCAATTAAATAGATAAAATCATCTCTATACTCCTCTAATAAAACTCCTCAAACTTCTCCTGTACTACCAATTTGTTCTGGAGACTTGCATACCAATCCCTATCGATTTGGACAAATCGACTGTCTCCGTTGGAAAACGTGACCAGCAGCAACTTTTTGAGATTATTTTTGTAGCTTGGGAGAGTGATCTCCGTTACTTTCTCACCAAACAGTTGATTGTTTTGTATACTAATTGGATTGGTAATGTCAACAGAACTTCCTCACAATAGACTCACTATCTGTTTGATGTCTTTGGCAAATGTGCCGAGATATACATAGTGAGTATTGTGTATATCCTTGAGGATATAGTCCACATCAGAAGTCATCTGTAGGGTCTGCATCAGCGGCATAGTTTTGTCCCAGATTCGAGTATCGGCCAATAGTTTTTGGCCTGATGAGGACACGCTCACGGTCGCTACAGGTGTACTCGTGGGTACTGAGGGAGGTCTCACGATGGTCTGAGGATCAGTCTGACCTGTAGTGCTAGCTAGGGTACCTACTGGATTTGCATTTGTGCCGATATTGGTTGCATCGTCAGTATCTGTCTTGCCAAACAAAAAATCTGTTGAATAAAACTTCCTACCTTGGAGATCCTCTACCACTGCTGGGAGAGAATTATCTACTTGCTGATTATTGCTCTGAGAATTGTTTTGAACGATGATCGGATCTTTTTTGGTATCTTGTGTTTGGGCGAGTACTTTGGGATCCGCAAAAGCTGTATTTTGTTTGTCGGATGGTATCATAGATGTATCGTAGTATATATCATCACTGTAAGGATTGTTGGATAGCTGACGAGTCCTATCGATATATATCATCCTATCTATATCAGAATCAGTCAGAGCATTGTTGGATAGATTTGCATTTATTGTTGTGTTGGTAGCTGTAGTGGGTGTATATACAATTTCACCACGCACATCAAAAAATATCACATACACCAACAATAGCGCAGCAAGCAAAATCATCAATGATCGCCCTACTCTCTTTGTTTCCTCCATAGGTATATATAGTCAATAAATTTTAACATTGCATGGCAAAGCATTTATTGGCTACGTAGTAAATACGCTTCATCTAAACGATAGATAAATGCTTCGCTTATTACCTATCATTTAGATTTCACTTTCATTTACTATATTAGCTCTAAACTTTTCACTTTCGACTTTAAACTTTATTATGCTTCTCTCTCGACCTTGTCAAAACTTACCATCACTGGAGTATTTCTACCAAGGATCTCTACGTTTACATAGACCAGTCATTTGGCTATATCTATCTCTGTGATGAGTCATTTCATACCATTGAAGTCACCATCTCTGAGTGTTACTACATCTCACTCTTGGTATGGTACAGCAAACTCTACTCTCGCATTTTTCTCATCAATATATGCCACCATATCGTCGTATTCTTTTTGACTCAATGGTATTGGCTTGATCTCTGCTCATACGATCAGTCTCACGCCAGGCGTATTTCTGATGATATATCGTACTTTTTCATTCATTTTTGATCTCACAAAGATGTATCCAGGATACAACTTGGTTTCCTTGATCACCTTTTCTCCTTTTTTATAATACACTTCCTTGATGATTGGATTGAGATAATCAATGATCTCATCGTCCATATGTTTTTTGGAGACCCTCTCCTGCATATGCTCTATCACGGTAGACTCCTGACCAGAGTTTACAGATATTGCGTACCATCTATATTCATTGTCCAATATCTGCTTGGATATATCTATTGCTTCTGCCATAGGTGTATACAAAATACTAAAAATTTAAAAATACCCTTACATCGACTGATTGTCTATGCACGTATTGTCAAATAACTAATTACTCAGCCTCTGGAGCAGCTCATTCCACGACATCGATCTCTACAGCTTGTCAGTCAGCATCTACTACCTGAGCTTCTATAGTGGGTTCTATATCAAGTGCAGCGTCCACAGCTCACTGTACTGCTTCTGCAGCTCACTCTCCAGATGGGACCACTATTGGATCTATGGCTTGATTGATCTCTAGACCTCATCCAGTACCAGCAAATGTACTCTTGAGAGTAGTATAGATCATATTGTATAGCTCATTGAATACACCATCCATAAACGCAAATAATAGTGCAGCAATCACTACTACCACAAAAATAATAAGCGTAAGATTTGTTACCTCTTTATTGCTTGGTTTTTTTACCTTTTTCAAGGTATCTAGACTATCATAAAAAAAGTTTAACATAACAGTTTTGTAAGTATAAAAAAAAGGGAAGATCCCCTGTTGGCTTTTTTATAGTTATTGGAGGTGATATTGCAAGTGAAAGGAAGGTATTTTCTCTACTCTTATTTTACCTCAACCTCCTTCGCATTGGTCATCATAGTCAGCACAAATTTGTCAGTCAATCTGACACGTTTTTGAAATTCATCAGATGACATAAATACAAGCTTGACTGTATCAGTATGATAGTGAGCAAATATACGGGTCACCTTGTCTTTTATTTCTGGAGTGAGCTCTTTGCCGGATGCTTCATGGATGATCACGATATCCATATCAAACTCATACCCAAACATATCCCCTAGATAATACTTATCCACATGTTTGTGTACAGTATGAAAATAATCAAGCAAATCTTGCTTGAGTGTGTACAAAAATACATTTCTTATATGTTCATCGATACCTTTCTTGAGATAGATAGATCGCTTATTGTTGTCTTTTTGCACATCAATTACTCATGCCTCATCCAGCTGGTCGACTTGTTTTTTGATCGCTGGGAATGATCGAGTTAGTTCTGTTTCAAACGCACGTACAGAAACTCCTTGTCTACGAAACACAAGAAATTTGAGTATATCAGTTTTGGTTCTGGATCAGAAGAGTTTTTCGAGATTCATAAATAGGAGAAAATAGAGAACAGAGAAGAGAAAAAAGATTATCTCCTCAATCAAGATATGAGTCAATTTAATATTGCTCTGATTTCGTTGATGAGTTTACGTGATTGATTGAAAGTTATTTCATTACTTCATTGAATATACCCAAATGAGTGGGCTAATTCAAGCTGTGTATCAACCTCCATTAGAGATCATTTGGATATTTCCAAAAAAATGAATAAATTGTTTATCACTATTTCTCTCATTTCACTTAGCAATATTTGAGGGCACTGAAATTAGTGCTCTTCTGAGCTGTGAAGTGAGACTATACAAATCATGCTTAGGAAAAATTCAAGTTACTGGATATAGCATTTTTACCAATTCCATTGATTTTTTCCATGCAATCAAGTCTCTATGATATCATCTTGCCATAATTTTTATGCTATAAAATCAAATCTCTTCTCTATTTTCTTTTCTCTTTTTTCTTTAATATAATCTACAACGACGGACTTGGAAACTCTTTACTCATCTGTTCCACTTCTTTTTGCAATCCATTCAAAACTTCTTTGTTGTCGTAATGTTGAAATGCGGTATCCATTCGTCACACTACTGTTTTGATTTGATCTTGCTGGAGTCATCTAGTCGTCATAGCTGGAGTACCAATACGGAGACCTGATGGTCTATATGGAGGATTTGGATCATCTGGTATGGTGGATTTGCTTGTACTGATACCAATCTCATCCAGAGCTTGTTCTACAATAGTACCATTTAGCTGTGTACCTGAGAGATCCAACACAATCATATGATTGTCTGTACCGCCTGTCACGAGCTTGTATCCTCTAGAGAGAAATTCGTCTGCCATTGTGCTTGCATTAGCTATTGTCTGCTCTCCATATATCTTAAATGCTGGCTGTGCTGCCTCATGCAATGCCACTGCTATAGCAGAGATAGTATTCATATGTGGTCATCATTGCACTCCAGGAAACACTGCTCTATCTATGCGAGTTGGGATATTTTCTATAGTATCTTCTGGTTTTTTGAGTGGATTACCTACTTTACCTTTGCTGAGTATCAGTGATCCTCTGGGTCCTCTGAGGGATTTGTGAGTCGTGGTCATCATCACTTGAAAGCCCGCATCAAACGGATTTGTCAATACTCCCGCAGCGATCATGCCTCATATATGAGACATGTCTGCCATAGCAACTGCTCCGACTTCTGCAGCTATTTCTGCAAATTTTGCATAATCTAACTCTCTAGGATACGCACTAAATCAAGCAAGGATAATTTTTGGTTTGTGCTCGTGGGCCATCTTTCTGATCTGAGCAAAATCAATCTCACCAGTAGCAATGTTTTTCATGCCATAACGCACAAAATTGAAAATCTTGCCCATAAATGTCACGGGATGACCATGGGTGAGATGTCATCCATGGGTGAGATCCATGCCTAATATAGTATCACCTGGTTCGAGCAATCCCGCATAGATACACACATTGGCTGCTGCTCCACTCAGTGCCTGTACATTGGCATGATCAGATCCAAACAATGCTGTTGCTCTATCTATGGCTAGTTGCTCCATCAGATCAGTGTTTTCTTGTCCACCATAGTATCTACGACCAGGCGTACCTTCGCTATACTTATTGGCAAATACACTTGACTGAGCAGCAAGCACCGCCTTGGATTGATAGTTTTCTGATGCAATAAACTCCATACCTGTTGCTTGTCTTTGTTGCTCAGACAAGATCAGATCATGTATCTGTTTGTCTGTATTCAATATGTTTTGTAGATCCATAGCGATCATATCATATAATAAAAAAGTACCTTCCAAAAAACTCAGTGTACATAAAGACTTATAGCTACTTTTGGCACAAATACCACTACATCAAAATAATCTATAAAATAGTAATACCATTATAATAAGTCAGTTTGAAGATTAGATGAAAATAATTACCTTCAATAAAGTTTAACTATTTTATATTATTTATTGATATCATGCAAAACTGAAAAAGTGGAATGCAACACAAAGTAATATGAGGAATTCGTATTGTAACATGATTAGTGATGCTTGTGTTTGGTATCATGAAAGTAGCTGGATGAAGTGCAGCGATGGCTCAATACTGAGTCGCAGCGACTGATCTACTCCCTTTCCTAGATTTTCTTTCTGATACTACTTGGGGATGGATAGCTACAGCTGGAGAAATCATTTCATGATTATTCTTACTTTCTTGATGTTGAATCATGGTCAAATATTGAGCTATTTTAGCTCTACTAATCATGGTTTTTGCTGCTACACAAGGAATAATGCCTCCTTGGATCATAGTAGTCATATGATCTCTCGTAGTACTAACAAAATGATGAGGAGCTCGAAAATTGTGCGGGAAATGATGTCCTTGCAATAAATGTTGCAAAGATGGATCTTGTGATAGATCATGTGATAAAGATACAAAGAAAATGCCTGAGTATAGTAAATAAATTATAATATCAGGATGTGATTGATAGTTAAACTTCAATAGTAAACTCTAACTTTTTGATTATTGCAAACGTTATTTGCTACGTAGTTTCTAGATTACTAATATCATAATCTAGAGACTATAATAAAAACTAGTATATAGTAAAACGTGAAAATCATCAAAAATGGATGATTTTTTCTTACTTGTAAAGAACAGATCCTCAAATCTCTCGAGACAGTCCTTGCAAATACAGTCAATATACTGCTCTATATAGGTATAAGTATTTTATTATTATATTATTTATTATGAAAGGAAAGATATTGTGAATTATTCGTGTAATAGCTGGTGCACTTTTACTCTGGTGATGACTTAGAATGTTTGGTAGTGACATGGCACAGCTATGATCTGCTGCTCCTGCATTTATTTGATTCTTGGACTTCTTACCAAACACAGTTTGGTGATGGATTGGCACCATTGGATCGATATTAGCTGGTGCTGGACTA
>ENA-ORXM01002199-ORXM01002199.1-marine-metagenome-genome-assembly--contig:-NODE-2199-length-23675-cov-3.786126_pt1 | contig 23675 bp, 15 predicted proteins | sample MGYA00237867_ERZ511480 | MGnify/ENA primary metagenome ERZ511480 (study PRJEB26309, sample SAMN06266103) | marine metagenome | isolation source: Algal blade | place: United Kingdom:Sidmouth, United... | reverse complement strand
TATTTGGAGGTAATGACTACATCGTGCCTGTCCTTGGGGTCAATGGAGATAATGATTTCTCCTTTATCCATCGCGTTTTTATATTCGGTAGCAACCGAATCTGAGAGCCCTGCTTTGGTTAAGGCCCCTATTACGGCTCCAGTAGCCCCACCAGCCCCTGCACCAGCCAACGCTGCGGCAATAGGACCAGCGACAGCAATGCCTAGACCTGGAATCACAATCGAGGAACCTACAGCTAATAGGGCTCCTGCTATGGCACCAACAGTTCCACCAATGGCGCTGCCTGTACCGGCACCTTTAAGTGCCTCCTCACTGGTTTTACTTACGTGGTCATTGGTGGCATAAAATCTGTCCTTCGTTTTCTCCGACATTATCACGGTAATCTCATCAGTGCTGTATCCTGATTTTATTAAAAAATCACCTCTATCTCATCAAGAAGGAGCTAATAAAGGGTGGCTAGATGTTAATCATGCAACCTTACAACACAATTGTTATTCAAACATTTATGGTCTTGGTGATTGTGCTGCTTTGCCGACAGCCAAAACAGGAGCAGCGATTCGCAAACAAGCCCCAGTTGTTGTCCAACAAATTTTTAACCGACTAAAAGGTACCTCTAAAGACTTAACCTACAAAGGCTATTCATCTTGCCCATTGGTGACGGGCTATGGCAAAATGGTTTTAGCAGAGTTTGGGTATAATAATATCCGTATGTCAGACCCTCTAATTTCCAAATTTGTAGACACCACTAAAGAAACCTATAGTATGTGGTTATTAAAAAAGTATGGACTTCCTTTTATGTATTGGAACTTAATGCTAAAAGGAAACGCCTAATTAAAGATTATTCATAAAAACCTTAAAAATAAAATTATGGAATTGAATGAAGAGCAAGTTATCATAACAATGCCTAGAATTGGAGACCCTGCGCCCTCTTTTTCAGCTGTTACAACTCAAGGAGACATCAATTTTCCTTCCGATTACCATGGAAGCTGGAGTATTCTTTTTAGCCACCCTGCTGATTTCACTCCTGTTTGTACTTCTGAATTTATGACCTTTGCTCATTTAGAGGCAAAATTTTCAGCTGTTAACTGTAAATTGATTGGCTTGTCTATTGATGGCTTATACAGTCACATTGCTTGGTTGAGAACCATCAAAGAAAAAATTGAGTACAAAGGTATGAAGGACATTGAAATAACCTTTCCTTTGATTGAAGACATTACTATGAATGTTGCTCAAAAATATGGCATGATTCAACCCAATGAGGATAGCACAAAAGCCGTTCGAGCGGTATTTTTTGTCGATCCAAAGGGAATTATCCGAGCAATCATTTATTATCCATTGAGTCTAGGTCGAAATTTTGACGAGTTGTATCGAGTGATTGTTGCTTTACAAACTTCTGATGCATTTGATGTTGCAACACCTGCTGATTGGCAGCCTGGTGATGATGTTATTGTTGGTCCTGCGGGTTCTTGCGGTACAGCAAAAGATAGAATGGACGATGAGACTATTGAATGTAAAGATTGGTTCTTTTGCACCAAAAAACTACCCAAAGAACTTGTTTTAGATACTATACTCAACAAAAAGTAAGGTCGCTTATTAAAAAATACCTTGCAGTATTTAATTTATCAAAAAACAAGTTTTGAGAATAACTCTCAAAACTTGTTTTTTTTGTAATTTAGATATATTCAAAATTATATTTCCATGATCTATATCAATAGTTTTAAATACAAAATAATTGACTTTTGTAATGAAATCGTTTAAAATATGGGGTTATTCAAAAAAAGAGATGTCATTTAGAATATTAGCTCATTTTTAAACCACTTCAAGAAATAAAAGAAATAAAAAATACGATCATTAGATCAGTATTTCTATGATAACCTGCAATTCACAACGAATTGCAACAACTCTACTTAATTATGGATGTATTGACAGCTGCCAGGCTTCAAATGGCATTTTCTTTAGGTTTTCACATTATTTTTGCTTGTATAGGGATGACTATTCCTTTTTTTATGGCTTATGCCGAATGGAAGTGGTTAAAAACAGGTGATATTGTTTACAAAGACTTAACCAAAGCTTGGTCCAAAGGTATTGCTATTTTTTTTGCTGTTGGAGCTGTTTCTGGGACGATGTTGTCCTTTGAATTGGGCTTATTGTGGCCTGAATTTATGAAACATGCTGGCGGAATTATAGGAATGCCTTTTTCTTGGGAAGGAACTGCTTTTTTTATTGAGGCGATTGCACTAGGTGTTTTTCTATATGGTTGGGATCGAGTGCCCAAATGGACGCACTGGTTCTCTGGTTTGATTGTTGGAATTTCTGGCTTGGCTTCTGGAATCTTAGTCGTTGCCGCCAATAGCTGGATGAATAGTCCTGCTGGTTTTGAAGTTATTAATGGAGAATATGTCAACATTGATCCTTTGGCAGCGATGTTCAACGATGCTTGGTTCAGCCAAGCTCTACATATGTCTTTAGCTTCTTTTGTTGCAACAGGTTTTGCAGTAGCAGGATTGCATGGTTTTTATTTATTAAAAAACAAAGACAATGAATTTCACAAAGCTGCTTTTAAAATAGCCTTAACTTTTGGTACAATAGCTGCAATTTTAATTCCTATTTCTGGAGACATTGCAGCCAAAGACATCGCTGTTCGACAACCTGCCAAACTTGCTGCGATGGAAGCACATTATCATACTGAAAAAGGTGCTTCACTTATTTTGGGTGGCATTCCAAATCATGAAACCCAAACGGTGGATTACGCCTTGCATATTCCTTATGCATTAAGTTTTTTAGCCCATGGAGATTTAAATGCTGAAGTAATTGGATTAGATCAAATTCCAGACGATGAAGAGCCACCTGTTTTGATTGTCCATTTTGCTTTTCAAATTATGGTTGGAATTGGTAGTTTACTGGCTTTAATCGGTCTTGTTTTTCTCTTTTTAAATTGGAAAAACAAAGCTTTAATATATCATGCTCTATTTTTAAAAATACTTGTCTTCTGTATCCCCTTAGGTTTTATTGCTTTGGAGGCTGGATGGACGGTGACAGAAGTTGGACGACAACCTTGGATTATTTATAAAGTGATGCGAACCAAAGATGCGGTTACTCCTATGCCAGGAATTCAGTACTCTTTTTACATAACACTTTTTATGTACTTATTTTTATCTGCGGTTCTTTTCTGGTTAATGAAACGTCAAATCAACGCCATTCATCAAGAATATCCTATTATTAATAACAAGGAAAAAATAGATTAAAATGCTTGAATTTATTGTTTTAGTATTAAGTATTGCCTTCTTTTTTTACACCCTATTAGGAGGCGCAGATTTTGGTGCAGGAATCATTGAATTATTTACTGGCAACAAAAGTATACGTCCTATTTACAAAGCAATTGCTCCAGTATGGGAAGTCAACCATATGTGGCTTATCCTTGCAGTGGTGATTATATTTAATGGTTTTCCACCTATTTATACACAGATGTCCATCTCTTTACACATTCCTTTATTTATAATTCTGATGGGAATTGTTTTAAGAGGGACTGCCTTTACGTTTAGACATTATGACACACATGTTGATGGAACACACGTGTATTATCATTGGATTTTTCGTATTTCTAGTTTGGTAACTGCGATATTTCTTGGTGTAACCTTAGGAGCGATGATGTATGGGAAAATAGATAACGATCCTAGTTCTAATTTTCAAGCACAATTTATTGCGCCTTGGTTCAACTACTTTTGTTTTAGTGTAGGAATTTTTGTGGCTTTAATTTTTGCCTACATTGCTAGTATTTTTATCCTTGGAGAAGCGATAGAAGCCAAGCAAGTCAAATTTTATGCTGTCCTTGCCAAGCGTTTTTCTATTAGTATGATAATGGTTGGTTCTATTGTATTATTCTTAGCTTATTTTAACGAAGTTCCTTTTTTTACCTTAGCACTATCCTCTCCTATTAGTTGGGCTGCCTTTATTGGAGCAAGTATTTTGCTTCCTGTCATTTGGATCGCTATTAACAAACAACAGTTTCAGCGAATTAGAGTTTTAGTTGCTGCTCAAGTAGGCTTAATCATGTTGGGCTGGGCTGCTGCACAAGTTCCAATTCTCATTCACATGAAAGACGGCAAGCATTTAACATTATACAATGCTGTTGCTCCTAAAGCGACCTTGTATTATTTGACAATTGCTTTGGTTGTTGGCTCTTTACTTATTTTTCCTTCTATTTATTATTTGTTTAGAATTTTTAAGTTCAAACCTTGATAAAGAAAGGCTTGCCCAATCCTATAGTTGATTAGACAAGCCTTTTTTTTGCATTTGACTGCTTATATTTACCCTTTCACAAATTTCTTAGAGACCGCCATGTCTTTACTAAAGACCGTAATCACATAAATACCACTAGGCTCATTTCCAAAGTGAATTTGTTGTGTATGTGTTTTAACCTGACTTAATTCTTGCCAGAAAACTTGCTGACCTAAAGCATTATGAATTACAATTTCTACCTGTTCTTGTGTTTGTAAAAACTCGATGTCTAACAAAAATTTATCCTTGATTGGATTTGGATTGATTGAAATTTTTGCATTGTTATCAATCTCCGTCACACTCACGTTATTAACTACCATAACATTCAAGGTATCCGAATCGCTACAAGCACCATTGTTAATGGTTAAAATAACTTGTTGCACTCCATCTGTTGTAAATGTAAAATTAGGATCTGCTTGTGTAGATGTTGTTCCATCAGGGAACGTCCAAGAATAAGAACCTGCATTTAGAGAATTGGTAGAGAAAAAGCTTGCCAAACCTCCTTGATTTAGATAAACAGTTGTTGCACTAGCAGAAGCTACAGCTGTTGGAGCATTCGCATTATTTACGACTGCTGTTATACTAGTTTGAACGCCTAAACCATCTCGTACATTAATGGTATATGTTCCTGTTGGAAGATTATCAAATACAGAGATTCCTTGATACGCACCACCATTAAAACTATAAGTAAAGTTACCGTCGCCTCCTAATGCTGTTACAGAAATCGCTCCATCTGAAAGACCACAAGTAGCTGGTGTAATTACACTACCAGCCACCAAAGGCGTCGCTTGATTCACACAAAATACTGTTGTATCCAAGTTTCCATAAGAAGATCCAATCGCTAAAGTATCCCCAAGAGCATCTGTTAACACATAAAATCCATTTCCATTTCCACAACAAAGACCATTCCCTCCTATATCTTTCATAACAAAAGTATAACAGCCTTGTGCCAAACAAATTGGCTTTTCTACCAACTGATTCGCTTGGCTTCCCAAGGCAAATAAAGGACTAGAGTACAGAATACTTCCTGTATTATCAGTCAACTCCCAAGATACATCTATAGGGCTATAATCTAATTGTATACTCAAATCTAATACGTTTGGCTGATAACTAACAGGTATAGACTTAGTTATACTATCCATACCATTCATATTCTGAACAATTAAAGTTACATTATACACTCCTGTAGAAGGATATACAACCTTAGGGTTTTGTTTCGTAGAACTACTGGGGCTTCCTCCAGGGAAATACCAAGTCCAACTTGGAGCATGATCTATCGATACATCCGTAAATTCAATAGAGTCTGTTGTACAGATTTGGCTATTGCTAAATCCAAAATTAGCTGTTGGTGGAGTTGTTACAGGTTGTTTGATTGGTGATTCCCAAAGACCACGCCCATAAGTACCTGCACGTATTTTTCCAATGGTATAATTAATTTCCAAATCATTTACAATTACATTCGGCAAGCCCGCAGAGTAATATTGCCAACCAGCCAACAAAGTATCTGTATAATAAATGCCCACATCTGTTCCAATGTAAATTCCATCTGCTGAACCATCTTGATAAATCAAACAATTTACTGGAATATTAGGTAAATTACTTGAAATATTAGTCCAAGTCGTTCCTCCATCTTCCGTTAGGTAAACTTTTTGTCCAATTTGTATTCCAGAAAAGGTTACCCAAACTTTTAGTGGTTGAGTAGGATGTACCGTTATAGATGAGATAGCTGAATTCGGCAACCCTGTTGTAATATCATTCCAAGTAGATCCACTATTGGATGTTCCCCAAATTTGACTGTACGTACTCGCATAAAAATGAGTATAACCATCTGATGGTGCTATTGCCAAATTTCTCAACAAACCACCTCCCAAACCAAAAGAAGAAATTGGACTGTCTGAATTTCCTTTATCCAAGGTCAAATAGACCTCATCATAACCTGCCAACAACATATCATTATCTTGTGGATTCATAACCAATGGTGTTACCCAAGCCCCGTCGCCAGATCTTGTTGGGAATATTCCTGAGAAATTATACCCCCCATCATCCGAGCGTCTAAAGCTACCATATTGAGAACTAGTATACATCACCAATGAGTCAAGAGGAGAAATCAATGTTTCCATCCCATCAGCACCATTCGTGTGCAAGGCTACTCCGTTATTAATTAGATTACAACCATTATCTTGTGTTCCTCCTATGATTTTGTGCGGTACTTGCTCCGATCCTCCAATACGATAAAACTGAGTAATACTCAACCCATCTGATAAATCAGCAAAACTATTTCCGCCATTCGTAGACTTAAAAATACCTCCATCACTTCCACAATACAAGCGATTGCCAAACATTTCTAGAGCGTGAATATCTGCATGAGTATACCCCACACTTGGAGGAAAGTACCAATGTGATTTTATACTATAAGTAACTCCACCATCTGTAGATTTCCAAACATTGATTCCTCCAATATAAATTTCTTCGGCATTAGTTGGAGAGGCAGCAATCGCTAAATCGTACCAACTTTGTCCTGAAGTGGTATTGGCTCCAGTCATATCATAAGCAAAAATATTCGGTGTATTTGCCTGCAAGGCAAATGATGTTCCACTATTTGTAGAACGATATAAACCATAAAAGCTAGCATCTGCTTCACTTCCACAGACAAAGTAGACATAATCTGGATTTGCTGCTGTAACCGCTATTTCTGCACGATTAATATTTGCTGCTGTTGGTAGCCCTACGTTCACCAAACTCCATGATGTTCCACCATTTGTTGTTCGATAGACTGTTTTATTCGCAACATAAATCGTATTTGGATCTCCAGGTTTTAGCTCCATATCTCGCCAAATTCCTGTACGCAACAACGTCCATGTCGCCCCGCCATCTGTACTTTTATGACAACCTGTAGAAGATGCTAAAAAGATAGTATTGTGGTCTACAGGGTGAATAATAACTTTATAAATTTTCGATCCAAAAATAGACGCTGAAGCAGGTGTTACTTCTGCCCATGTAGCTCCTCCATCTATAGTCTTTAACAATCCTATACTATAGGTATCATTAGCATCGTCATCTCCTGTACCAATATAAATAACATCACTATTCGTATAATCAATAGCAATAGCTGAAACTCCTAAAGATTGTAAGTCATCTGTTAAAACAGTCCATGTTGCTCCCGCATCTGTTGACTTCCAACAACCTCCTGCTGGTGCTCCTATATACAAGGTATTTACATCATTTGGGTCTTCTGCAACTGCATTGACACGACCATTTCCAGGATTATAAGAAGAGGTTGTCCAAGAGTAAGGTCCCATTGGTGTCCAATTCGCATTTCTAGCACCAGAACTAGTCCTTGGATAAGTTCGCTCAAAGCGTAAATGCTCTTTCCAAGTATGATTTTCTGGAGGACGCATTCCATGTGGAAATACTCTAGGTTCCCAAAAAGCTTCCCATCGTTTATATTGTTTCCATCCATTCCCTCTTACATAAGGTCGATTTCCCCAAGCCGTTTCAAAGTCTTGCTGAATGGTATAAAAATTCACAGAGCGATCTTGCATTTTATCGACCCACGATTGTGATTTCAAAGAAGAGGATATTAATACACATAAAATGACACACAGCCAGATTGATACCGATTTCATTTATTAAAATATTTTTTGTTTAACAATGGAATTATTAGACTAAGTAGTCTTTATTGGTGGGGACAGAACAAAATTACTAAAAAGCAATGAAGTAATCATTTTTATTTTGTCATAATTATTAATAACAGTTCTTTGATTTTTTTGTTTTTTAACAAAAATCAATTGACTAAAGTAGAATCTCGTCCACCCAAACAATATAGATAGCCATTTCTAGAAGCAATATAGAGTTTTCCTGCATCTACAACAGGAGTAGATTCACAACGTATTTTTGCTTTTTCTAGCAAACTAAAATTCATTTCTTCATCAAAGTTAAACAAATAAATACCTTTATAGGTTGCAGCAATTATTTTATCCTGAACAATAATTGGTGTAGAAATAGAGGGACCTGTTTTATATTTAAACAGTAATTCTGGTTGCAAAAAGAAGTGTATACTATCAAAAGTTGCTTTAGAAACCTCTTTGTTGATGTTATCGGTATTAACAACATACATAAAACCGTCAATAGCGGTAAATACAGCAATATTAGGGCTATTGACTTGCTTATAGGCATAATTAATTCCTGTCGAGCCAATAACGCCTCCATCCCAAGTTGAAAAAGATTTGTCCTCTGTTGGAAAAAACCATTCCACAGCTTCTGTTGGTTTCTTTTTTGGATTGAGCTTCAAAACACCTCCTTGTCCTTTGATGTATTGTTTCTCTATCGTAATCAACAAGCAACTATCTTGCGTTACAACAGGAGAACCATCAATATCTGAACCTACAAAATAATCCCAATCAATGCTATCCGTATCCAAATTATAACCCCAAATATGCCCAGAACCAGAAGCAATATATATTCGATTATTTAACAAGGTTGGAGAGGCTTCTGTGACTAAATTTCTTCCATGTTTTAGTAAATCACTTTTCAAATAAAGAGTATCTGTGTCTTTATGTATTTTGGGTTGTAATAAACCATTTTTTAAACGAGCGTGTGCAGGGTTAGGATCAAAGATAGTAAAGATGCTATTTTCCAATCCAATGTAAGCAGTATCATTAAGTACCAAAGCAGAGGCATCTACGTCACGGCTATAACTAGCCGTTAGAGTGCTATTCAAACGCCAAAGTTCTTCTCCTGTAAATAGCGAAATAGCTCGATAGCTTGGAATGCTTGTCGCATAGGTACTTTTTCCTGCTCGACTCCCTTGTAAAATAACACAAAAATTTTTTAAAGAATCTGCTTGGTGATTTAACCACAAGCTACCTGTTCCTTTAATTACATCATCATATTGATATTGCCAAATTAGAGCGCCTGTTTGAGCATCAATTTTTTTGAGATGATGATCGTAAGCCCCTTGTATCAAATACTTTTTCCCATTTTCCACCACCAATAGAGGTTGTCCTGTCCAACCAGCTCCTTTCCATATTTTCAACTCAGTTCCTACTTTGGTTGTCCCATGTCCCAATTTGTGTTTCCATAAAGTAGTCAACTGATTAGGAGCACTATCGCCATAATAATTTCGCATATTATTATGCAAAAAACTAGCATTTAACAACTCTAAATTGTAAGCATTTCCATTTTGTGTTTCAAAACTGCCTTTGTAAGGATTGGGAAGTGACGGGGATTTTGGTATTATAGAAGAAGAGATGTTGTCTGGGTTTCGTTTAGGTTTAGGGTGTAATTGTTCTAGATGTAATTGATAAATTAAGATAACAATACATCCTATTGTAATAACAATGACCCCAATTAAAACCTTGATTGACCTGTCCATTTGTCTTGAATTTCAACTGAAAGTAGGATTTTTATACTAAAAAAACATTTTTTCAAAACATTACTTTTCAGAAAAACAAAATCTTTGTTTTAAAACAATCATGTAAGCGTCTATGTCTAGCATAGATAATAAGTAAGTATTGTTATAGATTTTAGGAATAGCGATGCGAAAAATGAAATAATATGAGCACATTGTTTAAAAAATCAGCCATCAATAAGTTATTATTTATTTAGATCATGTACTTAGCAAAAGAAAATACTTAACTTTGGTTAAAGAAATTATTAAACAAAATAGAAGTAAAAGAATTATGCGTAGCATTACTCCTGGTGAAATAGAAACTAAAGATTTGCATCAATTTATATTAGGTGCTGTAGCTCCAAGACCAATTGCTTTTGTCAGTACAATGGACGAAAAAGGGGTTGCCAATATTGCGCCTTATAGTTTTTTTAATGCCTTTAGCTCCAATCCTCCTGTTTTAGTGTTTTCATCTAATAGACGTGTAGCAGACAATACAACAAAAGATACGCTACACAATATTGAATTGAATCAAGAACTGGTTGTAAATGTCGTCAATTATTCGATTGTACGACAAATGGCATTGGCTAGTATTTCTTATCCTTCGGATGTTAGCGAATTTGCAAAGTCTGGCTTAACACCTTTAGCTTCTGAAATGGTAAAACCACCAAGGATCAAAGAATCTCCTGCTCACTTTGAATGTAAGGTAAGCGAAATCATCACCTTAGGGGAACATGGGGGTGCAGGGCATCTTATAATATGTCAGGTATTAAAATTGCATGTCAGTGAAGAAGTCCTAGATGGCAACAGAATCAATCCACATAAAATGGATTTGGTAGGTAGAATGGGTCGTACACATTATGTTAGAGCCAGTGGTGCCAATATTTTTGATATTTACCAGTCTGTTGTAAAATTAGCCTTGGGTTTTGATGAGTTGCCACCACATTTAACCAATAGTACTGTTCTGACAGGAAATGACTTGGCACAAATTGCAGGTTTATATGAGTTTCCTAAAGATGAGTTGATTCAAGAATTGTTGATGAGTAAGGAAGTACAAGAGGTATTAATTAGTGCAGAAGCTCCTGACGATACGATGTTGGAAGGTTTGCACAAATTAGCAAAAAAGGCATTGGACGAAGAGAATCCAGAAAAAGCATTTGGTTTGGCTATGCTTTACGAAGCTATAGGGTAGTTAATTTAATTCATACTCTGTGGCTTTTCTAGGCTTTTATCAAAAAATATCTTATATTATTTTAATTATCAACAATCAGCTCTTTAAAACAAATTACTGATAATCAATTTAATAAAATCCTGCCAGGACCACAAAATAGCAGTGTAGCTAAGTATTGTTTAATAAAACAAGGTAATTATGGAACATACAGAAAATTTAAACGAATGGTTACCGAGACACATTCGGAAATTAGTCGCTTCTAAGGCTGCCTTGGCAAAAGAACCTATCCTAAAAGAAGGCTTCTTAAATGCCCATCGCCCTACTGGTTTATATGGAACCGTTGGTACGGACGAAGATCACAGTAGCCGCCCAGACATCAAAGCAACTCGACTCAAAGAAGAGTTGGCGACCTATATTGGCTTGGACGTCAATCAAATTTGTATTGGGAATGGTTCTACAGAATTGATTGATTTGGTCATTCGCACCTTCTGTAATCCTGGGCAAGATCACATCTTGGGATTTAAGCCATCAAATGCTAGAATGGAACACTTTGCTCAGATGCATGCTCTTGAAGTTGATTTATTAGAATTAGGGCATAACTTTGAAATGCCTATTTATGAGGTACGTAAAAGCATTTCAGATGCCACCAAAATTCTTTTTATAGAGAACCCAAACCATATTACAGGTTCTTGTTTTGCTAATTTTGACATTGTAGATATTGCGACTAGTTTTGATGGAATTGTTGTTATAGATGAATCTGCGATTGACTATACTCCCGATCAAAGTTTGGTTTCTATTCTCAAAGATTGTTCGAATATTATCATCATTCAGAGCTTTTCTAGAGCTTGGGGCTTAGCAGGTTTACCGATAGGAATGGCTTATGCTAGTCCAGAAATTATTAAGGTATTAAACTTACTTAAACCACTTTTCTCTGTTAATACGGCAGCACAAAAAATGGCAACCAAAGCACTGTATGTCGCCGATCAAAAAGAGCGAATTGTTGCTAAAACAATCGAAGAGCGCGAACAGGTTAAGACTGCCTTGGAAAAACTACCTGCTGTTTTAGAAGTTTTTGAAAGCGAAACCAATACGCTTTTAGTCAAAGTGGAAGATGCCAACATAATGACACAGCATCTCAAAAAAGAAGAACTTATCCACGTTTTAAATGTTTCTAATTTGCCAGGTCTAGACAATTGTATTCGTATTACGATTGGAAAAGGCCTAGACAATATGCGTTTGGTCAAAGCATTTAAAGATATGCCTTCCAAAACAGCTGGAACTCGTCTATTCTGGAAAGCTTTTTCGGGCACTTTGCGTCAAGCAAGTTCCTTTTTAGGCGTTTTCAAAAAAATATTAGGCGTTTAAACCTTCTTTTTTAGTATAAAAAGCTCGTCTTTGGCAAATTAAGCTAAAAACGAGCTTTTTTTTGTGCACTTACTTCTGTACTTTTGTAGTATCAAAAAAATCAATCAAATTAAAAAAATGCGAATTATATTATTTACAGGCAAAGGTGGAGTTGGAAAAACAACGACTGCTGCTGCAACTGCCTTACAATGTGCAAAAAAAGGATTAAAAACATTAGTTGTTTCTACCGATCCTGCACACAGTTTGTCGGATGCACTCAATGTAGAACTCAAACCAGAACCAACGGTTATCTCAGACAATCTTTGGGGGCAAGAATTTGATGTTTACTACTCTATGAAAAAGAATTGGGAAAGTATGCGTCACCTAATGCTTTCTATTTTCAAATGGCGAGGGGTGGACAATGTCGTTGCAGAAGAATTATCTGTATTGCCAGGAATGGAAGAAGCCTCTGCTTTTTTGTGGATTGAAAAATATTACCAAGAGCAATTTTATGATGTGTTAATCATAGATAGTGCTCCAACTGGAGAAACATTGACTTTATTAACCCTACCTCAAGTGATGCAATCTTGGTTAACTAAAGCATTTCCTGGGCAAAAGCTAGTCATTAAAACAGTTGGTAAGATTCTAAAAAAAACGAAAGGAATTCCATTAGAAGAAGGTTATGAAGAGTTGCAAAATTTATTTAATAAATTGGAGACTGTTCAAAAAATCATGCTTAATCCAGAAATTTGCTCTATTCGTATTGTAGCCAATCCTGAACGCATGGTTATTCAAGAGGCAAAACGAGCGTATACCTACCTCAACTTGTATGGTTATAATGTAGATGCTGTTGTTGTGAATAGAATTTTGCCCGAATTAGCAGGAGGCGTTGGCTCTGTATTCGAACAATATGTCCAATCTCAAGGCAAGTACCTCCAAGATATTGAAGAAAGCTTTCAGCCTTTGCCTATTTTTAAAGTAGAGCATCAAGGACAAGAAGTTTTTGGTTTAGAACTATTAGAAAAAATTGCGCTGGCTATTTATAAAGAAGTGGATCCTTCTGAAATTTTTCATAAAGAAAGCCCTTTCAAAGTAGAAGAGTATCCTGATTATTACAAAATATCTATGTACCTACCATTTATTGGAGTAGAAGAATTTAGCTTGGAAAAATATGGCGATGAATTAGTTATCAGTATTGGTGGACGCAAAAAAAGTGTCTTGCTCCCTCGATTTGCCAATTTCTTAGATTTGGATGGGCACGCATTTAATGATTCTTGGCTACATATTCGATTAAAAAAAGGATAAGATGAAACTAACTTGGATTTGTAAATCATTTGAGGGCTTGTCGGGGCTAGAGGTTTATGCTATTGGTCATCTACGTCAAGAGGTTTTTGTGGTTGAGCAAGATTGTCCTTATCTAGATTTTGATAATTTAGATCAAATTTGTGCTCATGTCATGGCTTTCAACGAACAGAACGAATTGATGGCTTACACTCGATTGGTTCCTAAGGGTGGTTCTTATGAAAACGATATTTCTATTGGTCGAGTTGTTACTAGTCCCAAAGCAAGGGGCAATGGTTTTGGGCGCTTATTGATGGAAAAATCAATGGATTATTGTTGGGACCTGTGGGGCAAACAAAATATTCGGATCTCTGCTCAAGATTATCTACTAAAGTTTTACACAAATTTGGGATTTAGAGATACTGGCAAGAAATATTTAGAAGATAATATTCCACACACACAGATGTATTTGGAGGTTTAATTCTACTTTTCGACTCAAATATGATGTTCAAACTATCCTTTTTTTTGTTTACTAACGTTTCTAAAAGCAAAACAAAAACACAATGAACCTATGCATTGATGTAGGCAATACACAAGTAAAACTAGGAGTTTATGATTCCAATAATTCCTTATTGTGGTTCTCTAAACATCCAGAATTAACGATAACAGTTTTAGACGCCTTATTTTCAAAATTTGAAATAAAGCAAGCTATTTTGTCTTCTGTCCGAGTAGAACATCGTGTTGTTTTAGAATTTTTGAAGACGCAATTAAAAACAGTACTTCAATTGTCTTCTAAAACAAAGGTGCCACTTCAGAGTCAATATCAAACTCCTAAAACCTTAGGAAATGATCGACTAGCGGCAGTAGTTGGAGCGAATGCTCTATATCCTAATGAAGGTGTTTTAGTCATGGATTCGGGCACTTGCATTACTTATGACTTTGTCTCTTCTGATGCAACCTATATGGGAGGAAGTATCTTGCCTGGTATCAACATGAGATTTCAAGCGTTGCACGAATTGACCGCAAAATTACCTTTAATAAAACAAGAGTATTTAGATAGTTTTATTGGCACTTCCACAAAAACTTCTATACAAACGGGAGTTCTTTATGGTGTTTTGCACGAGCTTAAGGGATTTAAATGGCAATATGAACGAGAATTTGGCAATATTAAGGTCATTGTGACAGGTGGCGATGCATCTTATTTTGAAAGTCAACTTAAAAATGAGATATTTGCGCAGCCTAAACTAGTTTTGATAGGTTTGAATACAATTTTAAATTATAATCTACAATAGATTTGACACAGTTGGCGGTTTTTATTTTTATAATAAAGCCTGCTTGTACAATTGTTTGTTAGGAAATCAGAACCATTTTATTGGTAAATAAAATGGTTCTAAGATGTTTTTTATTTTTTTGCAAAAAAAACTCAACAAATAATTCATAAAAACAACAACTGACAACTCAAAAATAAATTTTCATGCAACAGCTTTTTAAGCAGACATTTACACCATTCTTAGTGCTCCTTTTGATTGGAACGATGGTAACCGCTTCTTTTGGACAATATTCTAGAGGAAACTCACCTTATTCTCGTTATGGCTTGGGAGATTTAAAAGGATCTCTTTTCACGCCTAACGCCTCTATGAGTGGCGGTTTGTCCGCAACCTACCGTAGTTACTGGGATATTAACTTGACCAATCCTGCTTCTTTAGGAAAGTTACGTTATACATCATTTCAGTTGGGCTTAGATTATCGACACAGTGAATTATCAGAAAAAAACACGGGTTTAACTGCTCAAGCAGACAATGGGAACTTGACTTATTTAACCTTAGCGTTTCCCATTACAAAAAGTTGGGAAGTGATGCGTGACACCCTTCGAAGAGGCGTTCCAGTACAATGGGGTATGGCTTTTAGCTTGATGCCTTATAGCCAAGTTAATTATGATGTTGCTGTCACTAGAACCGTCGGTAATATTCCAAATGTACTATTTAACTATACAGGAGAAGGCAATAAGTATCGTGTCAACTGGTCTAATGGAGTCACTTACAAAGGATTTTCAGCAGGACTAAATGCAGGTTTGTTATTTGGTAAAATTAGCAACAGTACTTATATTGACTTTCAAGATAGTGCTTATGCCTTGGCTTATGACGAGCTATTGGTCGTTGAAGAAAACGGTGTTGGATTTATTTGGGATTTGGGTTTACAATATGAATATGTGATCAAGTCCAAAAACAAAATTACTTCTCCTGATCCAAACTTTAGTATTGACAACAAACTAACCATTGGGCTTTATGCTGGTGGCGTTTCAGATATTATTACAACTTCTAGTCAACAATATACAAGAGTTGGAACCTACCATCCTGTTGATTCTATTCAAAATTCTACTAATATTAAGGGAAGTTTAAATATGCCCATCAAAATTGGAGGAGGGGTTTCCTTTGGCAAGGATTTAGGTCTCTTGGTAGGAGCCTCTTATGAGACAGAGATGTGGTCTATGTTCCGTAGAAATGGCGAAGCAAGTCCTAATTTGTCTAACTCGCATCGATTTGCAGTTGGTTTACAAATTGTACCTGACTTTGCAGATTACACGAGCTACTTCAATCGGATTCGCTATCGTGTAGGAGCACATTATGGCTTAGATGCCCGTACATTTGTTGCTTCCAATGGAACAAGTTACCAGTTAATGGACTATGGTTTATCTGTTGGAGCTGGTTTTCCAATGCGTCCTCCCAAAGCAAAAAGTATCTTAGGTTTTGTAAATCTTGGATTTGATGTTGGATACTTGGGACATCCTGAATTGATTGGCGATGTTTATTTCAAAGTTAATCTTGGATTTGCCTTGAATGCTAGTGGATGGTTTGACCGTTCTAAATTTAGATAAAAAAGAAATTTTACAAGATGTCAATCACTTTAAAAGTGGTTGACATCTTACTTTTAGTTCCTTTTAACATTTACTACCCACCAAGAAAAGGAGTGTTTGCATCTAGTTTAGTATAGTTCGTTCCCCGCCAACTATAAATTAAACTATATGATCCTTTTTTCTTATCGCAATTACCTATTAATTATCCTTACCATGCTTTCTGGCAATTGCCTACAAGCACAATGCAACTCTTGGGAAGCTTATCCTAATGGTATAGAACAAGCAAAAGAACAACATATTCTTTATCGAGATTTATTTAATAGCAAACAATATCAAAAAGCTTTTCCTATTTGGAAAAATCTCTTTCAGAGTGTTCAATCACCTAAAGAAGCATCTAGTAGACATTTTAAAGATGGAATCAAGTTCTATTACACATTTGCTAAAGCACAAAATAGTATTGAAACAAAGGCTGCTTATGTCGATACCATCATTGATTTATATCAACAGCAAGAAAATTGCTTGGGAGAGAAAGCTTCTGATAAAGTTTGGCTAGGTTATCATTTGTATTCCTTGCAAGCAAAACCAACTATGGCCATTGAAGCTTTTGAAGCAGCACTTTTATTAGATGGCAAACAAACGGCTAGTACGGTCATTTTTCCAATGGCGCAATTATCTGTTTATCTACATCAAAAAAAACATCCTAAGTTCACCAAGGAATATTTAACTAATTTATACCACCAACTTAAAGAATTAGCGGAGACGAACAATATACCTACCTATCTTAAGAAGTGGGAAAAGGCAGAACAGGAATTCTTAAGAATACAAGAAACTTTGAATTCCATTTGGGACTGTGCCTTTTATGAGAATTACTGGAAACCACTCTACTGGAAGGATTCTAATAACATACAACAGAATGAAGAAATGTTAAAAATATTAGGTAAAAATTGTGGTAGGGAAACTCCTTTTTATACACAGATTCTGCGACATCAAGAATATCTAAAACTTATGAATTGTGGTCTACTTAATTTAACTACTTATCAACAAGGAAATCATCAAGAAAAACGTGCTCGTTATTTTCTAAAAAATGGCGACTCACTTCAATACAAAATTTATAGAGAGAAAGCTTTTGAATTGTACGAAGAAGCCATTAATAACAAGAATACTACCTTAACAGCCAAAGAAACCGCAGAACTTGCTTACCGAATTGCTTACGAAGCCTACCAAAGGGAAGATTTCTCAAAATCCAGAAAATGGTGCCGAACAGCTTCTCTACATCAACCCAATTGGGGAGAACCTTATATTTTGGTCGGTACGTTATATGCTAGTAGCTATTCGAGGTGTACAACAGGCAACCCACATGGTTTGGATGGAAAAGTAGCCATTTGGGTCGCCTTAGATGAATGGAGAAAAGCAAAAAAAGTTGACCCTAATTCAAAAGATAAGGTCAATCGAAAAATAAAGCGTTATCAAAAATATTTACCTCCCTATAAAGATGTTTTTATACATTCACTAAAGAAAGGCGATGCCTATACTGTCGGCTGCTGGATTCAACAAAAAACAACCATACAAGTTATAGAAGAGTAAGTTTGTTATTCTTATAATAATAAACGATGAAGCTAGAAAAGCTTTTAGGTGTTTACATCAATTTTTGTTACTTTTGCACCGCACTTTGGTTAGGATTTTAAAAGTCTGATTTGCAAGCTTTTAGTCTACACTATAGCCAATTCAGATTATTATGGCACGCTTTTGGACTTTTATAAGACAGAAACCTGTGGGTTTAAATTAGAACTAGAACTTAAATTAAGAATAAAAAATACGAATAGTTATGTTAGAAAAATGGAAATCTCTTTTAAAATTCGGTTCAGCGTTATCTCTTACAATTTTGATGGCGGGACAAGCTTCTGCCCAATGTGAGTCTTGGGAAGCTTATCCTAAGGGTAAAGAGACTGCCCAGCAGCAACATGTTTTGTATAGAGATTTATTTAAGTCTAAAAAATATAAAGAAGCCTTTCCTATTTGGGAGGAGTTGTTTGCAACCGTAAAAATTCCTTTGCCTGCAAAGACGACTCACTTTAGTAATGGTATTACTATGTATAAAACCTTTGCTAAAGAGGAAAAAGACAAAGTAAAAAAGAAAGAATACCTAGCAAAAATGATGGACTTATACGAGCAAATGGCGGCTTGTTTAGGAGAAAAGTCAAAAGATAGAGCTTGGGAAGGGTATTATATTTACTCTGCTCGTGGTAGCTCTGAAACAGCCATTGAAAAATTTGAAAGAGCCATCGAATTGGGGAAAAATGAAACGGATGAAATGGTATTTGTTCCGATCACTCAATTAACCGTTTATTTATTCCAAAAGAAACATCCTAAATTTACAGCTGATTATATGCGTGCTTTGCATAAACAGCTAAAAGGTATTGCTGAACACAATATCAAGAACAATGAAAAAGAAGCAAAGAAATACCAAGCAAAATGGGAAAAAGTAGAGGCTGAATTTGCAAAAATTGGTGGTGCAATTTGGGGTTGTGATTTCTATGTAGATCAGTACAAACCTAAATTTGAAGCAGACAAAACCAATATGGAGCAAAACGCTGAAATTCTAGATGTTATCAAGAAAAAATGTGGCGAAGAAAATGAGTTTTATATTGAAGTAATCACCATTTACCAACCTTATGCTGATTCTATACAGTATGAAGCTGATAAAGCAGCTTTTGAAGGGCTTTGTAACCTAAGAAAAGGTAAATTCCGTGAAATGGAATCTAGAAAATTCAAAAAAGCAGGAGATGAAGAAGCTGCTGAAAAATACAAAGAAGAAGCTTTTGATTGGTACGAAAAATCATTGACCGATCCAATTACAGAAGAATGTAAAACTACTGAAGAGGACAAAGGTGAATTGGCTTATCGTATTGCTTACCAATATTTTGGAAAAGGTGCTTACAGTAAAGCAAGAAGCTTATGTTACAAAGCAGCAGAATTCAAATCTGGTTGGGGGGAGCCTTATATGCTAATCGGAAATATGTATGCTTCTAGTGGAAAACGTTGTTCTGGTGGTGCTGGTACAGGATGGGACGCTCAAGTAGTTGCATGGGCTGCAATGGATATGTGGGCAAAAGCAAAAAGTGTTGACTCTAGTGTTGCCTCAAAAGCAAACAGCAGCATTTCAAAATACAAAAAATACTTACCAACAAAAGGAGATATTTTCCAACGTGGATTAAAAGAGGGCGGAAGCTATAAAGTTGGATGTTGGATCGGAGCGACAACAACTATTCGCTCTAGTGGAGAGTAAAAATCATATATAAATTAACACTACAGGTAATATTATTGAAACAAAAGTCATCCAATACGGATGGCTTTTGTTTTTTATACTTGTTTTAATAGGACAAATGCTGTTGAGTATTACGGAAGTAAGCGTTTCTTTCCCAAATCTACCATTTTTTGTTAGTTTTGTAAGAAGCTAATTAATACATCACTAGAAAATAGAACCATCTAAAAAGGATTCCATATTTGTTTTACTTTAGGATTGTCAATAAATCTATAAATTATAAGCCAAATGGAAATGAATTACACAATGTGTTCGCATAAAATATCAAAAAACAGACAATAGATGACCCACAAACACTTAATTACTTTAGTTGCCGTTGCCTTGTTTTGGACAGCATGTACAACGAATAGTAGAATCATCACTGTTGATTATACGGTTGAGAATCGAGATTTGGATACCGTTTCAGTAACGGCTTCTAGAACATCCAATTTTGAGCGTCCTGTTTATAATCCTAGTGCTACGCGCACCAATGATTTGTTGCATACCAAACTAGATGTTTCTTTTGATTGGGAAAAACAATACTTGAATGGAAAAGCCGTCTTGGAACTAAAACCCATTTTCAAACCAACAAATGAAGTTCGTTTGGATGCAAAAGGTTTTGACATTCACAAAGTAGCCATGATTGGCTTTGCTGGACAAACGCCCCTACAATACAAGTACGAGAACAACAAAGATCTCTATATTACTTTAGACCGCACTTACAAGGCAAATGAAGTCTATCGACTATATATCGTATATACTGCCAAGCCCAATGAGTTACCAATTGGAGGTAGTGAGGCGATTACTTCTGACAAAGGGCTTTATTTTATCAATCCTTTAGGAGAAGAGAAAGACAAGCCACAACAGATTTGGACACAAGGTGAGACCGAGTCTAGTTCTTGTTGGTTTCCGACCATTGATCGTCCAAACGAGCGTTGTACACAAGAGATTTTTATGACGGTGGAAGATCGATTCAAAACTTTATCAAACGGTAACTTGGTTAATTCTGTTGATAATGGAAATGGAACTCGTACCGATTATTGGAAAATGGATTTGCCACACGCTCCTTATTTATTTGCAATGATCGTAGGTGAATTTTCTGTTGTATCCGAAGAATGGAACAATAAATTGTTGCAATACTTTGTAGAGCCTAAGTATGAAAAAGATGCCAAGGCAATTTATAAGAATACGCCTGAGATGTTGACCTTTTTCTCTAATAAATTAGGCGTAAGTTATCCTTGGCCTAAATATTCTCAAGTTATTGTTCGAGATTATGTCTCTGGAGCAATGGAGAATACAACGGCTGTGATTTTTGGCGACTTTGTTCAAATGACGGCTCGTGAATTGATTGATAATGGCGACTTAAACGAATCTATCGTTGCGCATGAAATGATGCATCATTGGTTTGGAGATTTAGTGACTTGCGAAAGTTGGGCAAACCTTCCTTTAAACGAATCTTTTGCTAATTATAGTGAATACCTTTGGTTTGAACATAAGTATGGTAAAGATGCTGCTGATTATATTCGTAAGAATGAAATTGATGGCTACATGAATCAAGCTATTATTGGTGCTGATCAGCATCCTTTGATTTATTATGGTTATGCGGACAAAGAAGATATGTTTGATGCCCATAGTTATAATAAAGGGGGAACGATCTTGCATATGTTGCGTAATTATCTTGGAGATGCTGCTTTTTTTGCTGGTTTGAAAAAATATTTGGAAGATAATAAATACCAAGCGGCGGAAGTACACAACTTGCGTATGGCTTTTGAGAAAGTGACTGGAGAGGATCTAAATTGGTTCTTCAATCAATGGTTCTTTACGGCTGGACATCCTGACCTAACGATTACCAAAGTCTACGACCAAACTACGCGCACTATAAAAGTAACCGTTAAGCAAACTCAAAACTATAAAGAAAGTACGGTCTTTATTCTACCCTTTGCAATTGATGTTTATACAACAATGGGAGGAAAAGCACAGCGTACCAATGTTGTCATGACAGAACAAGAGCAAACCTTCTCTATTTACACAGGTAGTGAACCTATTTGGGTAGGAGTAGATGCCGATCGTGTTACCTTGGGAAAACGCAAATACAAACAAAATAAAGAGGAATTGATTCGTCAATTCAAGCTAAGCAAGCATTACCAAAATCGCTATGAAGCGTTAAAAGAGTTGAGATATTCTCAAGATAAAAATCCTGATGTTCAACAATTATTTGTAGAAGCTTTAAAAGACCCATTTTGGTCTATTCGTGAACAAGCAGTTGATGCGATTAACATTGATCCAAACAATCAGTTGTTGATTAATCAATTGATTGACTTAGCGAAAAAAGATCCTCGTTCTCAAGTTCGTCGAGCAGCAATGGAACGTATCGGAGGTTTGGAGGATGCTAAGTACTTGGATGTTGCTAAAAATGCAGTAGACAAAGAACAATCTTACATTGTTATTTCTGCGGCTTTACAAGCTATTTATCGAGTAGATCCTGCTTTAGGTGCAGAGTATGCAGAACGTTTGAAGAAGGAAGATAATATTTCTATCTTATTGGGAATTGCAGCCATTTTTGAAAAAACAGGAGACAAAAAACACATTCCGTTTTATGAAAGTAACTGGCAAAAAACAGATAACTATGCTCGTTTTACTTTCTTTAATAGTTATGCTGCTTTATTAGAAAATACCAAAGATGAAAACTTAGTAAGAGAGAAAATTAACTACTTTAAAGGTATTGCTACCAATCAAGATGTCTCACAATGGGGACGTTATGCTGCGTCTAATGGTTTGAAAAAATTACGCGATGACTATTTCTCAAAAGCAGAAAGAGAATACAAAAAAATTGAGACTTCTATTCTAGCACTCAAAGGACAAGATACAAAAGATGCTTTAACGCAACTTCAAGTATTGTTAAAAGACAAGTCGAATGCTAATTATGAGCGTACAGTAGATGCGATCCAGCGTTTGAAAGGGAATGAAATTGGTACTATTTTAGACAACGTTGATGACTTTTCTAAAGTAAATACTTACGATATTATTGCAGATGCAATTGAAGAAATTAAAGAATGGGAAGAAGATCCTACTTTATTGAGATTGTATCGTTCTTGGTAGATTTGTTTTGATACAACCAAAAAGCAGCTCAAGATTTTTTTCTTTGAGCTGCTTTTTTTGTACTAATAAAATTTATTGAGCTTATTGTTCTACTTTGCCCAACGTTTAAATTTCTTAGTATAAGGAAAGACATTGTAATCTTCTAATACCTTTTCTCTAAGACTGGCTTTAGAATAAGCAAACTCTTTCTGTAATGCTTTCAAGGTTTTCACACACTCCTTATAATTTCTTTGCCATTCTAGAACCGTTAATAAGTTCCAGTAATACAATTCCTGACTGGGACGTTGTTCAATAGCAATACGCATCTCAACTGCTGCTGCTTTATAGTTCTCCTGCAAGTGATAAATTAAACCTTTTTGATAATGTAAATAGTCATCTTTACCAATGAAGACTTCTATTCCACTTATTGCTTCTAGAGCTTGTTCATATTGTTCTTCTAATAGGTATTTGTCCAACATGATAAATTCAAAAGAAGGATCGTTCGGAAAACGTATCTGATACTCTTCAATTGTTTTTAGAATTTTCTCTTCTGACTCTAGATAGTAACTCAAATTTAATTTTAGGATTTGATGTGCCTTGAGGCGCTCATCAAGAGGGATTCCTGAAATTTTAGTATACGCTCGTTGGTACTCTTCAGCTTGCATTAGTCTAGTTGCCTCTATACAAATTTCAACATTTGACATCCCCTGTCGACTCTTTTTTCCGTCTTGAATCAAACGAATCACAGTAGGTAGATAAACAGTATTACGCATTGTCTCACTCATAAATTCACCTGTCATCATCACATAAAGATCTACACCAAGCCAAGTATCGTGAATATAATCTAACTTAAACAACAGATAATTTAAGCCATCCTCTTCGCCCCACTGTCGTATCACCAAAGAAGAATCTTGATGGATCCCAATATATTCGTATTGATACTGAATGGGCTGCTTGGATAAAGAGCGCCCTAAAATAA
>ENA-ORXM01002198-ORXM01002198.1-marine-metagenome-genome-assembly--contig:-NODE-2198-length-23675-cov-4.647894_pt1 | contig 23675 bp, 27 predicted proteins | sample MGYA00237867_ERZ511480 | MGnify/ENA primary metagenome ERZ511480 (study PRJEB26309, sample SAMN06266103) | marine metagenome | isolation source: Algal blade | place: United Kingdom:Sidmouth, United... | reverse complement strand
AAATCCCTAGAAATAAAAGAAGCCGATACTGTTAATTTTGAAGTTACACCGCAAGGAGAAATATTCAAATCGACCCTAAAATTCGTGGGCGACACATTTACCGGTATGACAGGCCCAACACATACCCAATACAAAGTTACCGGCGAAAGGCAAAAGTAATAGTGAAAGGACACTTTAAAAGAATTAGCTCATTTAGATCTTTTGGTTGAAACCGATTCCGAGACTTCGAAACAGGTTAAAGAAAAGTCTAAATGGGCTCAATAACAAAAAATAACAAAACATGAAAAAATACCTAAACCAGCTTTTATTAGGATTGGCCATTGTAGCAATGGTCGCATCCTGTAAGACAAATATAAATACATCGGCAAACACCAATGTTGTAAAACCAGAATCGGTTGATATTTCAGCCGATTCCCTGACCGCCGCCACCAACAGATTACATAAACATGTGGATGAAGGGAAGCTGCCGGGCACCTTTATGAGAGTAATTAAGGACGGTAAGGTTATCTATGACGATAAATACGGTAAAATCGATGTTGCCAATAACAAACCAACACAAGAAAATTCCTTATACCGCATTTTCTCCATGACCAAGCCCATTACCGCCACGGCTATTATGTCGCTCTATGACCAAGGAAAACTAAGTCTTGACGATAAGGTTTCAAAATACATTCCGGAATTTGCCCAAACACAAGTGTACAAAGAAGTGGATGGAAAACATAGTACCGAGCCACAAAAAAATGAAATGACTATCCGGCATTTATTGACCCACACTTCGGGTATTCCCTACGGTTGGGAAAAGAGTTATACAGATTCCATTTACGCAACCAAGCAATTTATGGGGCAAGACTGGACCATTGGGGAAATGACCAAAGATTTGGCCACAGTACCCTTAAAATTTCAGCCTGGCACAAAATACAACTATGGTCTGGGTATCGATGTGGCAGGTTATATCGTGGAAGTAATTTCTGGTAAAAAACTGGATGACTATTTCAAATCGGTAATCTTCGAACCTTTGCAAATGGATGACACCGAATTTTATGTACCCAATGAAAAAAAAGATAGAGTGGCCGTAATCTATACCCATGATCAAGACGGCAAAATAAAAGTACCAGAAAACGGTCTTACCTACAATGTTACAGAACCACCAAAATTACTATTAGGTGGAGCAGGGCTATTTTCAACCTTGGGCGATTATGAAAAATTTTGCAGAATGCTCCTTAACAAAGGAGAATTGAACGGTAAACGGATATTGTCCGAAAAAGCCGTGCAAATGATTATGTCCGATCAATTCGCACCTGAAGTAGCGAACGAACCGGGAATGGGTTACGGGCTCTCCGGATCGGTAAAGTTGGATACAGGGGAATATAGTTGGGGTGGTGCCGCGGCTACTAAATTTTGGATAGACCCGACCAATAACCTCATCGTTATCGGCTACACCCAATTAATGGGCGGAAAAACCAAGTATGCAACGGAATTTAAAGCTACCATAGATCGTGTTTTGATCGATTAAAAAATTCGGACAGGACGAATTTTTTTACACTTTCCAATACGTTTCAAACTCTTCCTGAAAAGTGAGGGTTTCCATGGAGGCCATACGGTCAATTAGCAAAATACCGTTGAGATGGTCAAGTTCATGTTGGGCCACGATAGCAGCAAATCCGTTCAGTTCGGTTTCGAATTTTTCACCATTTCTGTTTAAGCCTCTAAGTTTTATGTGTTTATAGCGTTTCAATTGCCCTCGTATTCCGGGAATGGATAGGCACCCTTCCCAGCTATCGGTTTTTTCCTCGGATAAAAATTCGATTTCCGGGTTGATGACTACGGATAAGGGAAAAGTTTCCTTTTCGGGATATCTGGGGTTGTCCTTCATTTCCATGGCGAATACCCTTTTCTAAATACCGACTTGTGGTGCTGCAATCCCCGCTCCGTTTTCCGTGCGCATTGTTTCGACTAGATTATCGATAAATTGTTGAAAATCTTCGGAGGGGATTTCTTTAACGTCAATTATTTCCGATGTTTCCCGCAATATCGGGTTCCCCATTTTAACGACGTCCAGAACTGCCATTTGTATTTGCGTTATTTTTTCAAATTTACGATGTCTTCCGTATCGATACGTGAGAGTTCCTTCAGCTCGCCTTTTTCGTATAGTGCCGATATATCCTTTAACGGTGTGCCCTTTGCGACCTCGTAGTTGATATAATCTTGAAACCGTATTCCATCAATAGTTCTGGGATTATAGGCACTTCGAAAACGTACCCCGCCAACATTCGTTTCGTAACTGTAGGCCAAATAATCTAGAGTCTTGGTCTCGCTATTGATCCAGTACATAAACTTATCTTCGTAATCGATGCCACCACCTTTCTGGTCAAAATCCACAGCTATAACATCATAGTTTTGTCCTTTGATTGTAGTGTTGCCCCCATAAGATTTGTTGACCGCGTTGTCGTTCAATTTATAGGGTAAAGTGGCGAAGTAAACTACCGAGTTTACGTCTTCGGTATATTTGGCGACATCTTTTGCCGATAGTTCCGTTACCGCCCCATTTTTAGTGTGCGTAAACTTTCCGTTTTTGAGTGTATATCGCAGCTTATCGCCATGTTCTATCAGAGACATGGTGTAAGTATAGCTTCCGCCGTTGTTTTCAAAGGTGAAGTATTTATCTCGGAAAGTGAAGCCGTAAAATGCCGTTTCGTAAAGTCCGCCGCCATGTGCTTTGATGGTTTCGGCTATCAAGGTATCGGCCTTTCTCATTTCTTTCGAGGCTATGTTTGCTTCCGATGTGTGATGCGCTCTGTTGTCGATAGCGTCTTTTTTCTTTTCCGTTTTACAACTGACCATAATGAGTATGGCCATTAAGTATAAAAATCCAATTCCATTCTTCATAACAATCTAAATTTCGATGTTGCCTTCGGGGCATTGTAGTATAGCTCTTAAAACAATTCTTTCCGCTTTTTCGATATGGAATTTCAACCCCATTTTTTCTAAGGTTTTCCCAATTTTGTCGGGGTCTGGATGCGTACCATACAGTTCGACCAATTTACAGCCCATATCGGGCAGTTCGTCATGCGGGTGGGTTTCGCTTTGGCTCCAATCGACCATAAATGGCATGATTTCTACCTCGGGAGTCGGCAAGGGCAAAATCAATTCCCATTTCAACAAAGAACCTTTTGCGGTATTTCTGCTTCCGCCTGAAATACTTCCCATTTTCAGATCATGCGCTTTTAAAATGGCACTGTCCGTTTCAAGTTGTTCCGATTTTAAGGTCCAACGGGTGATTTGGTTTTGTGAAAGTAAGTCTATTCCCATCCACCTTGGTTTTTTAACCTTAGTATTGCTATCATCGGCTGCCAAGAGTTCGAGATATATGCCCCTATCTAGATTGATCAGGGCATTTTTGGTGCCGAAGGTTTTATGGTATCCTCCGAAAATTGGCCTTACCCCTAATTTCCGTTCAAAATCGGAAATGGCGCTATCCAAATCAAGAACCGAATAAACGATATGGTCAATTTGTCTTTTCTTCGATTTCATTATAGCTGCAAAGGTATTTCAAAGATAGACCGGCAAATGGCATTTTTGAGAAAATTGATTGTGTTTTTAGAAAAGTAGTTTCTTGAAATTACCATTCATTTTCGTTTTCTGGCTACAATGCCGCTCATTGCCGAGATACCTTTGTAGCAAATATAAAACATCTTAAAAACAACATATCATGAACAAAAGAGCATTAGTTATAGGAGGTAGTAGTGGAATAGGGAAAGCGACTGCCGAAAACCTTTTAAGAGAAGGTATGGAAGTACATGTCGTAGGCACCAATGCCAATAAATTGGAAGCCTTTAAAAATACCGCTTCCGGAAATTTGACCGTTCATAAGGTCGATATTACCAACGCAAGCGCAATGAGCGCGTTGAACAATACCATCAATGGTTGGAAAAGTCTGGACTATTTGGTAAACGCCTCGGGTATTTTCGGCCCCAAGCCTTTTTTAGACCATAGCATCGCCGACTACGATTCGTACATGAACTTAAACCGGGGGTTCTTTTTTATTACGCAAACGGCTGCCAAGAAAATGGTTGTAAACGGCGGTGGCGCGATTGTAAATGTAGGCTCTATGTGGGCGAAACAGGCGGTCAAGGCAACGCCTTCTTCTGCATATTCCATGCAAAAAGCGGGTCTACATTCGCTTACCCAGCACTTGGCTATGGAGCTGGCGGATCATAAAATCCGTGTAAACGCCGTTTCTCCCGCAGTTGTAGAAACACCTGTGTATGATAGTGTTTTCGGCGGAAAAGAGGAAGCGCACGAAGCTTTGCAAGGCTTTCATGGTTTTCATCCGATAGGGCGATACGGTAAACCACAAGATGTGGCCGATGTTATCTGTTTTCTTTTATCGGATAAGGCTTCATGGGTAACCGGTGCCATTTGGGATACCGATGGAGGGGTGATGGCCGGTAGGAATTAAATAACATTGGAAATGTCACATTGAGCGCAGTCGAAGGGCCTAGGAACACGCATGGTTTTCGACTGCGATCAGACTGACATATCAATAAATTCAACGGATTGTTTACTTGAAAAACACTACTTTCACTCCGAATTCTGATGAAAAGTAAACACACAAAATATATCATTGTAGGTGCCGGATTATCCGGACTTACTTCAGCTTACCGTTTACAAAAATCAGGAGAGGATGATTTCGTTATTCTAGAGTCTAGAAATCGTATCGGCGGTCGTATTTTGACCAACGACAGTATCGATTTGGGAGCGACTTGGTTTCAGGCCCATCATAAGAATGTTTTGGATTTACTCGATGAACTGGGAATCAAAAAATTTCATCAATACAGTAAAGGCCGGAGCGTTCTTGTCTACAGTACTATGGCACCCGAGCATTATTTTGAGAACGACCCCAATGCGCCATCGGCCTATCGTATAGCGGGAGGTTCTGTGGCTATGATACAGGCTTTGACGGACAGGTTTGTTGATAAAATCAGAACTGAAACAGTCGTTGGCGCCATCAGTTCAACAGATAATGGACTGACTGTAGAAACTGATAACGGCTTGTTTTCAGCCGAAAAAATTATTGTGACCATTCCGCCGAGGATTGCTACCCGAATTGATTTTTCTCCTGAACTTCCGGAGGCCTTTACCCAAGCGATGGAAAAAACCCATACGTGGATGAGTAATGCTATAAAAGTGGGACTGACATTTAAAAAACCGTTTTGGAGGGATAAAAACCTCTCAGGCATGGTCATCGGGCAGGTAGGTGCGGTTACCGAATTATATGACCATTCCGATGTAACGGATGAGCATTTTGCATTGATGGGCTTTGTCAACGAAGGGCTTCGAGATGTTTCGGCCGAAGCACGAAAACAGCGGATATTGGATTATCTGTCAAAATATTTGGGCGAAGCATGTATGGACTATCTTACCTATGAAGAAAAGGACTGGTCGCAAGACCGAAATACTTCGTGCGAGACCATTAAGTCGATTTATATGAGTCCGTCTTATGGTAATCCCCTTTTTGGAAAAACTTATTTAGATGGTAAGCTGGTATTCTCCGGTGCAGAAACTTCACCGGTATATGGGGGTTATATGGATGGTGCCATTTATAGTGGAATCAATGCTGCCGAGAAAGTCTTGGGAAGAAAACCCGACTAAATCGGTAATGTCAAGCCAATGAAGAAACCAGATACGAAAATAGCCCAATATCATCTTCACAAAGCGCATCCTGAAAAATTACAGTTCGAACTCTATGATTTGAACGCGTATCGTAAGAAGAGTGGTGGGCAAGCCGCAAAAGCCCATTCACATAGCTATTACCAGATTATCTGGTTCTTTGATGAGGGAGGTACACATGTCGTAGATTTTCAAACTTTTGATATTCGTAAAAACACGATCCTGTTTATTGCCAAAGACCAGATACATGCTTTCGACGCCAATTTAGAGGTCAATGGCTGGCTGATTCATTTTAATGAAAGCTTTTTTATGCATTCGGATGTCGATATTTTCTTGAAGTACAATATCTTTAATTCACAACAGAACCCTTGTTATGCCATCGATTCGGAAACCGCGAAAATCGGTACTTTCTATATTTCCTTGATTGCCGGTGAACTTACCCAAAAACATCGTTTCGGTCATGGGGAAATTATTCGCTTTTTGCTAAAAGCGTTCCTTATCAACTTTGAGCGCGTCCACCTAGGGAATACTGAAAAAAACCTTGAAATCAATAGCCAGTACGAACTGCAATTCTACAAATTAAAGGAACTGGTCGAGTATAATTATGCAAAAGGATTATCTGTAATAGACTATGCCGATATGCTAAACATTTCTGCAAGAACGTTGACGACGATTACCAAAGCACATGCGAATAAATCAACTTCAAAATTGATTTCCGAGCGGGTAATTTTAGAAGCAAAACGGCTCTTAAAGTTTACGACGTTACAAGTGGGGGAAGTAGCCTACAAAACCGGTTTCGATGATGCCTCTTATTTTGTGAAGTATTTCAAAAGACATGTGGGCAGCTCTCCAAGTGCCTATCGTAACGCACAATCTCCGGAATAACATGTGATAATTTACCGACGATACAATTGTTGAATAAATCGTTAACTAAATTTTTAAGACCCTTGTTCATTTGAAGAAGGGTTTTTTAATTTTGTACTAGGATTTTTAGGATGGATAAGATTGTAGGATTTGGGCATTGTTTTTGAAATGAGTTTTTGGGATGAGGTGTATTTTTTCTTTTCATAAGCGTACAGTGGGTTTCCTTCTATTGGTAATCGGCTTATCCTTTTCCTCATTTTCCCAAGACTCTTTACAGATTGTTGTGGCACAAAAAGGGGATGGCATACTATCCCTGTTAAGAAAACAGGGCGTAAACCCCTATGATCATTATGAGGATTTTATTGCCATGAACGTGGATAATCTTCGGGACAGCGTGCATCTATACGCAGGGCGAAAATATCGTATTCCTACAATGAAGCTCGATACGGTCGCAGTAGTAGATACTATTCAAAAGAAAACTACGGAAATCAAGAAAATAGAGGGAAAGGACTTTGCAATTTTTGGAAAAGACCATGCTACGGTACTCACAAAAAGCGAGCAGCTGAAGAATACGGTCTATTATTTGGTTTCCGGTCACGGGGGCCCTGATCCGGGAGCCATGGCGAAATATGCCGGTAAATCTATTGCCGAAGACGAGTACGCTTATGATATTACCTTGCGGTTGGCCAAAGAACTGATTTCCCATGGTGCCTTGGTGTACATTATTATTCGAGATGAAAATGACGGCATACGTGACGACCGTATTTTGGAAATCGACCACGATGAGGTGGCCTATCCGAACAAGGTCATTCCTTTAAATCAGGTCGCACGTTTAAAACAGCGGGTCGAAATCGTAAACGAACTGTACAAAAAGAACCGGGGCAAATATCAACGTTTGATTGTTACCCATGTCGATAGTCGCAGCAAGGGCCAAAATATCGATGTGTTCTTCTACCATCATGAAAAGAGTAAAAACGGTAAGAAATTGGCAGAGAGTATCCACAAGACCTTCCAGAAAAACTATAAAAAATACCAGCCCAATCGATACTATTCCGGCACGTTTGAAGATAGAACTTCTTTGTATTTGGTCAAAAAGACCCACCCTGCCATGACCTTTATTGAAATAGGAAACATCCGCAATAAAAAAGACCAGCGTCGTATTCTGGATTCCGATAATCGCCAGGCTTTGGCAAAATGGATTTCAGAAGGGGTTTTATTAGACTACGAAAGCGGAGAGATTGGGCCGATACGCTAAGTGACAGTTTTGCAAGGCATGACAAAAAATCCCTCATCCTATAAAAATCTAAAATATTTTTTTACTTTTATAATCTGTCTATAAGTATTAACATAGTATCAAGGTCTTGCCAAAAGACACCCTCGTTCATTGGGTAAACATTGCATTAGATAATTCTACAATCTAGTGTAAGGGTAGTTATGCCTACTCTCGAATAAATAAGAACTATTTTTCAGTAATTAAGCATTTGAATTAGAAATCAATATGCTTATCTGTTGGCGTACTTTTCTAGTACCTCGCAAACAGGTGAATAAAACAATTATAAAAATGAAACAAAATATAAATAAGCAGATAGTATTGGACTTTTACAAAAAAGTAATCGGTGAACAAGACCTTGACTATGCCAGAAAAACTGTGACGAACGACTATATTCAACACAATCCGCATGTAAAAACCGGGAAAGAGGGTTTTTTAGAGGCAATAGAATTTTTAAAACGAATGCCAAAACCAAAAAAACCACCTAAACCATTTATGCGAATTATTGCTGACAATGATCATGTGGTAGTTCATTTAAGTGTACAATTTGGTGGAAAGCAGAAAATAGTTCTCGAAGTCTTTAGAATAGAAAATGGATTGATAGCCGAACATTGGGACGCAATTCAAGATAAATCGGAGATGCGTCTACACGGGAATCCAGAAATAGAAGGGCCTGTTCTAATAGAAAACCAAGATGCCACACTTTATAACAAAAAAATTGTCGACAACTTTACTAAGCAGGTTTTGATCGATAGAAAGTTTGATGTTTTGGGAGATTTTGTAGCCCCAAATTTAATTCAGCATAATCCAAAGGTTCATAACGGACTGGATGGTTTTTTGGAGTATTACCAAAATATTAGAATCCAAAAAGTCCATAAAGTTATTGGTGAAGGAAATTTTGTGGTCGCACAATCGAAAGGTGTTATAGATAAAGAAGCCTATGTGTTCTACGATATTTACAGATTGAACAATGGATTTATAAGTGAACACTGGTCTGTCTCACAGCAAATTCCAGAGGTAATGGCGCATAACAACGGAATGATTTAAAAGCTGGGTAGAAGTAACTATAGGTATAATTGCAAATAATAAAAGGCGACTGGTTTTAGGACAAAACCGGTCGTTTTTTGTGAAGTTATCTTTTTTTTGGTTTGGGAATGTTTCCGATCAGTTCACTTCCCGTTTTTATCAATTCTGCGATGACGTTTGCTTGCTCTTCAAAGTACTCATAATCTTCGGGCAAGACTAACCATGTTTTGATACCATATGTTTTAATGGCACGCAGCCCTTTAATTTTGTGGTGTAGTTTCTGGTGATTCTCTATTTTGGAAGCGACCCAAATGCCATTGTCCGAGGTATTTTCATCTTTCTTTCGAAGTGCAAAAACAATTTTTTCATGAATATAATACGAATCTACCCCGAACATTTTCTTATGCCGTAAAGGGAGCGGGTAGAGTAGTTCTAAAAAGAAATCGTAGGGCATTTTTATTTTAAAGATACAAAATGGTTTCTCCTTTTTTATCTTTACAAGAGTTCGACCATACGGTTTAAAGGACAAAAATAAATAGAGTTATAAAAATTAGTCAAGGGCACTCAAGATTTGCACAAAGAACTCAAAGAAAAAAACAGTCTCTAAACCAAAACTCTATAATTGAATTCGTTTTAGAACCTTTAAAAAACGTTGAAAATATACATGATAGAATGAATACAGACCTGTTATCTTTAATCGAAGAGTCTATAAAAGACCGTATCGTACTTTCACTTATTTACTCCGGAGCAAACGGAAACCGTTCAGAGCGCGATATCGAACCCCTTGCATTATATTTTACCCAAGATCTATGGATAATGGTCGCCTTTTGCCGATTGCGAAAAGATTGGCGGGCGTTTCGATTGGACGCTATCCTTGAAATTGAAAAGACCTCGAAAACCTACCCTCCAAATCAGTTTGAACTTTCCGATTATTTTGCAAAACAATAATGATAAATCAGGAAGCTATTTTTCGTCGATAATATTCGTAAAGGGTATCCGGTCCGGCCCCTAAAAGATTTTTTAGGTGTATGACCCCAAAATAATATTGTAGTTTGAAAGTGCCGTTTCGTTCGTACTTTCTGGCCGAGGTGATTACTCGTTTTGGCAGCACCTTAAAATTTGTTCGCTTGTACAAGCGGGCGGCAAATTCACTATCCTCATAGATAACATACCGCTCATTGAATCCTTTGGTCTTTCTGAACAATCGTTTTGTAACAAAAAGAGATTGATCACCACCACGACAGAGTTTATGGTTAATACGGGTAAACCATGAAAAAAATGACAGAAACTTGCTTTTAGAATCGAACTGCATGCGAAAACAGCCTGCCTCGTTTCTATTGAAAACTGCTTTTAAGATGTGTTTATCAAAATTCTTAGGGGGAAAGGTATCTGCGTGAAGGAAATAAAAAATTTGCCCTTTGGCCCGTTCGGCACCATAGTTCATTTGTTTGGCGCGGCCCTGTTTCGATTGTAAGACGACTGCACCAAAATCGGATGCTATTTCCGCCGTATCGTCAGTACTGCCACCATCTACGACTAGAATTTCGTGAATATTCTTGGCAGAACTGCTCTCTTGAACATATTGCAACAGCTTGGCGATATAGGTTTCCTCGTTCAAAACGGGAATGATAATACTGATTTTGGGACTATTTTTTTTCATTGAAATTATAAGCGTATTTATTTTGACCAGTTTCTGGCAATTAGTATGCCATTAGTTTTAAAACTTACGATTGATTTAATTTTTAACAGTTTCTCGATGAGCCATTGACGAAGCTATGGTTTTCTAGAATTGAAACGTCCCGTGAAAATGAAATAAAGACCGTTTTATGGAGCGATAAGGTAATTAGAGTGTTTTGATGAGCTCTCTAAACAACCTGACCATTTTCGGCTCGGTATTTCCGGCGATTTCAATGATTTCTTGAATGTTGACGGGTTTCAGGTTATCGGGGTCGCATTCATCGGTCAAGACGGAGACCGCCACGATAGGCAAGCGCAAATGATTGGCTACAATGACTTCGGGTACGGTGCTCATACCCACGGCATCGGCACCGATAATTTTTAACATACGATATTCTGCCTTGGTTTCGAGCTGAGGGCCTACCACTGAGGCATAGACACCTTGGCGCAACGTAATACACTCTTTATTGGCAATGTTGATCAATTTTTGCCGCATTTCTACATTGTAGGGTTCTGCCATGTCGGTAAAACGGTCGCCAAATTGGCCTACTCCCTTGAAGGCCAAAGGAGAACCGCCCTGAAGGTTGATATGGTCTTCGATTAACATCATATCACCTTTTTTGAAGTTTAGATTAATGGCACCTGCCGCATTCGAAATAAAAAGCTTTTTAATGCCCAGTTGATGCATTACACGAATTGGATAGGTAATATCCAAAAAGTCATATCCTTCGTACAGATGAAAACGACCTTGCATCACTACGGTCTTTTTACCTTCGAGCGTCCCATAGATCAATTTGCCCGAATGGAATTCGACCGTAGCCAACGGAAAAAAGGGAATATGGTTGTAGTGCGCTTCGATAGGGTTTTCTATCTCATCGGCCAATTTGCCAAGGCCGGTACCCAAAACAATACCGATTTCAGGGCTATCAAACCCTTTGCTATGCAAATATGCGGTTGATTCGTCAAGTTGTTTTTGTGTCATTTTAGAGTGTTTTTATTAAGCCTGTTTTAGCCGGCCCAAGCCTTGTTCTTTTTCGTCAGTCCTGCGTTAAAAAATAATTCCGTAGCTACGGCTATGCAATAATTTTTTGCCTTGACCTGGCAAAAAATAACGGCGACTTAACCGACACAACAGACTTAATACAACACTAGAGTTTTTTTAAGAAGGGTCTGAACGCATCGATATCCTTGATGTCTTCATAAATATCTACGTCATTGCGCTCTTCCAGAATATGATGTTTTTCGTTTTTGAGGTTTTTTAAGGTGTCTTTAAGAACGGTTTCGTTGCCCCAATCTTTATGCTCAAAGAGTTCGGGTTTAAAGGTTTTCATTCCCAAGAGGTAGTATCCGCCATCTTTTGCGGGGCCAATGACAAAATCATTTTCCTTTAATTGCAAAAATGCATTTTCCAAATCATTTTGGTCGAGGTCGTACATATCACTTCCTATAACGATGATGCGTTCAAAACCCGATGCAAAACCCTCTTGAAAGGCATTGTCCATTCGTATGCCCAAATCATTGCCTTGCTGTAATTTTTTGTTATAATAGCTAGTGTCCCAGATATCATCTTCCCAGATTTCTTCAGAATACCAAACTTGCTTGGCCGCAATTAGGTCTTGTGTGATGGAAACGGTATGGTCAAGCAAAAATTTATAGATGTCCAGTGCGGTTTCGTCGCCTACCGTAGCGGCAAGGCGCGTTTTGCACTTGCCCAGTTGGGGGTTGCGCGTAAAGATAAGAAGCAGGTTTTTAGAGGTAACGTTATGGTAGTTCACGGTAGCGGTTTCTTTTTGTTTTTCTTTGGGGAGGATAATGCTCATAAAAAGTTCAAGTTCAAGCGCAAGTTCAAAAAAGTTTAGGAGTTTGTTGGAAAAATTCAAATTCAAACACAAATACCAAATTCAAAAAAAAGCTTATATTTCGACAAGCTCAGCACAAGTGGGTTTAGAAGTTTATATGTTTAGAAAAAAATAATTTTTTGACTACCAACTACTCTTGCATTCTCTCGAACCCATTCAATGTAATCAGTCTGTGATATATCTGAGATTCCCGATTGTCTCATCATCAGCACGACCTGCCCGCGGTGATAGCTTCCGTGATTAAAAACAGTTTGAATTATTTCTCTTGAGGGAATTGAAAATGATTCCCCTTTATGCTCAAACTTTATTTTCTTTTCCAAATCCGCGTGTTCCACGAATTTTTTAAAATTTTCGGAAGTTTCTTGCCATGACTTGAACAGTTGCCTGGTGTTTCCCGAGAAATTTATAACGTTCGAGACTTCCCATCCATTTCCATTTAAGCGAGAAAGCCAACCCGTTTCTGCAAACCAAATGTGTGAAATCGTGGCACTAATGGTTGGAAAACTGCCAATAAATTCCTGATTCAAAAGTTGGTCGTCTAGTCGTAATAAATCAGCTATCAGCCTATTATTCGCCCATATATTATAAATAGCATAGTCGATGTATCTTTGATTCATTCTTGACTTTTTCCTCTTTGTTTATGTTTTACTTATCCCCACCGATACCGCTAACCAATTCAAGCATGAAATAAAACCCAAGTAGCGGTTCCGATCCTCTTTTTGAACCCTCCTACGGCGGGCAGGCTTGCGCTTGAATTTGTATTTTTTTTACTCATAAACCTTCTCCCCCTTTTTCAGCAACTTGCCCCAATGCTTATCAAAGGCATGCACTTTTTCGGTTTCGTTTCCTTCGGAATCATATACCGATAAACCATTGTTCTTCCACTCGAATATACCGCCATAAAGATTTTTTACGTTTGTATAACCCGCTTTCATAAGCTTTTCGCCAATGTTTTCAGAACGTACGCCTATTGAACAGTAGACAATAATTTCTTGATTTTTATCCGCAATTTTCGGGGATATCGAATCTAGTTCGAATTTCTTGTGTCCTACCCAAATGGCATCTTTTAGGTGACTAACGGCAAATTCTTCTTTTTTTCTGGTATCGAGAAGAAAAGGTTTCGGCATCGCCTCAAGTTCTCCTACTTGAATATAGGGTACGCTTTCTTTATTGAATTTTTTTATTGTTTTGTCCAACTTGCTTTGCGAAAAACCGATGAAGGAAAAACTAAGAAATAGTATGATGCTTAGAAGAAATTTCATGAGAGTTTATAATATTAGCAGCAAAGATAGTATTTTAGGAAACTTATTAGTTATTGTAATATTCCTTAAAACTGCAATATGAGATGCTCAATGAAATGGACGTCCTTTCTTTTCGCTTTACTAGTTTTGGCATCCTGTAAAAATAAGGAGGATAAAAAAGAGCCTATGGAAGAGACCGCCCAAACGGAGTATTATAAAGAGTCTTTTCGGCCTCAGTTCCATTTTACTCCCGAAAAAATGTGGATGAACGACCCTAATGGTATGGTGTATAACGAGGGAATCCATCACCTTTTTTATCAATACTATCCCAAAGATATCGTCTGGGGGCCAATGCACTGGGGGCATGCCGTTAGCGAAGATTTGATACATTGGGAGCATAAGCCTATAGCCCTATTCCCCGATGAGCTTGGCTATATTTTCTCAGGGAGCGCAGTACTTGACAAGAATAACAGCTCAGGTTTCGGTACGGAAGATAATCCGCCGCTTGTGGCCATTTTCACCTATCATAATGCAGAACTGAAAAAAGCGGGTAAAACTAATTTCGAGACCCAGGGTATTGCATACAGTCTTGATAACGGTGATTCGTGGACGAAACACGAAGACAACCCAGTTATAAGTGATGAAAATTCGACCGATTTTAGAGACCCAAAAGTGATGTGGCACGAACCTTCGGAAAAATGGATACTGACCTTGGTTGCCGGAGACCATGCCGAATTCTACAGTTCGAAGAACTTAAAGGAGTGGGAATTGGTAGGCAAGTTCGGTAAAAATAAAGGAGCACACGGAGGGGTTTGGGAATGCCCGGATCTTTTTAAACTCAAAGTAGACGGAACAGATGAAGAAAAATGGATTCTGTTGATAAGTATTAATCCTGGCGCACCCAACGGGGGTAGTGGCACCCAATATTTTATAGGAGATTTTGATGGAAATAAGTTCACGACCGACCAGACCGAAAACCGCTGGATAGATTGGGGTACCGATAATTATGCAGGTGTCACCTTTAACAATGCGCCAAATGACGAAACGGTTTTTATCGGTTGGATGAGCAATTGGACCTATGCCCGCGAGACCCCTACCGAGAAATGGCGCAGCGCAATGACCATACCGCGAAAATTAGGTTTAAAAAAAATAGGGGAGAAGTATGAACTGACAAACTACCCGGTCGAAAATCTGGAAGATATCATTGAGAAGGAGAAGGGAGATGGTACTTCTTTTGCCGTGGAGAAGGGAGGGAATAAGTCATTCCGTGGTGATTTTAACCAGACCGACGTTCGGTTCAGGACTAAACTCAAAGACTGTACTTTTTCATTTAAGAATAGTTCGGGCGAAAGTGTTATGTTGTCTATGATAGATGAACAAAATCTTTTTCTTTTAGGTAGGTCATCTTCCGGAAAGGTAGATTTTAATAAAGATTTCGGAAAGGGCACACAAAAAATGCCCGTTACCAATCTACCCGACGGAGAAGTTGAGGTACGTATGCTGCTAGATGCCTCTTCTGTCGAGGTATTTATCAACCAAGGGCAATATGTAATGACCGCTCAACTATTTCCGAATGCGAACTACAATGAACTGATAGTTATAAATTATTCGGATACCCCTCTTGAAATTGTAGATTTTAAAGTGGGTCGGGTGAAGCGTGTTTGGTAGCAATAGGTGAGTTAGAAACCATCTCCCGTGCCAATGTCTCTAAATTAATACCCATATTTTCCTTATTTACCTGAAGTGCTTCGGTGCGAAGTGCCACAGGGAGATTCGAATACCCGTCTTTTGCGCCTAATATCATTCCCGCCACGGCGGCTACGGTATCATTGTCACGACCATAGTTGACGATAAATTGCATGGTCTTTTCAAAATCGCCTTCCCCGAATTCAAGTGCTGTAATTAGAATCTGCCAAATTTCTCCGGCGTGAAAGGCGATGGCCTTTTCATCCTTTTCCAAAAATTGGTAGGCCTTTTCCTGTCGTATCCAGTCCTTTTGGTTTCCCGTAAAGCCTTTTGGCATCTTGAACAGTATCGAATCTATCGCGCTCAATGAATCGGGTAAAACCAAATCCTTTATGGCAAGTACGCTTTTGACCGAGGCATCGGCAACCGAGTAAGAAATTCGCCCTACCAAACGGCTGTCCTGATAGCCGATCGGGTCAATGAAGGTTGCAGCGTTGATGATGGAATCCATATTTCGGGTACGTAGGGCCATGTTCGTCATCACAGAAACGAGTGCTGAAATATCTTTCGCATAGCCCAAATCGAACAGGGTATGGTCATACGCGAGTTGATAGGCATTTTCGGGGTTTGCGGTCACTAAACCGAACATCGGAGTGTACAATTGGCCTGCACACGACATTTCGCCCCCATAGAAGCGGTTTTTAGCGGTTTGGTATTCGACGGTTCCTTTTTTATAGGCCATGGCTACCCGCGCCCATTCCTTTATCCAATCGAGTTTCTCGATTTTATCGTCTACGGCATCGGTACTGGTAAGAATATCCTTGTCCCCTAAAGATTTGGCGAGAGATTCATAATAGGTGATAATGAAATCGGCAAAATTTACGGGAGTCAGTTCCCCTTCGGAGGTCTTGAAATACTCCACCATTAAATGCTTCCATCGGGTGTCATCGGTAGTTGCGCCGGCAAGTAGGTTATGGTCCCAAGTGCCTTCGGGAGATTGTTCGCGTATCGCAGGGGTAAGGCCTGTAATGTAGCCGTATTTGAGTTGAATGCTTTTCCGATACCACATTTCTGTCGAGGCGCCCATAGCATCACCAATGGCCGATCCAACTAGCGCACCCAGCACCTTATCGTAATATTCATCTTCGGTTAGATTTACCGCATCGTTGACATAAACCGATTTTTTTGGTGACGGAATATCAACATTCGATGTAGATTCTCTGCAGGAAGAAGATGCCAGTACTAGTAGCGTTAGTGAGAATAGATACTTCATCGTGCCAAGATTAGTTTGCGTGCCTTCCTTAAAAGTTTGCTTTTTTCCTTGAGCGAACGCTCTACGGGCAATTGGGCGAGACCGATCAAACGTCGTATAATTTCGATACCTGCCACTTGAGCCATTAATTTTTTGTCCGCTTCGCCCTGGTATTTTTCATGAATCCTATCCAAAAAGCCTTTTTTGCCCGTAGCCATAATGATATGGGCCGCCATCACGCCCAAATCGAATTCGGCGAAACCCGCAAACCCAAATTCGGGATCTATAATATAGAGGTTTTCGGCTTCCGTCATCCAACTGCCAGGATAATAATCACCGTGTATCAGTGTATTTCCTGGGGACAGGTATTTTTCACCTATTTTTTCGATAATGGCTTTTAAAGCGGAATCATTTTTAAAAGGTCGTGAAAGTTCTTGTAACCCTACCTGCACATCATCCAACTGAAATCCGTTATCCTCCAGAAAAGGAAGTACAAAAATATGATGGTGGTTCAATTTGCGCATTTCCATATTTTCGGGAAAATCGTCGGAAACACTTTTACGATGAACGAGACCTAGAATGAACACCAATCTATCCAATTGCTTGGCAGATATAGCTTTACGTTCATAGATAGCCGTCATATCTTCACAATGACCCAAGTCTTCGAGTAAGAGCAAATATTCAGTTGCATCATAACCCAATATTTTAGGAACGTGAACGTTGACAGCATTATCGCGTACCGCTTGGTAAAACTTTTTTTCTACGGCGATCCGTTCAAGCGGCGCTGCAATCTGTTTGTATTTTTCTACGTAAGGCCTTGATTGCTTGAGAATAAACGAACGGTTGTTGGTAATCACACGCAGCACAACGTTCATGTTGCCTTCGCCCGGTTTTTCAACGGATAGAATATTTTCTTCGGGTTCGAGCCATTCATTGGCAAGAAGGTAATCTTGCAGTTCTTGTACCGGTGTTAAAATATCTATTGCTTTCAAAAAAACTGTTTTTAGCAATATACTTCCAAAAACAAAGAAATCCGTACGGGAAGTAAGGATTTTTTTGTGGTCCGACAGTTATAATTTTTATAGATTCAATACTTTATGGCACCAAAATCATTCGAATAAAGTCAACCTGAATAAGGGTTTGACTTATTAATACCGATTATACCGTAGATTCTTTGTTGTCGGTACGTTCTATTTTTTCCAATGCCGAGTTGTTCGTTTTACATCCGGACTTTATTATTCCCTAAAATATGTTTTTCTTTTATCGCCTATTTCTGACCTTACAAACAACAATTTATAAAGATGTAAAACACATCGTTATACAAGGTTAAAAATCGTAATCGGTGTATTCGTACTTTACTCGTCCCCCAACTCTGTAATCTTCTTTTCATAGAGTTTTTTGCTTTCCACAACGGCCACATTCAGTTCTTGCATAATACCGTCGACACGGCCTTCGATACTTTTCATTTGGTCGTTGATATTATCGAAAGAATTTAGGGCTGCGGCCACTTCGAGGGCTTTTACTACTTCTACTGCATCACCGTGCAAAAGTTTGAGCTTATCGATGGCCTTTGAAGTATTGGCCAGCGTACCATTGTATTTGGTACGTGCTTTTTCGATGGCCTTCATCAGGGTCTTTTTGCTGGTCTCGTCGCTAAGGCTTTTGGTCTGGGTCTCCATTGCGGTAAACAGGTTCGAGGCCTTTTCTTTTAGGTCTTCATATTCTTTGTTGAGGTTATTGACACGCCGGTCTACCTTCTTCCAATCACCGTATACCTTAGCGAATTCTTTGTCCTCATTCTTAGTATCCTCCAGAGCACTTTTGAGTGCATTCAAGGTTTCTAGGCCTTTGTTGACATTTTCGTTGGCGTTTTCCTTCTTTTTTTCAAAGGAGGAAACGGTCGACTTGAATTTTTCCTTGAGGCGAATAAGGTCTTCAGGGCTTTTATCCTTCCAACAAGAAATAAAAAGCAGGGAAACAAGGGCAATCGTAATAGTTCTTTTGAGCATGTGTTCTATTTTAATTAATGGTTTGGCAAAGATAAGAGCCTATTTTGATTTGTAATTGAATTTTTTGAATCCTTGGTACTTTGCCAGTAGAAGTAAATCAAGAATGCGATGCAGTCAATTTTGTTTCCCCAGCCCTAAGGGGTACAAAATTGACTAAAAGCCAAGAAAAAGTCATCCCTTTAGGGTTGGGGGTAAAGGCTTTTTCTGTTTTTGAAGGCCTTATTTTTCAAACTGGTATAAAAGCGGATAAGCATTTTGAATTTTACCGGCGCAAGGTATCCTCTAATCTTTTGCTTTCTGGTAATCGGCAAGTTTCTGCGGGCCTTCGAGCAAAATGCGAACAACCCTTAAAATGCCATCTTCGGTAGTGGCGATCTGCCATTTGATCAATGCTATTTTTCCGTCCTCAATTTCGATGCCCGTAATACTTCTGGGGTGTACACAGCTACCATCGTTAAAAAACGGAATATCGCCCGGTTCGGGAAAACGGGGCCGATGGGTATGCCCTACAATCGTAATCAAAAGGTCTTTACGTAAGATCCATTTTTTTATTCGGCGCTCTATCTTGATCAACTCCTTATAGTTTTTGGCCGGGCTTGTAGGATCCGCAATACCCCATACTTGCAGCGGTTTCCAGAGCACCCTGACCAAGAAGCGGCTCCATCGCCAAAAATTGTAATTCCACCAATCGCCCTGATGACCATGGGCCAAAAAGATTTCCTGCTCTGTTTTGCTGTGTTTTAATACGATTCCCTCATGATAGGTGATGTCTTCGAACAATTCTTTCGATTCACCATCGATGGGCTCAAAATAACTGCTTAAGTTTTCCTTGACATAGGCTGGGTCTTTGTAAACCATATCGTGGTTTCCCCATATCATATGTAGACGGCCCTCTAGGTGAAACTGTCTCAACAACTTAAAAACATTCTTATGGGCCTCAAAAATCGACTCGAAATGGAGGTTTTCCCACAGCTCGTCTCCATCACCCAATTCGCAATAGTGAAATCCTTTTTTGTAGTAAAAGCTTAGGGCGTGAAAGTAGATGTTGCGGTTATTGGCAAAATCATCGGCGAAACTGTTATCGCCCCGATGGCAATCGCTGAAGAGTATAAACTTCGAATCATCGCCGAAGGATATTTTTTTAGCATTTTCATAGGCTCTCGATAGCCGAAAGTTCGAAGACATTTGTAGAAATGTTATTGGTTGACTAAGTTAATGAGTTATTCGCTGATGCAATCGCCGATCGGTAGTCTTTTTTCGATGTTCGACACTATGGAAATTTTAGTTGGAGTACGTTTGGATTTAACTGAAATAAATTTCAATGACATTGCTTCTTCCCCGCGAACACGTACTCAATGTAATAGACTCGAAGCCTAATGACTTTAATCTTCGGTTTTTAACCTCGAAGGCAACTCCCGTAAGGGTTCCTTTAACAGTAGGCAATCGTTTTCTTTTGTAACTTTACCATCGTTTTATCGTCTTATTGATACACTATGAAAGCCGAAAACCTAAAAGAATCACCGTTGGTGCAGCTCATAAGCTTCAACAAGTTGTTGGAACGCTATGATGCGATGGCACAAAGTGAGGATGCTTTTATGGCAAAAAAGGCGAAGCGCATTCTAAAGGCGCAGGCACCCTATCCCGAACTTCGAGATGGATTCAGCGATACCTCTCTTTTAGAGAAATATAAAGACGTTATCCACATCATATTGCACGACGTTTTTTCGGAGGTGCTAACCGACAACGAGATTAAAACGGCATCACTTCCGTTTCATGATATCATCTTCAATTCGTCAAAAAGATTTCAAAAAATATTGGAGTTCGCCGGTGGCGAAGGTTTTGTTCCCGAAATGCGCGACATGCCCAATAGCCAGTTGTACATCATGGCGTGCACAGTAATTCTAAACTTTCATTACGGCTATCGTTTGGATTTCAGAAGACCCTTTTTCTACGATATTCCCGATGAAAAGGGAGTGATGCGGCATTATCGCATACTGTACAATGCCGATTTCATGGAAATTTTGCCGACAGATAAGGCAAAGGAATTGACCCCTGCCGATGTCGATAATTTGTTGGATAATTTCGATGATCTTGAACTTTGGAAAGAGAAAATTCCACCAGACAGTTTTATATCGAAGGGTTTTGTGATTTCGAACATGTTCGATGTAACCGCTGAACATTCCATCTCAGAAATAAAATCAAGCCTTATTGCCAGTGACAAAAGGAGCAATGACGATTTTATGGAAGATCTTCAGGAAACCTTCCGGTCATTTTTCAATTTGGCCAACCTGAAGGCTGGTTTTGTGAGCTATAATAGCAAAAGTGATAGTTTTGAACGTGTATATGGCAAAGGGATGAGTAGTTTCATCCTGGGTGATAAAGATGTGCAGGCTTGTGATCAGCTTCTTTGTGACGGCTCATATCAAAAATTGCTGAACGAGAACACCTATTTTGCGATATCTGACGTAGACCGGTATTATAAAATATCAAAAGGAATACCGCCGTATAGGAATCTCAAGGAACAGGGTATCAAAAGTGCCATTTTCGCCCCGATTGCCGACGAAAACAAAGTATTGGGCGTTTTGGAACTGGCATCAACCGAAAAGAATGCCCTGAATAGTGTGAACGCTAATAAACTTGAAGATATCATGCCTTTTATTGTTTCGGCCGTGTTACGCTCCAAGATCGAAGAAGAAAACCTCATCGACGCGGTAATTCAACACGAATGTACCTCTGTGCACGATTCGGTATATTGGAGATTTCAGGAAGAGGCCAAACGTTTTATCAAGGATGACCTTGAAGGTTCGGAACCTACATTTAAGGAGATTGTGTTCAAGGATGTTTATCCGCTATACGGTCAGGTCGATATAAAAAATTCGTCACATGCCAGGAATATTGCTATCCAGCGAGATCTCATGATACAATTGTCGACCATAAACAAGGTGCTAACGAATGCATGGCAGAAAAGCAAACTACCGATTTACGAAGAGTTGATGTTCAGGGTGAACAATCATATCGATAGCATTAAGGAAAGCCTTCATACGAACAGCGAACAGGCCATTTTCAATTTTGTTCAAGATGAGGTACATCCGGTCTTTGCCCATCTCAAAAAGACAGATGGCGATTTAGCGAAATCTATCGGGTTATACGAGAGCTCTATCGATATGGGAACGGACTCCTACTACGATCATCGTAGAAACTACGATGAAAGCGTCATGCAAATCAATATGAAATTGGCTACCCTTATCGATAAAAAACAGGAAGCTGCGCAAGCAATGTTCCCTCATTATTTTGAGCGTTACAAGACCGATGGGGTCGAGCATAATATGTATATCGGTGACTCCATCGTGGGCGATTTGAATTTCGACCCCATTTATCTGAGCAATCTTCGTCTGTGGCAATTGCAGGTGATGTGCGAAATGGAGAACGCACACTATAAATTGAAACCTGAACTTCCAGTACCGCTAGATGTAGCTTCGCTGATTTTGGTCTACAACACCTCATTATCCATCCGTTTTCGAATGGACGAGAAGCGTTTCGATGTAGATGGCACCTATAATGCACGTTACGAGGTCATTAAAAAGCGCATCGATAAGTCATTCATCAAAGGTTCCAACGAACGCTTGACCCAACCAGGAAAAATGGTCATTGTCTATTCACAGAAAAAAGATGAATTGGAATATTTGCGCTACGTAAAGTTCTTACGGTCGAAGGGGCATTTTACCGGTAAAATCGAAATCGTAGAGTTAGAGGGGCTTCAAGGCGTATCTGGTCTAAAGGCTATTCGCGCCGATATTCTTTATAAAACTTCCGATAAGTCTTCGGAAAAGACCTATACGTACGAAGATCTCATGGAAGAGCTTAAAACATAAATTCGTACTAAAGTTGTTTGCTTTTACTTGCATACATACTTTGTCGGTCTTTTTGAATAATATCCTTTTCGCAACTTATCAATTCTTCTTCCACCGTCTTTTATAGTTATCTTGGTATTATGAACCTACAGTCGGAGTTAAACAATGCTTCCTTATTTCAAAATTTAGAACTTTTGGCCAATCAAGTGGTCGAGGGCTTTATCAGTGGAATCCATAAAAGTCCGTTCCATGGTTTTTCTGCCGAATTTGCGGAACATAAGATTTATAATACCGGCGAAAGCACCAAACATATCGATTGGAAACTATTTGCTAAAACGGATAAGCTCTATACCAAACGATACGAAGAAGAGACCAATCTCAGGTGTCATATGATCTTGGATAATTCTGCTTCGATGTATTATCCGGAAGTGAACCGTCTAGAAATCGGTAATCTTAGCAAAATCGGTTTTGGGGTTTTGGCAATCGCCTCTTTAATGAACATTCTTAAACGACAGCGCGATGCAGTGGGCCTTAGTGTGTATTCCGACACCTATAACTATTACGCCCCAGAGAAGGGCAGTGAGCGTCATCACCAAATGCTATTGGCAAAACTAAGTGAAATAAGTTTGGACACCAAACCGGCAAAACAAACGGAAACCTATGCCTATTTGCATTTGATTGCCGAAAAGATTAAACGACGTAGCCTCATTTTTTTGTTTACCGATATGTTCCAGACTACGACCGATGAAGAAAAGCTATTCGATGCGTTACGTCATTTAAAGTATAATAAACATGAGGTGGTGCTTTTTCACTTAGTCGATGAGTCGACCGAACAGAAGTTTAACTTTGAAAACACACCCAAGCGTTTTGTAGATGTGGAGACCGGCGAACATATTGACTTGTATGCTGAAAATATTAAAGAGGCATATGCAAAAAGTGTTGCAACCTATTTTGATGCACTAAAATTGAAGTGTGCTCAATACAGAATTAAGTATGTAGCTGTTGATGTTCGAAGTGATTTCTCAAGGGTTCTGAACACCTATTTGGTCGAACGTCAAAATTTTTTGTGAGCCTGACCTATTTTTAAATGAAATTATTTGTGCAATTCAATAAGCAGCGTATATTTGCACACGCTTTAGAAAAAGTTATTTGAACAAGATTTGAGTCCCGCTGTTGCGGGAGTCCGTTGAAGTCGGATAAAATCATTGGTCTGGTAGTTCAGTTGGTTAGAATACCTGCCTGTCACGCAGGGGGTCGCGGGTTCGAGTCC